>Ga0194117_10002053_pt1 | contig 22130 bp, 16 predicted proteins | sample TA2MahsurfametaG_FD_160579 | JGI IMG/M metagenome (GOLD analysis project Ga0194117, IMG submission 160579) | Freshwater microbial communities from Lake Tanganyika, Tanzania - TA2015009 Mahale N1 surface | ecosystem: Environmental > Aquatic > Freshwater > Lake | place: Tanzania: Lake Tanganyika...
ATGCGACGCGCCGGGTGGGCGTGATGCTCCGCGATGCGCTGCGCGAACTCCTGCGCGGCGAGTGCGTGCCGGCAGGTGATCTGGATGCGACGCTCGCGGAAGTGCAGCGGCTGGTGGGCGGCGCGTGAAGGGATTTCGCGGATCGAGCGGGATCCGGGTGCATGGGCGGGGTGCCGGCGCCTCGATCGGCGGCACGATGGAAGACCAGCAGCTCGATGCCCGAACGGAAGTGCCGGGGTCGTGGACCGCCGTTCAGGCGACGCGGGCGATGGCGGCGGGGGAGCCCGGCGGATCGCCGTCCGGCGAATTCCGCGAATCGACGCCGCAGCCGACGGATGCCGCCTCGGGGCTTCATCGTCGTGCGATAACCGCGGCACCTGTTGCTGTCGTGGTTGCCCTCGGCACTGCAATTGCGGTCCTTTGGTCGATTCCCAGATATTCGACGCATGAACGTGCCGACCGCGCCTCGATAGGCAGCGCAGTCGACGTGCCCCTGCGCATCGCAATGACCTCGATCGAGGAGCAACCCATGATCCCAGAAGTCAAGTCCGCCTCCCGCGCCTCGAGCGCGGATATCACCTCTGCCAACCGCGCCGCTTCCGCCGCGCTTGCACTCGCCGGCATGGTCGGCGGGACCGCCTTCGCGGACTCGAGCTCGCACCGGTACGCAGACTTCTCGAACGCACGCGCCACCGTCGCGGTCGCGGGATCCGCCAACTGGGACGCGCAGTACGGCTTCACGGCGGAATGCCGGATCTGGATCGACGCGATGCCGGTGACGACGGACGACGCCTACCCGGCTTCGATCATGTTCGAGCACGCATCCGGCATTGATCACAAGTGGCTTGCCATTCACTCGGGGAAAGCGACCGGCCTCGCGGTCAACGCTTCCAGCGGCGACGATTGGTGGAACCGCTTGTGGATTGACTCCGCGCAGACGCTACCGACCCGACGATGGGTTCACGTGGCGTACGTCATCGGCACGGATGGCAAGGACCGGATGTACGTCGACGGCCAGCTCAGCAAGGCGGCGACCCAGTCGGTGAGTTCGCGCCAGAACGGCGCGACCATGCACCTCGGATCGGCGTTGATGGCGGACATGAGCAGAATTCTCGACTCCTTCGGCGGCAAGCTCGACTGGATCCGCATCTCATCGACCGCGCGCTACGTGGGGGAGTCCTTCGACGTCCCGTCCGAGGACAGCCTCGTGCCGGATGACAAGGACAGCCTGCTGGTGACCTTCAACGGCTCCACGGTCGCCGATGCCTTCGTCGACCTCTCGCTCCACCACCACGCGATGACGCCGGGCTCGGGCGTCGATGGCGGGACGGTGCCGCCGATCATCCCGGACTGCAACGGCAACGGCACGGACGATCGCTCGGAGATTGCCCAGGGCCTCCTTCCGGACAGCAACTCCGACGGGATCCCGGACACGTGCCAGTGCGGGGCGATTCCGTCGCTTGCGTCCTGCTGCATCGGCGACATCGTGGCGGATCGCCGGATCGACGGCGCGGACCTCGGGACGCTGCTGGCCTACTGGGGACCGCGGACGTCGGCGGCATTCTCGATCGCATCGGATCTCGACGACAGCGGCCAGGTCGACGGCGCGGATCTCGGCATGCTTCTGTTCAGCTGGGGCCCGTGCCCGAGCAGCAACGTCCCCGCGTGGGCGACGGTACTCGAGACGCAGCCGGACCCGGCCGTGGTCACCGACCCGACGCTGCGCGCGGCGATCACTGCTACGGGCCTGCCGTGGCGCGTGCGGGACACGGGCACCGGGATCGAGATGCTGCTCGTGCCGCCGGGCACGTTCCAGATGGGGTGTTCGGCGTCGGACCAGTGGGGGTGCTGGGCGGGCGAGTACCCGGTCCATTCCGTCACCATGAGCACAGCGTTCTACATGGGTCGATACGAAGTGACGCAGGCCCAGTGGCAAGCCAGGATGGGAAGCAACCCAGCCTTCTTCTCAAACTCGAACGGACAAGCGGGCTCGGACGATCGACCAGTGGAGATGGTCAGTTGGAACGACGCCCAGGGCTTCCTGATGTCATCCGGGATGCGCCTGCCGACGGAGGCCGAGTGGGAGTATGCGTATCGCGCCGGCACGACCACTGCGTACCACGGCTGGGCAGCGAACCCCGGCGGCACTAACAATGACGGCGAAGTCGGCGCGATCGGGTGGTACATCTACAACACTTGCTACGCCGACGGATGCGGCACTCGCGCCGTCGGCCTCAAGGCAGCCAACGGCTTTGGCCTGCAGGACATGCTCGGGAACGTGTCGGAGTTCGTCGGCGATTGGTACGGCGACTACGAAGCTGGTCCTCAGTCGAACCCCACTGGCCCTGTCTCCGGAACCCAGAGGGTCATCCGGGGCGGCTCTTGGTTCAACTCGACGCCTTCCTTCAACGTGCGAAGCTCGTTCCGGATCGGATTTGACCCGGATCGCCGCACTGAATTTGAAGGCTTCCGCGTCGCCCGCAACCCCTGATCTCGCCCCCGCCTACTTCACGAACCTCGCCACCGCCGCCACCTCATCGCGGCTCCCCAGCACCAGCGGCACGCGCGCATGCAGCTCGCGCGGCTGCAGGTCCATCGTGCGGCGGCCGTCGGCGGTCATGCTCGTGCCGCCGGCCTGCTCGACGAGGAAGCTCATCGGGTTCGCCTCGTACAGCAGCCGCAGCTTGCCGCTCGGGTGCTTCTTGGTGGGCGGGTACAGGAATACGCCGCCGTTGAGGAGCGTGCGGTGGATGTCCGCGACCATGCTGCCGATGTAGCGGCTCGAGTAGCCCTCGGCGTGCGCCCACTTCAGGTAGTCCTGGAAGCCCTTCGGGAAGCCATCGCTGTTGGCCTCGTTGACCGAGTAGATCTTCCTCCGCGGGGGCATCTGCAGGTCGCGCTTCACGAGCATGAAGCTGCCCACCGCGGCGTCGAGCTCAAACATGTGCACGCCGTGGCCGGTGGTGATCATGAACACCGTGCTCGAGCCGTAGAGCACGTAGCCCGCGGCAACCTGCTGGTGGCCGGGCTGGCAGACGGTCTCAACCGCGCCCGGGATGTGCGGATCGTTGCGGAGGATGGTGAAGATGGTGCCCACGCCGACCGCGGTATCGAGGTTGCTGGAGCCGTCGAGCGGGTCGAACAGCACGCAGTAGCGGCCGCCCTCGTGGCCGCGCCGCAGGATGGTCGGCTCCTCGTCCTCCTCGCTGCCGAGCACCGCGATCGAGCTGCGGCCGCCGAGGACGCGCATGATCACCTCGTTGGCGATCACGTCCATGCGCAACTGGTCCTCGCCCTGGATGTTGGTGGCGCCCTCCTCGCCGAGCACGCCCTGCAGGCGCACGTGGCGCACCTTGTGGGCGATGATCTTGGCCGCCAGGCTGATGGCGCTGATGATCCAGCTGAACTCGCCCGTGGCGCTCGGATGCCGGGCCTCCTCCTCCAGGATGAAGCTCTGCAGCGACACCAGGTTGTCCTTGACCACGCCCCGGGGGGCCTGCTTCGGTGCGGGTTCGGCCATGGGCGGAAGGCTAACATGGTTCCCCCATGAACACGCCCGTCATCGTCGCCGCCCGTCGCACGCCCATCGGCAAGTTCCTCGGTTCGCTCGCGCGCGTGCCCGCGCCGGCCCTCGGCAGCTACGCCATCAAGGCCTGCCTCGAGGACGCACCGGCCGCGAAGGACCAGGTCGATGCCTGCTTCATGGGCAACGTGCTGCAGGCCGGGCTCGGGCAGAACCCCGCTCGCCAGGCCGCGCTGAAGGCCGGCATCGCGCACACCGTGAACGCGGTGACGGTCAACAAGGTCTGCGGCTCGGGCCTGGAGGCCGTGATGCAGGCCGCCAACATGATCCGCCTCGGCGAGGCCCACTGCGTCGTGGCGGGCGGCATGGAGAACATGGACCTTGCGCCGCACCTGGCGCAGGTGCGCGCGGGCATCAAGTACGGCGCGGGCACGCTCGTCGACCACATGCAGTTCGACGGCCTCACCTGCGCGTTCGAGAACTGGCCGATGGGCAACGCCGCCGAGCACACCGCCGCCACCTGCGGCGTGACGCGTGCCGAGCAGGACGCGTTCAGCGTGGAGAGCAACCGCCGCGCGGCCGAAGCCACCAAGAACGGGTGGTTCAAGGCCGAGATGGTGGCGCTCACGCCCGAGCAGTGCATGGGCAAGACGGGCCTCGACGCGGACGAGGGCTTCCGCGGCGACAGCACCGTGGATGGCCTTGCCAAGCTGCGCCCGGCGTTCACCAAGGACGGCAGCGTCACGGCCGGGAATGCCAGCCAGATCTCGGACGGCGCCGCCGCGGTGATCGTGATGAGCGAGGAGAAGGCCAAGGCACTCGGCCTCAAGGTGCTGGCCCGGATCACGGGCTACGGCACCGCAGGCGTGGCCCCGAAGGACCTCTTCATCGCGCCGAAGGTCGGCATGGAGCAACTGCTTGCGAAGACCGGCAAGAAGGTGTCGGACATCGACCTCTTCGAGGTGAACGAGGCATTCGCCGCGCAGGTGCTCGCCGACGCCAAGCCCCTCGGCATTCCGCACGAGAAGCTCAACATCTGCGGCGGCGGCATCGCGCTCGGGCACCCGATCGGCGCGAGCGGCGCACGCGTGCTGGTGACGCTCGTCCACCAGCTGCACCGCACCGGCGGCAAGCGCGGCCTCTGCAGCCTCTGCCTCGGCGGCGGCAACGCGGTCTCGATGATGGTCGAGACGTGAAACGGTGTCCGGGGAAGCCCCGCACCTGTCTATGCGGAATGGCCGGACAAAGGGGTGCGGGGCTACCCCGGACACCACTTACCGAATCGTCAGCAGCTTCATCCCGTCCTTCGTCTGCTCGAACTCCACGACGCGCAGGTTGAACTGCTCCCAGAGGTGCGGGGCGAGCGTGGCGCGCATGACGCCGGGGCGCACCTCCTTCATGGCCACGTCCGAGCCCACGGCGTTGAACCGCATGCGGTTGAGGAGCTCCATGGTCGGCTTGCGGTTCGTGCGGCACCACTGCTCGAACGCCTGGAAGCCGCCCGTGCGCTCGTAGGCATCGCGCGACTCAGGCGCGAGCAGCTGGTCCCACATCAGCCGGTACTCCTCGTTGCGGAAGCAGGCCATCGCATTGGCCACCACGTCCGCCGGCATGAGGTTGCGCAGGATCACCGTGCCGTCGTCGAGTTCCTCGCGCGGCTGGAAGACCTTCCTCGGGACCGGCTTGCCGTCGGGCCCGAGCACGGGGGCGGCCGCCTCGGCGGACGGCTTCGGCTGCCCGAGCGGCTCGTCCACGAACACCACGCGCGTGCCGTCCGCGAGCGTCACCTCCTTGGGCGCGCTCGGGTCGGTCATGAACGACGGGCGGTAGCGGTACTCGACGCGCTCCTCGGCACAGCCGAAGGGCACGAGCAGGCACGCCACGACCGCGCCGCGCACGGCGCGCACACACGCCGGCCCCGCTCCCGTCCGCGCCCGCACGGTCCCCGTCACGCCGTCACCTCCGCGGCACGCACGCGCCGAACCGGCCCGGCACGGTCGATTGCCCAGTCGAGGTGCACCGCCTGCGCGGGATCGGTCGCCGGCGCATCGGTGCGCTGGTGCGTTCCGCGGCTCTCGGCCCGCTCGAGCGCGGCGCGTGCCATCAGGCAGCCGACGGTGAGCAGGTTCTGCACCTCCCACCCCTCGGGCGCCTCGAACACCTCGTCCATGCCGTAGCGGCCCCAGAACTCGAACATGCCGAGCACGTCCGGCAGCTTCCCGCCATGGCGCTCGATGCCCACGTTTCGCCACATGGCGCTGCGCAGGCTGGAGCGGATGTCGGCAAGGTCAAGCTCGCCGTGCGTCGCGGTGGTGACGTCGCTGGCGAGCTGCCGCGGAAGCGCCTCGCCCGGCGCGTCACGGACGATCGACTCCGCCACGCGGCGACCGAACACCAGGCCCTCGAGCAGGCTGTTGGATGCCAGGCGATTGGCACCGTGGACGCCGTTGGCCGCCGCCTCGCCGCAGGCCCAGAGACCCGCGAGGCTGGTGCGGCCGTCGAGGTCGGTGCGCACGCCGCCGATCATGTAGTGCGCCGCCGGCGTCACGGGGATGCGGTCGCGGGCAGGATCGATGTCGAACCCCGCAAGCATCCGGTGCAGCCCAGGGAACCGCTCGGCGAAACGCCCCGCCGGGAAGTGCCGGCAGTCGAGGAACACGTGGCCATCGCCGGTGCCCGCGAGGTGGCGGACGATGCACTTGCTGACGATGTCGCGCGGCGCGAGCTCCGCCATCGCGTGCACGCCCTGCATGAACCGCGTGCCCGCGCGGTCGACGAGGTGCGCACCCTCGCCGCGCACGGCCTCGCTGATGAGCATGCGCCCGGCACCCGCGACGTAGAGCGCGGTGGGGTGGAACTGGAAGAACTCGAGGTCGCTCAGCTCCGCGCCCGCGCGCCACGCCATGGCGATGCCGTCGCCCGTCGTGACCTTCGGGTTGGTCGTCTCGCGGAACACCTGCCCCGCACCGCCGGAGGCGAGCACGGTGGCGCGCGCCCACACGATCTGCAGGCCGTACCGCGGGTGCCAGGTGAGCGCGCCCGTGACGCGCCCCGAGCCGTCCGACGCACGCAGCAGGTCCACCGCGAAGCAGCGGTCGAACACGCGGATGCCGCGCGTGGCGCGCGTCCGCTCGATCAGGCAGCGCGCCAGCTCGTGCCCCGTGGCGTCGCCGTCGGAATGCACGATGCGCGCGTGCCGGTGCCCGCCCTCGAGCCCGAGCGCGGGCCGGCCGTCCGAGCCGCGGTCGAGCTGCATGCCCCATTCGAGGAGCTGCGCGATCTCCCGAGGACCCTCGGCGACGAGCGTCCGCACCGCGCCGGCATCGCAGAGGCCCGCACCGGCCTCGAGCGTGTCCGCGACGTGGCTTTCGACGGTGTCGTCGGCCGCGAGCACGGCCGCGATGCCGCCCTGCGCCCAGCTGGTGTTGGAGAGGTCGACCGCTTCCTTGGCCAGCACGATCACGTCGCCGTGCCGAGCCGCCTCGATCGCGGTCCGCAGCCCGGCGACCCCGGTGCCGACCACCAGGACGTCCGTGAAGACCTGCGGCAGCAGCGCGCTGCGGAACGGGATCAGGAATCGGCGGTCGCGGTAGATGCGCATCTCAATGCTCCTTCGCCGCCGACCCCGCCGCCAGCGGCACCTTCCGCTTCGCGGCCTCGAGGTCGAACTCGGCAACCCACACCTGGCTCGACGGCTTGCCGCCGCCGGCATCGTCGCTGCCGCGCTGGGCGGTCCAGAGCATCCACCTGCCGTCGGCACTGAAGACGGGCAGCACGTCGGCACCGGGACACTCGGTGATGCGGATCGACCGCTCCGGATGCTCGGCATCGCGCATCAGCACCTCGTAGTTGGAGTGCCCGACCTCGCTCGAGCCGTACACGAAGTGCCGGCCGTCCGGGTGGTAGTACGGGCACCAGTTCACGTGCTCGTTGGCCGTGAGCGCGCGCTCGTCGGCGATGCCGGTCACCTTGCCGGACGCGTCGCGCACGAGGTCGGCCTGGTAGATCTGCAGGAGGTTGTCCTCGCGGCGGTCGCTGCGGTAGATGATGCGCTTGCCGTCGGGCGAGAAGAACGGCCCGCCGTCGTACCCGGGTGCCTGCACGATCCGACGCCGCTCGCCCGTGGGCATGTCGAGCACCCACAGGTCGCCCTGCGTCTTCGGGTCGACCTCCGTGTAGAGGAGCGTGCGCGCATCGGGGCTGAGGCTGCACTCGGCGGCGTAGCCGTTGCCGTCGCCGACGAGCGGCCGCAGCGACCGCGCCGTGCCGTCGGCCGTGCGCAGGTCGCACTGCACGACGCGCATCTCGGGCGGGAACTGCCAGCGGTATCGACCCGTGCCGCGCTGGTAGCCGGGGGTCTCGCGGTTGGACGGCGGCACCACCGTGCTGCCGAAGATCACGAGGTTCGGGTCCGTGGGGTGGAACCAGCCGCATGTGTTGGCGCTGCCCTCGGGACTGATGCGGCGGATGCCGTCGATGCCGGTGATGCGGCCGCCTGCATCGCGCACGACGTCGGCGACGTACATGCAATAGAACTCGCTCGGCGCACCGCCGTCCTTCGGCCGCTCCACGGCCTGGAACACGATGCGGCGGTCGTCTGGGCTGAAGTAGTTCTCGCCTGCCTTGGCGAAGCGGTCGGCGAACGTCAGCTGCACGTGGTTGCGCAGCACCGGGGCCTCGGCGGCGCTGCAGTCGCCGGCGCGCGCGGCGAGCGCCGCGGCGGGCTCCGCGCGGGCGGCACCCGGTTGCGCCACGGCGCCGGCACCGCCCGCGCCACCGCCGGACGCGCAGGCGGCGAGGAACGCGATCAGACCCAACGAGGCAATGGCGGCGCTGCGCATCTCGGGGATTCTAGGATGCCCACCCCGCATGACCGGCGACGGCTACGAACTCCTGCACCGGGACCGGCACCTGCTGGTGGTGACCAAGTCCTGCGGGCTGCTCACGGTGCCCGGCATCGGGCCGGAGAAGGCCGACTGCCTGATCGCCCGCCTCGCCGCGCGCTTCCCCGGCGCCCGCGTGGTGCACCGGCTCGACCGCGACACGAGCGGCGTGCTGGTGGCGGCCCTCGACGCCGACACGCACCGAGCGCTGAGCATGCAGTTCGAGCGGCGCGAGACGGGGAAGACCTACGTGGCGCTGGCGGCCGGGCACCCTCCCAAGGACGCCGGCGAGATCGACCTGCCCATCCGCAAGGACCTGGTGAACACGCCGCTGCAGGTGGTGGACTTCGTGCACGGCCGCCCCAGCGTGACCCGCTGGAACGTGCGCGCCAAGCTGGACGACCCCGCCCGCACGCGCTTCGAGCTGCTGCCCGTCACCGGCCGCAGCCACCAGCTGCGCGTGCACCTGCTGGCGATCGGCCACCCGATTCTCGGCGACGACCTCTACGCCCCGCCCGAGGTCCGCGCAATGGCGCCGCGCCTCTGCCTGCACGCGGAGCGGCTCGAGTTCACGCATCCCGCATCGGGGGAACGCGTGGCGTTCCACGCGCCGGCCGGGTTCTGACCGCACGCGCGCGGCGCCTGCGCCCCGCACCCCCTTGCGTCAAGCGTCAGCGCGCCAGCTCCGGCTCGCGTCCCGCGCGCCCGCGCACGTGGCCCGCGGACGCCTCCTGCACGGTGATGCCATGCGCCGCAAGCACGCGGCCGATCGCCATGAGCGGGAAGTACAGGCGGTACATGTGGTAGCGCAGGTAGAAGACCTTCGGGAAGCCCGTGCCCGTGAACTCGGTCTCGACCCAGCTGCCCGGCGGGTCGCCGTCCGGGTTGAGCCTGCGATCCACCGAGTCCGCCACGGAGAGCTGCGTCCCGGCAAGCCAGCGAAGTGCGCGCCAGAGGTCCGGGTCGTTCGGGCCGTAAACCTCCTGCAGCACCATCGCCGCCCATGCGGTCTGGCTGGCGGTGCTGGGCCCGGTGCCCATCAGCGCGCGGTCCTCGTAGCTGTTGGCACTCTCGCCGAAGCTGCCGTCGGGCTTCTGCACGCTCTTGATCCACGCGCCGGCGCGCTGGATCCAGGGCTCCGTGCGCGGCACGCCGCAGCGGATCGGTCCGATCACCGCCTGCCACGTGCCGTAGATGTAGTTGACGCCCCAGCGGCCGTAGAAGCAGCCCTCGGGCTCCTGGTGCGACTTGACGTACTCGACGGCCCTCGCGATCGCGGGATTGTCGATGCCGTGGCCGAGCCAGCTCATGCACTCGAGCGTGCGGCCGGTGATGTCGTGGCACGAGGGATCCTGCATCGCGTTGTGGTCGGCGAACGGGACGTACTCGTACACTTGGTGGCTGCTGCTGCGGTCGAACGCGGCCCATCCGCCGTCGTCGCACTGCATGGCGAAGACCCACTCGATGGCGCGCCGCGCGGCGGCCTCGTTCTCCGTGCCGCCCGCGCGCTTGAGCGCCATGGCCACCATCACGGTGTCGTCGACGTCGGGGTACCACGCGTTGCGGTACTCGAAGAACCAGCCCGCGGGACGCGTGCCGGGGCGGACGTTCGCGGCCCAGTCGCCGGTCCAGCGGACCTCCCTCGACCGCAGCCACTCGCTCGCGCGCGCGAGCGCGGGCTCGCTGGCCGAGGTCAGGCCGCAGTCCGTGAGCGCGTAGCTGGCGATGCCCGTGTCCCAGACCGGGCTGAAGCACGGCTGGATGTGGATGGTGCTGCCGAGCACGGGGTCGCGCTCCTCGATGAAGAAGGCGTCGAGGTCGCGCTCCGCGCGCTGCACCAGCGGGTCGTCGCGCCGCACGCCGAGGGCGTGGAACACCACCTGGATGTAGACCATCGGCGGGAAGATCGCACCGAGCCCCTCGGTGGGTGCGGGGGCGTCCTGCGAGGCGCGCGCGAGGATCCAGTCGTAGGCCCTGCGGATCGCGGGCCTGCGGGGCCCGGTGCCCACCAGCCGTCCGACGGCCTTGAGCGTGGCATCCACGGCCTTGAAGAAGACGCGCCAGAACGCGGGAGTGCTGCGACGCATCTTCAGACGGTGGCGGTCGCGCTCGCTGACGAAGAGCTCGTCGATCCCCTGCCCCGCGCCCAGCCTGCGCGTGGGCTGCAGCGTGGCCACGATGGCGAGCGGCAGGATCATCGTCCTGCTCCACGCGCTCATGCGGTCCATGTGGAAGTAGAACCACCTCGGCAGCCACACCACCTCCGGGGGGATGGCAGGCACGGCGTTCCAGCTGATCTGGCCGAGCGCCGCGAGGTAGAAGTTGGTGAAGCTGTTGCAGCCCTCGGCGCCGCCCATGCCGCGGATGACCGCACGCGCCTTCTGCATGTGCGGCGCGTCCGGCGAGTCGCCGTGGAGCTTGAGGCAGAAGTAGGCCTTGACCGTGGCGCTCAGGTCGACGGCGCTCCCGGGGTACTGGCCCCAGCCGCCGTCGGGGCGCTGCTGCGAGCGCAGGTACGTGACGATCTTCGCAAGCGTGGCCGGCCCGTCGCGCCCGTCGGCCATCGGCGCGCGCTCCTGCCCGAGGACCCACTTCATGAGCAGGTACTCGCTCTGCAGGATCGAGTCGCCCTCGAGTTCCGCGCACCAGTGGCCGTCGGCGCGCTGCAGCGACTTCAGCGCGGTGAGCGCGCCGGCTGCGGTGCGGGCGAGTGTCTCGAGCGTCTGGCGGTCGGGCGCGGACATGGACCGCGCAGTGTAGCCGGAAGCGCGCGATTCTCAGCGGGATTCGTGCGCTTCAGGCGCCGGCGGCGATCGCCGCGCCAAGTTGCGCGTCAAGCTCCGCGGGGTCGATCGCAAGGTCGCGGTGCGGATCCCCGCCCGAGCCCCCGGCCTCGCGGCCCTCGATGACGCGGTAGCGCAGGCCCGCCTCGTTCGCCATCACCAGGTAGCACGCCACCGCGTACCACGAGGGCACGACCTCCACGAGCGCGGATCCGGCGGGCATGAAGATGGCGTTGGTGAGCCCCGCGCCGTGCGCACCGACAAGCAGCGAGGCGCCCGCGAACATGCGCACCTGCTCGTCGAACGACAGGCCCTCGGTGGCGACCACCTCGACGCCGTGCTTGCGCAGCACGGGCTCGACGGCATCCATGTTGGCCACGCGTCGCGTCGCCTTGCGCGCGAGGAACAGACGGCGGCGTGCGTCGGGCCGGTCGCGCAGCTCGCGCGGGATGCACCGCTCGCGGAGGAATGCGACGGAGCGCGCGGTGGCCCCGCCGAGCGGCGCGGGCGGGCTGCTGACCACGAGGCGCTCGCACTCCACGTGCGCGCCGCGGCCGTGCCAGTGGATGCGCGAGGGGTCAATGCCGCACAGCTCGAGGATGCGCCCCGCGGCGCCGAGCGGCGTCCGCGGCAGGATCCAGCGGTCGATGCCCTCTGCGCGGCCCGCGGCACGGATCAGCTCGATCCGCGGGATCATGTCGAACATCCAGTGGTAGTAGTTGCGGTGGCCGCTGGCACCCACGAGCGCCGAGGTGCCGGGCAGGCGCCGCGGCGGCGGCGCCCAGAGCGAGTTCACGACGGCACGATGGCGCTCGACCGGCACCCAGTGGTGCGGGCTGGCGTCGGCAAGCACCACTCCGCCCGGGGCGATGGCCGTGCACGCGCCGCCGAGCACGCGTCCGCGGGGAATCTCCGCCACGAAATGCGGCCACGGCGGGCACGGCGCCGCCTGCGGAGCAAGCCGTGCGCCGAAGGCCGGCGGCTGCGAGGTGATCGCCTCCAGCGGTCGGTGCATGCCCTGCCCCAGCGACCAGGAATGCCAGCAGCGCTCGGCACAGAGGGCGGGTGTGGATCCGGTCGCGGAGGTGGGGAGGTGCGTCAGCGCATCCTGGATGCCGTGCGGCAGGCGCCGGCGCAGGCCAGCCCACCGCGCGAAGCACGCCGTGCGCAGCGTCCTCACGCGGAACCGCGCCCCGTGCCGGTCGACGCGGGGGCAGGCACCGGCCTCACGACGGCAGCGATCGCCGCGCTCGCCACGGTCCACGTGAGGAACGTGTCGGCGATGCCCATGTACACCCAGCGCGCAGGCAGCTGGAACCAGGCGAGGTCCGGTCCGTCCGCGGCCATCGCCGCGAAGAGCGCGATGACCACGCCGATGGCCCAGCGGCCCGCCCACGACGGGCAGCGCATGGTGGCCATGAGCACGCTCATGAGGAGCGAGCAGAACGCGAGGTAGCCGGCACCGATGAGGTAGCGCTGCGGCGCGAGCGGGTCCTTCCCCTGCTGGCGCACGAGGAGCACGCCCACCGGGCCGTCCTGCGTGCGCGCGCGCCATGCATCCACGGTGGCGCGGCGGGACTCCGGCGGCGCGGCGCGCGCCGCGTCCATGTCGATCCACGGGAACGCGTAGGCCCCGTCCTTGGGCACCGCGCGCGCGATGGCGGACGACACCTCGGCCTCCGCGGGGATGGGCTGCACCGCCCAGTCGTAGAGCCGTACCGAGGACCAGCTGACGTACGCCCACGCGAACGCGGCGATCGTGCCGACCACGGTGCCGAGCGCCACGCGGCGCAGAAGATGGTCCGGGAGGAACGGGGCCAATCTCACCACTCGGGGCCGCCCGAATAGCGGCCGTAGACGTCTGCCATGGCCTGCACCATCTCGCCGAGCGTGCACTTGGCGAGCGCCCCGTCGACGAGCGCGGGCATCACGTTCTGCCCCGCGCGCGCGGATGCGCGGATGCCGTCGAGCGCGCGCTTCACGCCGTCGGCGCTCCGCTCGCGGCGGAACCGCGCGAGGCGGTCGCACTGCTCGGTCTCGACCGCGTGCGGGATCTGCAGGATCTCGACCTGGTGCCCCTCGTTGCCGTCGGTGTAGGCGTTCATGCCGACCACGAGGCGGTCACCGGCCTCCATCTCCTGGCCGAAGCGGTAGCTCGCCTCGGCGATCTGCCGGCGGAAGTAGCCCTTGTGGACGCCGGCCACCACGCCGCCCATGTCGTCGATCTCGCGGACGAACTGGTTGGCGTCCTTCTCCATCTGGTCGGTGAGCGCCTCGACGTACCAGCTGCCGCCGAGCGGATCCACGGTGCGGTGCACGCCTGTCTCGTGCGCCAGGATCTGCTGCGTGCGCAGCGCCACGCGGACGGCCGTCTCGGTGGGCAGGCCCAGCGTCTCGTCCATGCTGTCGGTGTGCAGGCTCTGGCAACCGCCGAGCACGCCGGCCATCGCCTGGTACGCCACCCGCACGATGTTGTTGAGGGGCTGCTGCTCGGTGAGGCTGCAGCCGGCCGTCTGCACGTGCGTGCGCATCAGCATGCTGCGCTCGTGCCTGGCGCCGTAGCGGTCGCGCATGGCGTGCGCCCAGATGCGGCGCGCGGCGCGGAGCTTGCAGATCTCCTCGAAGAACTCGTTGTGGCTGTTGAAGAAGAAGCTCAGGCGCGGCGCGAACGCATCCACGTCCATGCCGCGCTTCATGCACGCCTCGACGTACTCCATCCCGTCGCGGAGCGTGAAGGCCAGCTCCTGCGTGGCGGTGGAGCCTGCCTCGCGGATGTGGTAGCCGGAGATGCTGACCGAGTTCCACCTGGGCAGGTGCTGCACCGCGAACTCGATGGTGTCCACCACCAGCTTCACGCTCGCCTCGGGCGGGTAGATGAACTCGTTCTGCGCGTGGAACTCCTTGAGGATGTCGTTCTGCAGCGTGCCGCCGATCGAGCTCCACGGGATGCCGCGCTCCTTGGCCATCGCCAGGTACATGGCCCAGATCACGGCGGCCGGCCCGTTGATGGTCTGGCTGACGGTGACCTCGCCCACCGGGATGTCCGCGTACAGCCGGTGCATGTCCTCGATGGTGCTGATGGCCACGCCGCAGCGGCCCACCTCGCCCGCCGACAGCGGGTCGTCCGAATCGCGGCCCATCAGCGTCGGCAGGTCGAACGCGGTGGAGAGCCCGGTGTTCGCCTTCGTGCCCTTGGCGTTCTCGAGCAGGTACTTGAAGCGGCGGTTGGTGTCGTCGGCCGAGCCGAAGCCCGCGAACTGGCGCATGGTCCAGAGGCGGCTGCGGTACATCGTGGAATGCACGCCGCGCGTGAACGGGAACTGGCCCGGCTCGCCGATGCGCGGGTGCGGCCTCGAGGCATCCGCCGGGTCGTTCACCTGCACGGACCGCGGCCCGTAGCGCTCGTCGATCACGTAGCCCGAGAGCGTGACGGTCTCGGGATCGACCGCGGGCTTGGCGGGCGTAGCGGGCTTCGCGGCGGTCGGTTGGCTGGCCGTCATGGGCGTGGTCTCCTGGCTGCCCCGCATTCTAGGGGGTGCATGCAGCGGGGATCCCGCGCCCCGGGCGAGGCCCTACACTCGCCCCCCCCCAATGTCACGCACGCGCTCCACGCTTCGGATCGCCCTCGCGGCAACCCTCGCCGCATCGCTCGCCGCCTGTGCCCAGCGCCGTCCCGAGCAGAGCGAGGCGGAACTCCTCGCGGAACGCACGGAACTCCGCGCGGAGCTCATGGGCCAGGGACTGGAAGCGATCTCCTCGCTCGTCGAGCGCATGCACGAGCGACAGGCCATGGACCCGAACGCGACCCTCGATGTCCTGGCCATCTCCGGCGGCGGCGACTGGGGCGCCTTCGGCACGGGCCTCCTGCGCGGCTCGGGCGAGGCGACCGACCCGGCCTTGAAGCGCCCGCAGTTCGACGTGGTGAGCGGCGTGAGCACGGGCGCGCTGATCGCGCCGTTCGCGTTCCTCGGCACCGACGCGGACCTGAAGACCGTGGACGACCTGTACCGCAACCGGAAGGCCGACTGGGTGAAGACGCGCGGGCTCCCCTTCCTCGTGCCGGACAACGCCAGCTTCGCCGAGGTGCCGGGCCTCGAGCGCGAGATCGATGCCGTGATCACGGAGGAGTTCGCGGAGCGCGTGGCGCGGGCCGGCGACGACGGCAGGGTCCGCATCATCAACACCACCAACCTCGACGACGGCAGCCCGCAGCCGTTCCGATGGGCAATGGCGGCGCGCGATGCCGTGGAGAAGCACGACCTGAAGCGGCTTCGGAACATCCTGCTTGCCTCGAGCGGAGTGCCGGCCGCTTCCCGCCACGCGAGATCGACGGGTCCATCTACGTCGACGGCGCCGTCACGAGCAACACCATCTGCGGCGGCAACGTGAAGCGCGGGATGTCCCTCGGCGCCATCTGGAAGCGGATGTGCCCGGACGCGCCGGTGCCGACCGTCCGCTACTGGGTGATCCTGAACAACTCTGCGCAGGCCCAGCCGCGCACCGTGCAGCCGACCTGGCCCTCGGTCATCGAGCGCAGCCTCGAGATCGCGGTGCGCGCATCCACCAACATCGCGCTCCGCCACCTGTACGCCATGACCGAGGCCAGCGAGCTGCGGGGCGAGGGCCATGTCGAGGTCCGCTGGGTGGCCATCCCGAGCACGTGGAAGCAGCCCGAGGCGGGCGTCTTCAAGGAGTCCACCATGCGATCGCTGTCCGACGTCGGCGCGGAGGCAGGCCGCAACCCGGCCTCCTGGATGACCGAGTCGCCGTGAACGCCCCGCGCTCGCAGGTGGTCGCCGCCTTCGCGGCGCTGTACGTCTTCTGGGGATCGACGTACCTCGGAAGCAAGTTCGCGATGGCGAGCTTCCCGCCGGCACTGCTCAGCGGCATCCGCTTCATCATCGGCGGCATCGCGATGGCGGCGCTGATGGCCGCCACCGGCAACCTCCGGGCCGCCGACTTCCGCAACCTGCGATGGTGGCGCAACGGCGCGATCGCCGGCGCCCTGCTCTTCGCCGCCGCCAACGTGCTCGTCTCCTCGGGCGTGCAGCGGATCCCCTCCGGCGTGGCGGCGCTGATCGTGAGCGTCAGCAGCGTGTGGATCGTGCTCTTCGACCGGCTGATCACGCGCGCCGGGGCGCCGAGCCGGACCATCCTGCTCGGGCTCGCGTGCGGCCTCGGGGGCGTGGCCATCCTCGGCATGACCGGCGACGGGGCCGCCGTGGGGGGGCTCGACACCGTCGGCGTCCTGCTCGCGGCGGCAAGCACAGTGGCATGGGCGCTCGGCACCATGGTCGCGAAGCACTCCGAGCGCTCGCCCTCGCTCTGGGCCGCCAGCGTGATGCAGATGCTCGGCGGCGGCGCGGTGGCGTTCGTGGTCACGGCGATGCTGGAACGCGACCGCTGGCCGTCGTGGGAGGCCGTGACGCCCGGATCGCTGTGGGCCATCGCGTACCTGGTGGTGTTCGGGTCCCTCCTCGGATTCACCGCGTACGTCTGGCTCCTGAACCACGTGAGCGCGGCCTCGGTCGCCACGTACGCGTACGTGAACCCGATGGTCGCCCTGGTGCTCGGCTCGCTGCTCGCCGGCGAACGCATCCCCGCGCGCGTGGCGCTTGCCGCGCCGCTCATCCTCGGGAGCGTCGCGCTGCTGCGTTTCGTGCGGCCGCCCTCCAAGGACGAGCCGCCGGTCGAGGAGGAGTGAGGACCGCGGCCGTCACACCGTCCACGCCCGGACGTGCCCACCGACCACGGCGGTGAACACCGCCAGCACGCGGTCGCGGTGCGTGCGCACGACGACGCGCTGCGCGCCGTCGGGCTCGAGCACGCCGGCATGCTGGACGCGGAGCGTGCGACCGAGCAGGTCGGCCCCCACGCGCTCGGCCTTCACGCACGCCTCCTTGGCGCACCAGAGCCGCAGCGGCCAGTGCTCGTCGCCCCACGCAAGGCCCGCCTCGCCGGTCTCCTCGGCCAGCCGGCGCACCGCGCCGGACGCGGCGGCGCCGACCGGCTCCGCATCGATCCCGGGCGGCTCGCAGCCCGGTGCCGCGATCGCGCAGCCGGCGAGCCCCAAGGTGTGCGCGATGGACAGGTGCGGCGCATCGGGGTGCCCCTCGACGAGCGGCGCCCCGCGCGCATCGTGGCCGATTGCCGCGTCGAGCCACTCGGCCCTTCCATGGCGCGACTGCCACTCGCGCGCGGCCAGCCCGAACGCGGTCCTGCTGGCGGCGCGTCCCAGCGCACGCAGCTCCGCGCGCGGCGCGGAGGCGTGGAACGGGAACGGGAGCCAGAGGACCGTGGGGTGGCCGGCCGTCACACCGCGAAGTATCCCGCACCCGGGTGGTGGACCACAAGCGCGCTCGTGGACTGCTCGGGGTCGATCTGGAAGTTCTCGGTGAGCCGGCAGCCGATCCGCTCGGGCTGCAGCAGGCGCCAGAGCTTCTCCTGGTCGGCCATGTCGGGGCACGCCGGGTAGCCGAAGCTGTAGCGGCAGCCGCGGTACTTCTGCTGGAAGAGCTCGCGGATGCGCGGGCTGTCGTCGTGGCCGACGCCGAGCTCCGCGCGCATGCGCTTGTGCCACAGCTCGGCGAGCGCCTCCGCGCACTCCACGCCGAAGCCGTGCGCATACAGGTACTCGGTGTAGCGGTTGCCCTCGAAGAGCGCCTTCGCGCGCTCGCTCGCGCGAGGGCCCATCGTGACGCAGGTGAAGCCGACCACGTCGCGCTCCCGCCCGGAGACAGGGCGGAAGAAGTCGGCGATGCACAGCCTCCGCCCCGACTTCTGCCGCGGGAACGCGAAGCGCTCGAGCTCGCGGCCCGGGTCCTGCGGGTCGAAGACCACGAGCGCGTCGCCGTCGGCGGCGCACGGGAACCAGCCGTAGACCACCTTGGGCGCGAGGAACCCCTCGCCGTCCTCGCGCGCCTGGCGCTGCAGGCGCTCGAGCGCCGGGCGCGCCTCGCGCTCGAGCAGTTCCTCGTACGCGTCCGCATCGAGCGCCCCCGGCTTGAGGCCCCACTGCCCGCGGAAGAGCGCGTTGTGGTTGATGTAGGGGAACACCTCGTCGAGCGCCACGCGCTCCACGACGCGCGCGCCCCAGAACGGGGGCTCCGGCACGCGGTCCACCGGCTCGATCCCGCCTGCCGCGCGCGCCGCCTCGGTGCCCGCGGCACCCTGCTCGCCGCGCGCCGCGGCGCCGCCGTCGACGCTCTCCGCCACCACGGTGGCACCGCCGGGCTCCTTGCCCGCGGCGCAGGCGCGGGACGCGGCCACGCGCGCATCCACCGCCGCGCGCTTGCCGAGGCGCTCGTCGATCTGCGCGTCGATGGCCGCCAGCGCGCCGGTCGCCAGCGCATCGCACACCGAGAGCCCCTCGAACGCGTCCTTGCCGTAGTAGAGCGGCCCCTTGTAGCTGGATCGGAGGTGGCCCTCGCAGTAATGGCGGGTGAGCGCGGCGCCGCCGAGGAGCACCGGCACCCTGATGCCGCGCTCGTTCATCTCGTGGAGGTTCTGCTCCATCACGGCCACGCTCTTCACCAGCAGGCCGCTCATCCCGAGCGCATCCGCCTTGGTGCGGTCGACCGCGTCGAGCATCGTCGCCAGCGGCTGCTTGATGCCGATGTTGTGCACCTCGAAGCCGTTGTTGGTGAGGATGATGTCCACCAGGTTCTTGCCGATGTCGTGCACGTCGCCGGACACCGTGGCAAGCACGATGCGCGCCTTGGCCTTGCCGGCGGCACCGGACTTCTCCATGTGGGGCTGCAGCAGCGCGACGGCCTTCTTCATCACGGTGGCGCTCTGCAGCACGAACGGCAGCTGCATCTTGCCCTCGCCGAAGAGGTCGCCGACGATCTTCATGCCGGCCAGGAGGTGGTCGTTGATGATGGCGAGCGGCGGGTACTGCGCCAGGCCGCGCTCGAGCGTCTGCTCGAGGCCCTTGTCCTCGCCGTCGATGATGTGCCGCTGCAGCGCCTCCTCCACGGGCAGGTCCGCGAGCGTGCGCTTGGCCTCGACCGTCTCCGTGCCCTCGGGGAAGAGCCCGATGAAGTGGAGCAGCGGGTCGAACGACTCGGGCATGCCCTCCGGGCGGGCGGCGCCCCGCCGGTCGAAGATGAGCCACATCGCGGCGTCCCACTGCTCGCGCGGGATGCGGTTCTGGGGGAGGATCTTGCTGGCGTGCACGATGGCCGCGGTGAGTCCCCGCTGGCGCGCCTCGTGGAGGAACGCGCTGTTCAGCACCGTGCGCGCCGCGGGCTTCAGGCCGAAGCTGATGTTGGAGAGCCCCAGCAGGATCTGGCACTTCGGGAAGCGCCGCGAGATCCGCTCGATGCCGTCGAGCGTCTCCAGCCCGAGGCGCCGGTCCTCCTCGTTGCCCGTGGCGATGGTGAAGGTCAGCGGGTCGAAGAAGAGGTCGTCCTCGCGAAGACCCCACTTGCGGGTGTAGAGGTCGTGGATGCGCGCGGCGATCGACTCCTTCCGGTCCGCGGTCTTGGCCATGCCGGCCTGCGGGTCCTCGTCGATGGTCAGCGCCACGCACGCGGCGCCGTACCGCCGCAGCAGCGGGCAGATCTCGTCGAGGCGCTTCTCGCCGTCCTCGAGGTTGATGCTGTTGACGATGCACCGGCCGCCGGAGCGCTTCAGCGCGGCCTCGATCACGTCGGCCTGCGTGCTGTCGACCATCAGCGGCGCGTTCACGTGCTGCACCAGCCGGCTGGACACCTCGGCCATGTCCTTCACGCCGTCGCGGCCCACGAAGTCGACGCACACGTCGAGCAGGTTGCTGCCGTCGCGCATCTCCTCCTTGGCCATGCTCACGATGCCGTCCCAGTCGCTGGCATCGAGCAGCGTCTTGAACTTCTTGCTGCCGTTGGCGTTGGTGCGCTCGGCGACGATCAGGAAGCTGTTGTCCTGGCGGAACTCGGTGAATCCGTAGAGGCTCGAGCAGCCCGGCGTGCGCACGGCCGCGCGCGTCACCGGCGAGCGCGTGCCCACCTGCTCGCGCAGCGCACGGATGTGGTCGGCGGTGGTGCCGCAGCAGCCGCCGACGATCCCCGCGCCGAATTCCTCGAGGAACCGGCGCATGGCCACGCCGAAGGCGTCGGCCCGCAGCGGGTACTCGGTGCGGCCGTCCACGAGGATGGGGAGGCCCGCGTTCGGGATCACGCTGAAGGGACGGTCCCAGTGCCTGGCGAGGTACGCCACGTGCTCGGCCATCTCGGTGGGCCCGGTGGCGCAGTTGAGCCCGAGGCTCGCGATCGGGAGCGGCGCCAGCGCGTTCACCACCGCGGCCATGTCGGAGCCCAGCAGCATGGTGCCCGTGGTCTCCATGGTCACGCTCGCGAGGATCGGGATGTCCTCGTGCGTCTTGCCGGCCGCGGCCAGCGCGTCGAGGCACGCGTTGACCGCGCACTTGACCTGCAGAAGGTCCTGGCACGTCTCCACGATGAGGCAATCGACGCCGCCGTCGACCAGCCCGCGCACCTGCTCGCGGTACGAGTCGAGCATCGTCTCCCAGCTTGCCTGCCCCAGGGTGATGAGCTTGGTGCCGGGCCCGATCGATCCGGCGACGAAGCGCGGGCGGTCGCGGGTGCTGAACTTCTCGCACGCGGCCCGCGCGACCTGCGCCGAGCGGACGTTGAGGTCGTAGACCCAGCCCACCATCTCCTGGTCGAACTCGGCGGCGACGAGCTTGTTGGAGCCGAACGAGTCGGTCTCCACCACGTCGGCACCGGCCGCGAGGAACGACTCGTGGATGCGCTGGATGAGGTCCGGCCGGCTCCGCACCAGGATGTCGGTGCAGTTCTCGCGCCCGAGGTAGTCGTCCGGCCCGCAGTCCGCGCAGGCATGGATGCTGGTGCCCATCGCACCGTCGAACACGATCACGCCCTTCCCGAGCGCCGACTGGAAGCCACTGGCCATGCTGGAACAGTACCCCCGGCCTCGGTGCCTTTCAACCGTTCATCCGGATGAACGGATGGATAGGAGAGATACCTTGGTTCTCGGACTATTTCATGGTATGGCGATGCCATGGCAGTTTCGTCCGCCCAAGCCCATCTGCCCGCTCGTAGCCTCCGGCCCCAATGACCCGGAGTCCGTGGAACGCTCTTGCGGCGACGCTTCTCCTCGCCGCGTCGCCCGCGGCGTCCCAGGAGGCGACGCCAAAGGTCGACGCCGCGCGCCGCGAGCTCAACGCCGCCACCTTCGATGCCATGTGGACCATGGTCCGCGACACGCACTGGGACCCCGCTGCCGTCGGCGCCCCGTGGGATGCCGCACGCGCCGAGTTCCGCCCGCGCGCCGAGGCCTCCGCCACGGACGACGCGCTCCGCGCGGTGCTCCGCGACACGCTCGAGCGTCTCGGGCAGAGCCACTTCGGCATCATCCCGCGCGAGCTGAACGAGGGCACCGCAGAGGCACCCGCGCAGCGCGAGGGCCGATCCGGCGCGACGCTCGCCTTCCTTCCGAAGGACGGCAGCACCGGCTTCGAGGCCATCGTCGTGTCGGTGGCGCCCGCGTCGCCCGCCGCGGGCGCGGGCATCGTGCCCGGCGATCGCGTGCTTGCGATCGACGGCCGCGACCCGACGGCGCGCGTCCCCGCAGGCACCGGCCGCGAGCGCGAGCGCCGCGGATCGCTCGCGGAGGCGCTGGCCACGGGCGAGCCGGGCGCGAGCACCACGTGGCGCATCGAGCCGTTCGGCGGCGAGGCACGCGACGCGACCTTCACGTTCGCGTCGGACGATCGTCCGCACGCGAAGTTCGGCAACCTGCCGCCGCTGCCGACGGAACTCACCGCGCGCGAGCTCGCCACCGACGAGGCCACGCGCCTCGGCGCGCGCGATCGCCGCATCGGCCTCGTCTCGTTCTCGGTCTGGCTGATCCCCGTGGCCCGGCCGTTCGACGTCGCCGTCGACCGGTTCCGCACGGCCGACGGCATGGTGCTCGACC
>Ga0194117_10002057_pt1 | contig 22073 bp, 22 predicted proteins | sample TA2MahsurfametaG_FD_160579 | JGI IMG/M metagenome (GOLD analysis project Ga0194117, IMG submission 160579) | Freshwater microbial communities from Lake Tanganyika, Tanzania - TA2015009 Mahale N1 surface | ecosystem: Environmental > Aquatic > Freshwater > Lake | place: Tanzania: Lake Tanganyika...
AGAACCCCGGTAACCCAAACCCACCCGTCGCCCCCGTCGCACCGGCCAAACCCGCAGGCCCCGTTGTTCCTTGAATACCTTGAATACCCACCGCACCAAATGTAGTCTGTAAATACGAGTAGGTTGTTTCATTGGTTACCGGGTCAGTTTGAAAATACATTAAAACATTCGCGGTTTGGTTCGCTTCTTTCGTGTTCTTGATATAAATTTGAAGTTGAATGTAGACATTATCACTGTTACCACTTGCGTCCTTCAGTGTTGTAAACTCAACTGGCATCTGAATTTTGTATAACTGTCGCGTTGTGCTATTAATCATGGTTCCCGCATTTGTTCCTGTATTCGTCAAGATATTGTCGCTTACTGTCCAGCTTTTTCCGATATACTTTATATGGTCGGGCAAATAGGCTGCGCGCGGAGGATAAAATCCCGCATCACCGCCATCCTTCGTTTCAATGATTAAACTGTCAGGTGATGGTTGATTTTCGGTGCCTGTAATCATAAATACAGCTGCGTATAATGCGACTTGATTTGCGTCGGAGTTGGAAGGAACGTTTGCGTAAATATTCAGCACCCAAACACCGCTTGGAATGACGGCGAGTGTTGACACTTCTTGCGCGGTATTCCAAAACCGACTACCTGGAATCATTTTGTTTGTGTTACCGTATGTCGCACTCACAGAGATAGGTCCAATCGTTCGCATACGACTATTAATGGGAACAGTGGAAAGCATATATGAATCGGTGATGAGTTCGTTTACTTTTGAATTGCCATCTGGATTGAGCCATAAAATGGTACCGTTAGAACCTTGAATACCTTGGATGCCTTGTGCGCCTTGGTCGCCTTTTGCGCCGATTGGTCCGATAGGACCTGTTGCGCCTGCTGCGCCTGTCGCGCCAGTTGGACCGGGTGCGCCACTTGAACCCGTGGGTCCGATAACTCCGATGACGCTACCCGCTGGTCCTCTTGCGCCAGTGCATCCTGTTGGACCCGTTGCACCGTCCGACCCGTTTTGTCCGGCAAATCCGACGCCTGGTGGGCCTTGTTGACCGGTTGGTCCTACCGTTGACGGCGGGACTAGTGTAATCGCGTTTACGACATTATCCACATAAAATTTGGTTGCGACATCTTGTTCGGCGATGGGGTCGCGGACATTTCGGATGCGATTGATGGGTGCGCCGACACCTGCTCCGCCCGACATATCAATATCACCATTGATAAAGATGACACCCGCATTATTTCCAATCCGTAGTGTGGTATTTCCGGTATTATATGAAATATCATTCGGATTACTACCGAAGGTCGTCCCACCCATTACAGCATCATTGGTTCTTACATAATTTTGGGTTCCTGTGCGAGAGAAACCGCCGATACGTTTCCAGTTATTCTGATTATTTGACATCACTCAAAGAACACGACGTTGATACGTAATATATAATAACGACTAAAAAAGAATAGTGGTTGTTATACGCGATTACGATACTAGATAGCTGGTAATTGAAATAATTGATGTCCATCATTTGCGTCAGTGTCGCGGACAATGAGTTTCAAATCGTCACGGTCGCTACGGTCGCTACGGTCGCTACGATGGCGGTGACGATTCTTACGGTTACTACGCGTGAACGACACGTGTGAAGGCGCCGGTCCTGCTGAAGGCGGAAGCAATCCTAAATCTGCAGGGTTGGGTAATACAGTTCGGAATCCCAATTCTCTCGGAATCGGATATTGAAGTCCTCGTGGAACAGTATGAATGTTTTCATTCCGTAAAAGTTCGGCACCTATGGGAATCTCTCGTTCTAGTTGTTTCATTGTATATACACGACGTTTAACAGGTTCATCATCTTTTTGAGATTCCGTCATAATATTCTTTCCGTCAAACACCATTTTAGAATAATAGTGGTGGTGTTCTTCTATAGGAGGCGCGGTAGTGGTTGTGCGTGATTTACGCGCCGATTTACGCACCGATTTACGCGCCGATTTATGCGATTGTCGCGGTTGTCGCGTGCTTTTTTGAGGCATTCTATATATAAGAAGAGAATAATGAAATTCACAAATGTTGACACTCTCAAAACCACTATTACCACGAATACGAATATTATCGTAGATAATAAAACTTTATATTTAGATGAATTATTGGATGAAACATTTATCACTACTTATGTTTTACTCACAAAATCTAACGATAATATAAGTCCGTCGCATTCGTAATGTGTATAACCAATTTAATAGTTGTTGCAATTATTATACTCGCATTGGATGCTGTATTCTTAACACTTACCAAGGACCTTTTTGCGCGTCAAGTGATGCTCGTTCAAGGAACTGCGATGAAGGTAAATATTCCAAGTGCCGCGATATGTTATGTTCTTATTGTTCTCGGACTCTATTATTTTGTTCTGCGCCATATTAACACGCCGGGAACGTCGGCGTCATCTATTCAGACGATGCGTATTGGTGAAGGCGTTCGGAACGCATTCTTTCTCGGTATTCTTGTATACGGTGTTTATGAGACAACAACCCTTGCGATTCTGAAGAACTGGAGTCCAATGATTGCGTTGATTGATACCACATGGGGTGGAGTTTTGTTTGCGCTGACGGCGTATATATACGCTCGTTTACTCCGGTTCTTCGCGTCGTCATAGACGCCGCCCGAACCTACGTAAACTCGCTGCTTCGCCACACCATCTACCTACCCTATTCTACCCTATTCTACCCTATTCTACCCTATTCTACCACATCTTACCGCGATTTGGCGGGCGAAGCAGCGAACCTGCGGAGGAGCGGAGAAGCTGAGCGAAGCGAAGCGGTGAAGCAACGTAGCCAGTGAGCGAAGCGAAGCGAAGCGGTGAAGCAACGTAGCAGGTGAGCTAACATAACCAATGCACCATTGTTGTATTCAGTTCTATCGTGTTTCCTACATCACGGCACGTTCTCACAATACCAATATACATAATCAATTGATATATGAACTGTATTATGTTATATATGAATAAACACGCACCTACCGTGTCAGTTTTCGTCCATGAAGAAAAAGACGTAATCACATTTCCATTTTTATCATAATACGGTGAAACGAAAATACTTGCATATGCTGCTGCACCTGTGTCGTTTACGTCATCAAACCTGATATATTCTGTAGTCCCATCTGTGCTTGTCACCATTCCAATATTACCATATCCTGTGTTTGTTTGATGTTCGATACGGTCAAATTCACGTTCAACCTTGGCATTGATATAGTCGCGTCCCCACAATGATGAATAAAAATGAGGTTTGAATGCTTGACGACCGCCGGCTGTATACACTGGTTCGTAATCATTGGTCGGTCCTGGTTCGTTGGTGGGTAGGGATGTATACATTCTCACGTTGCCCACGTTACTCATCTCTCTGGACGCATTGCTCCCGCTGAGATTCACAACGTTCGCAGTGTTGCTCCCAATATTCGCGCTGTCTTCGTAGGGGAGCGTAACCCCCGGCGATGCTGGTATCACCGTCTGCCGTAATCCTTCAAACATCTCCGATAGTTTGGACCATCTGGTTTCCCCGTTTTGAATTGATAATATAACCGCGATGCAAAAAAGAAGATTCGTCACGATATCAATAACTCCAAATAAGTAGGTATAATCCTGAATAATATACCGAATATATAATACGTCACATATGACTTCAAGTAGAATCGTAGCGCACTCTAATTTCAGATATATCGGCATTTCTTGAAAAAGCGTAAAATACATCGTCCCCATCAAACGCAGCACTACAATGTTGTGATAGAGTGTCGGTGGTGGTGTCGGGTATGCGAATGTTGAAAGCAGCATTAATTGTAAAAAACTAAATCCAATCGAAGAATGAACACGATATGGATGCTCCATCCTTTTTTATAATTCTAATTATAACGAGATATATTCTCTCGTTATATATTTTTATGTATTATCTTATCGTGATAAAAGATATAAGAATAATCCACAGTATAACACGTAAGTATGGCGTCGTTGCCAAATGATGGAATACGACGAAAACACACTCTTGTATACCAGTGACGTTATTGCGCTTATTATTTCGTTTATGGTATGTGTAGAATGCGCAAAAGAACCGGAATTTCGTTGTGATAAATGCGATAAAGTATACAAACAGGAGGGGCGGTATAAAGCGCATATTGGTGTGTGTATTGTTGGCGATAAACGTGGTGGGGCGACGGATGGGGCGACGGATGGGGTGGCGGCGATGCCGGTTGTGTGCCAGGCAGACTTTTCAGAAGTGCTGCGTCAGAATCGCGAGATGCTGGAATTGATGAGAAAACAACAAGAGACAATACAATTATTGTTGGCGCAATTGATACCAGCGCGAACGTGAAGAAAATGACTGATATTCCTGGAAAAGGAATATAGAATGATTTTATTACACTTGCATAAAGGATTACAACGTAATGTTTGAGTGTAACAGTTGTGGTAAAAAATATAAATATGCTACAGGGTTGAATAACCATAAAGAGAAGTGTTCCGCGGGGGTTCCGCCCCCCTACGACGGTGGTGCGATGGGTGGCGCGGAAAAACCGAGCAAAGTTGTGCGTAAAGTCGTAAAAGATACGAGTGGCGCAATGAGCGGAGCTGGAGCGAGCAGCGGAAGCGGCGCGAGTAAGTCCACGAGATGTGCGAACGAAGTCGCAGGCGGATCGATCAGCGCTGAAGAACTGGAAGCCTATAAAAAAAAGAAATTGGCCGAAGATACTGCTGCCGCAATTCACGCAGAAGCCAAATCAATTGTTGCTGCTGCTGCCGCGATGGCAAAGACAACGAAAAAAAGTGGCACTACCACTACAACTGTAGATGCAAACGGTAATAAAATTGTAACTAACAACCGAACAAATGTTGGAAATGAAGAACATAACGCATCATTTAATATCAAGTATGTGAAGCGTTCAGAAGAAACCCAAGAAGTGGTTCGTTCGATTGTATCGGTTGCCCACCAGTTTTGTAAAGGTCGTATTATCGTGACTACAGATGAACCTACACTTGGAGGTGATAATAGTAGCGGTCCATTCAGTGATATTAGCACAAGTGTTAACGCGGATGGAACTACTGTATACAATCATCCAACACGCACAATATCCATTATAGAGACTCCACCTGAGGAAGTGAGTCCAGAAGAAGAACACGATATTACACTTGAGAAAATGACGTATTTAATTATTTCGCTAATTCAGAACAATAATCGTCTCAAGAAAGAGAACCAGATATTGCGAGCAGTTATTGAGAAATTAGACACGGAATGTATAGATGAGTAGTGAATTGCTCCGATGTCTTGTGAATATTTAATTATATTGGTTTATGTTTGTCAGTATAATTTTTACAATACAAAAAAGTAATGGACCCTGGCATTTCTAGCGCCAATATCTCTCGCGAACTCGTGTTTATGATAAAATTGATTATGTTTATTATTGTTTGTGATGATACCATAACTTCATTATGTTTTTTGCATCTTCGTTGTCTCTCGTTCAATCGTTCCCGACATTATACGCGATTGACAAAAACGGAAAAATAAAAGTATGGACCGCGGAAGTTCTTCAGCCCACCGACAAAAAGGCGTCTGCGGCAAGTTATGCGACTTCACGAATTACACACGGATATATCAATGGTAAGCGTCAGGAGGCATTCCGTGATTATAACACCGGTAAAAATATCGGTCGTTCCAATGAAACCACACCTCTCGACCAATGTATTTCGGAAACGCGGCGCAAGTGGACCGATAAAAAGGAGAAGGAAGGATACTCAGAGACCAAACCCGCGGATTGTGGTGAAGGGTATGGTGATATTTCAGGGAATCAATACGGAGACGACGACGGCGAGGGTGGCGAGGATGCTCAAAGCAGCACTCCTTTCCTCCCGATGCTCGCTCAAACCTTCAATCCAGCAGATGCGGCAATGGTGGGCGCGACGGGCGCGACGGGCGCGGTGAAAAAGAAAAAGGTCATCACATTCCCGTGCTTTGTTCAACCTAAGTTGGATGGATTACGATGTGTATCTTATATGACACGCAGCGCGACGGGTGCGGCAGCAGAGGTCGCACTTCAATCACGCACTGGCGCATTCTTTACAGGACTCCCTCATATCGCCGCAGCACTTCACCCCTATCTCTCGCAACATCCGTGGATGGTCATCGACGGCGAGTTATATACGGACCAAATGCCGTTTGAAGAACTCGCTGGACTCATCAAAAAGAAGAAAATAACAGAGGCAGACAAGGCGCGACTTACAAAAGTTAAGTATCACGTCTACGACATCTATAACAAAAAGAACGAGAATATGCCTTATTCCGAGAGACACGATGTTCTTGCTTCCGCTGTGCGGCGTTGTGGGTGTGTCGCAAACGATACAGTTACGGCGTCTACAGCAGTATCGAGAGTCCTGCGAAGTGCGGTGGCGGCGGCAGCGGCAGCGGCGGCGGAGGAAGCATCATCGGCAGTCGTCATTCTTGTGCGCACGGAGAAAGTGGCTGCGCTCTCTGATTTCAGAAGGTTGTTCTCGGAGTTCGTTGAATCAGGGTATGAAGGCATTATGCTCCGAAACGGGGCGGGTGTCTATCGCGCGAATTATCGCAGTAATGACCTACAGAAATATAAGGAGTTTATGGAAGAAGAATACCGGATTATTGGATTCAAGGAGGGGGAAGGGCGTGATGCCGGCGCGGTGATTTGGGTGTGCGAGACGGACGATGGTAAGGAGTTCACGGTGAGACCGCGTGGGACAATGGAACAACGACGCGAGTGGTTCAATAATGGGGCGAAGTATATTGGTAAGAACTTGACGGTGGTATATCAGGAACTGACGGAGGATGGTAAGCCGAGGTTCCCCGTAGGGAAAGCGGTGAGGGTTGGGTATTGAGGGGTGAAACGGATGTTGGAGAATAATGTATTATTTTTATTTAAAAAAAATCGATTATTCATATTATAATTAAACGAATTAATACCTTGTTATGGATTCTGGTGTTCTTGTTATGGATTCTGGTGATAAAGGATATAATGAAGACGTTGTATGTGATAAACCTAAATGTGTTGAACCTGGGTGTAATAATATTTCAAGAAAAGAGAATCGAAAATGCCCTCTCCACGGTGGTTGTAACGTATGTATCAAACCAGGTTGTCTTAAAACTATTCATAAAGGGTATAATATTTGTTATAAACATGTAAACGAAAGATGGTGTAATCAAGATGGTTGCGATAAAATAGCTTATGGAAAGTATAATAAATGTATCAATCATTTCGGTATAAAATGTATGATTCCTTGGTGCGATACAAGAATACGAAGCATAGATACACATTGTAAACTTCACATAAAAACGTGTATTGTTCCTGGATGTACAAATAATAAATTTGTGATAGATATCGCTTGCGTCCAACACGGTGGTGGTCGGCGATGTGATGTAATCGGTTGTGATAAAGTAGCTATCAATAAATACAATAAGTGTGTTGACCATCGGGTTGGAAAAAAATGTATCGAACCTGGGTGCACTAACATTTCGATTGGTATAACACATCGTTGCGGGCGACACGGCGGAGGACTAAGATGTAAAGAACCTAACTGTAATAAACAAGCAGCAGCAAAATCATATAAATGCGTCGCTCACGGTGGAGGTATTCGATGCCCAAATTGCATCAACTGGATAGATTCAAGATGTGGTTCATATCAACACGATGGATATTGTATAACTTGCTTCAAACACTTGTTTCCTGATGACCCACGTAGCAAGAAAACACAACGGTTAAGCAAAGAACTAATGGTCCGAAACTTCATCAACGAGCAATATGACGGGTTCATTCATAATATCCCATTGTATACTGGTAATTGTAACTGTGCTCACCGGCGCCGTATCGACCATCGTAAACTAATTGGAAACACAATCCTAGCGATTGAAACGGATGAGTTCGGACATCGAGGGTATGACCAGGTTGACGAGGAGATTCGTTATGATGACGTATATATGATTCATAGCGGAAAGTGGATATTCATACGCTTTAACCCAGACTCAAATATAAGTAAGGTGGATATAGAGGATAAACTCATGAAGTTGAAAGAAACGATGGACGAGTGTATTGAGAGAATAGAAGATGAAAAAAATACGGAGTTGGTAGAGATTATAAAGTTGTTCTGTTGATGGGCGGAATGCCCCCGGTTGGTTGAACGTCCGCCAATGAACGAATGAACCATTGATGGAATGAATGAACTATGAAAGGCGCCATTGGAGGGCATCGTGCGCCCACACTGGCGGAGACTGTCTTGACGGATTGGTTGGAATTCATCAGACTGAATACGGGCAATATTTTTGATAATATAACCCAAAATATGGACGGTTTTTTGAGATATAGTGAAGAAAACGGAGTTCAAAAGTATTATGCAAAACGTGAAAAATGACATGGTCCAGAATGTGCATTTCCGCCAAACGAGTAGGTTTTAAAACACGAAAAAGTGAGAATTCCCTTAAAATAGCAATTTAGACCATTATGCTCTCATTTTCATATTTTCTCATAAAATCTCCTTACTGAAACTTTTTTCGACCCCCGCGCCGCCGCGCGTTCAACCGATTGACATTTTTGTCCAAGGGTAATTTAGGAAACTGCCAAGGAAATGTCATCGAATCACCATCACAACTATCTGTTTCGTTGCGATAAATGCCAGTTCGTAACTGATAACAAAAAGGACTACCGTCGACACACAGAGACCACCAAGCACGCTAGGCGAACTGGCACGAACCTCCAAACGACCCCCAACGTAAGCATTACGCCTCTAAGCGAACCAAATACCCCAACTTTAGAAGGTCACGCAATTCCTCATCACCCCATTTACCCCCTCACACCACACCAACCCAGCGAAGTCGCTTTTAAATTTGAAAAGCATATTTATAAATACTGTGATAAGTGTGGTAGTAAGTATCATAGCAAAAGCGGATTATGGAAGCATCGTAAAATATGTGACGGTATACCAGTTCAAAAAAACTCACCGCTAGTCTCCACATCCGCACCGGGCTCAGCACCGGGGTCAGCGTCCGCGGCAACGACTGCTACGGGAATACCCAACGACCAAGACTTTAAATTAATGATGATGGATATGTTGAAAAACAACCAAGAGTTTCAGCAAAAGTTGATAGAAATAATGTGTAATCAACAATCACTCACCATTAACGCAGCCACCACTGCCGCAAACGCAGCCACCGCAGCCACTGCCGCAGCAACCGCCGCAGCCACTGCCGCAGCAACCGCCGCATCTAACGCAGCAGCTACAGTAGCCACTACTGCGGCGAACAGTAATCATTATAACGGAACATTGAACAGTTATAACAATAGCAATAGCAATAACAATAACAATAACAATACCTTCAATCTCCAATTCTTCTTGAACGAGCAATGTAAAGACGCGATGAATATCAACGAATTCGCAAATACAATCCATTTGAAGGAGAGCGACCTGGATGAATTCGGTCGTATGGGGTATGTGGAAGGAATGTCGAAACTCTTCATCGATAGTTTGAAGCAGACCAACGTATTCAAGCGCCCCATCCATTGTAGTGATGCGCGTCGAGAGACGCTTTACATCAAACACGCAGACAAGTGGGAGCGTGAAGGCCCAGAGAACACGAAACTCACAAACGCCGTTCGCGTCGTAGAGCACAAGAATATTATGCTAGTGAACGAGTGGGCGAAACAGAACCCGAGGTGCGAGGATAGCACCACCGCGGAAAATACCCAGTATATCAATATGTCACGCGCGGTGTTGGATGGAGATGACCGAAATATCGCAAAGGTGATAAAGAAGGTGGCGAAAGAGGTCGTCATTGAGAAACCGAACCGTGGGGGGCTGGCTTAGACTAGTTTTGCTTGCTTGAATATCTGCGACGGTGTTGACGGTGGGTGCGCTTGATGTGGTTTTTGGTGCTGCCGCCACCGTGCATTTCACCGTATAATTTCGCCCATCCCTTTGGACCGAAGATTTCGCGACATTCTTCAAGAATGGTAATCATTTGAGTGATACAGTCTTTCATCGTGCTCCTCACGGTGGGTTGTTGGGATACATCAAACGGGGCGTGGGCAGTATTAATATCACCAGCGTTTTTTCCATTATTGTCATTAGTTCGTTTCAATAACCCTTGTGGAATAAAAGGATTTCCAGGAATTGGATTAATAACAGCCATATTAGTTAAGTCAAAAAGCGGAGCATTCGCAGACGCAAACAATGTATCTACGGCGGCACCAGCACCAGGAGCACCAGCAGTTCCAGCCTGTTCATACTGTCCGTTGGCGTTGTGCTGTCCATATATCGTCTTATTTATACTATGTTTATCATTAATTTTTGTTCCATCTCTCGTCGTATTACATAAAAACGCAACAATATTCAATAACTCGGTTATGGATGTTCTACTCGTAATAATACTACCTGCTGCGAGGGGAGGTTTTTCAACATCCAACGCAAAATCGGGTCCATATTGTCTTCCGGTTGCTTCTAATATAATGTTATTATCCAGTTCCGCAGCCATCCTTTATCTCGTCAACGATATACATACTCCACACAAAATAATATAGACATACCCGTCTATCTTATATAAATGTCGTCTCAATTCTCCGACTACGACGAAGCAACCCAACGCCACATCATCGAGTTGGGTTGCTTTCTACACGAAAAATCTCTCGCACATTACCGCACGCATCTCGCCGGCGCTGCCGCCACCGCCCCCTGGTCTAAAGAATACGAATACAATCAACTCAAGCAACAAACCGCCAATCTCTCAACACGCATCTTTGAAGTCCGCGAAGAAGAGTATAAGAAGGGAGAAGCCAAAGTCGCGGAATACAAGCAACAACTCGCCGCGGAGCGACAGCGTCTCGACAAAATCCTCGCAACCATCCAATCCGACACCGACCGGCAAATTGCAGCCAAGACCGATCACCTGAACAAGAAAATCGCCGACCTCGAAGCGAAAAACAAATGGTATTACAGCTTATACGAGGATAAATCCAAAGGCAAGAATTATGAAGAAGAACTTTATCCTAAACTCCTCGATTTCAACGACGCGAATCTAAACTCCGTTTGGCAAATCACCCACGTAGGTTCCGTGTTAAGCGAGAAGACCGACTTTCATTTTCGCAACAAGGACACCGGTGTCGTCATCTTGCTCGATACCAAAAATAACCTCCCAACCAATCCGGTCGTCAGCACCGCCGAGTTTGAGCGCGATGTCCTGCGCAAAGAAACCGCAGCCATCGGCGGAATTATGCTCGCAAACGGCAATATCGCGTGTAAAAAACGGTTTGAAGTCAATAAACTACAACAGAAAATCCTCGTCTACGTCTCCGCCTTTGACCGGAACAACATCCCGTTCTTATTCTCGCTCCTAGATATGATAATTGAGATGACACGCGGGTCCACCTCCACCGCCGCCGCCCACGGAGCATTTCGCGCGCTCCTCATCTCGGATTATAAGCGCGAACAATCCAATCTTGACGCTGCCGAGAGAATGCGAAAGACAGCGCAGAAAGAGATGGATGCCATCCTTGCCGAATTTGACACTCACTTCGCTGGTGAAGATATCGAGATGGCCGCGAAATCCGACGAAGTCAATGCGAGTTCGGTGCGTGTGAAAGAGAAAACAAGCACGGACATTATCGATTACACCGCATTGGAGAAAGACCGCACCGTCATCGGGCAACGAAGCAAATATTACTTGGAATATGGAACAACGATTCAATATTTCAAGAACAATTATGCGCGGAATCAGAAGGTGAAGGCGCTTCCATCGTCGCCGATTGTCATTTCGGTGGAAACAAAGACAAATAATAGGTAGACTACGCTAGGCTACGCTACGCGCCAAAAATCCGCAGGTTTATGCCAAAATGGTTTATAATAAACAACGCCATTTGTCAAGAGTGCGGCGCAATAACTAAATGACGACCGAGAGCATACCAATATATCAGCAAAAACCATTCCGTGAAATGTGTATAAAAGGTCACTATTCAAATAGAATTTTATGCGGTCATTGTCGCCGCTTGGATTGTATAACTTCATACATCTCTCCGAGTCTTCCGCACTTCTTGTCTGTGAATAAATATGAAACATCAATGGCTTTCCATCCGCGGGATGTGAATCCTGTATCGTTTTCATTACATCGATATAATATGAATCCGGTGTTTCTGTTCCATCCAATCGCGAATCATCGGAGTTCAACCTACGAATGTGAACTGCTACATTATGATAGTGTGTGTCAAAATACGTATTCTTGTCAGCATAAAAATACGTTTTAATCGTATTCATCGTCGGACTTTTCAATAATTGCGTTAGGTTATTTTCAACATATGTATACGTTGACGTGGTTTTGTAATTATTGACGGTGTGAAATGCTTTATTCGGATAGTATCGACGTAAATTCATATAACGAATCAATCTCTCGGTAAACCCTGAATCTCTCGTATAGTTGTGTTCAAAACTTTTTATATCCGGGAAAACATAATGATACTTGGTATTACTATACGTAAAGAGGATGTCAAAGATAATATTCTGGAACTGTGCGCCGAATCCGTCGGTTCGTGGTTCGGTTGTCACATAGACAGAATGAATCATATTCGTGATGAATACCGTCGGTGTTTTATATAATTCATATGGGATAATTATATCATCCGTTATTCGTCATCCGTTATTTGTTATTTGTTATACGTGAACTCACTTATAAACTCCTCTGTTAGTAAATCGTTTTCTAATCTAATGTGTGAACCTATCATAACATTCCTCGCATAAGGGTTCGTATTTGTAGGAAATTTCAGTGGAAAATCTTCGTGTCTTGGTTGTGTTTTCACGCAGTATACATAATTGAAGTTGTTGCGTAGTGTCTCATATAAAAACAAACGCCCAGGTCTACAACCAAACCCATCTCCTGCTTGATTATTCGCACCAATGTCTTCTTTTGTAACATTGATGGAACGGTCGTTTTGCCCGTTTGTGCATGTAGATAACACGATAAACTCATTACACGATTGTGATAAATGGTGGATTGCGTCGGCAGGTTTATTTAGATGATATAATGTCCCGTAACAAATAATAATATCAAATTTTTTATCATTTTTCAGCATCAACGGTTTATTCAAATCCCACGTGTTGAATTCAAGTCTTCGTTGTAACGCATTCATCAACGACATAATGTTTTCTTGACGATAGTCGTTTAATGTAACAATCGCGTTCTTGCTCAATAAATAACGTGTTATATCACCTTTCCCGCCACAACCTGTTTCTAATACGCTTTTATTCGTAAAATTCAATTTCAATGTATCTAGATGTTGAATTCTAGCACGGTTGATTTCTAATGCGCCCCTGTAATTGAATAATTCCATCGTGATATAGTATATATACTATTACTATTATATACTACGAAATGGCAACTTATTATTACAATCATCGTAATCCAAACTTTCCAGTTTCTGTAACGGATGAAACGTTGAAACTAACGCCTCATACATTTACAAAAAACCGACCTGTTTGGGAAGAAAAATCAATCGATTATTTCTATGATAATATTCCAACTGATAAACCAATTACGGTCGTTGATATAGGAGCGCAGACAGGTCTGTATACATTATACGCCAAGTATTTGCCGCAGAGCACGTTTTATTCCTTTGAACCATTTTTACAATCATATAATGTATTAAACGATAACATTGCTCTGAATAAAATCACAAATGTGAGGGCGTATAATATTGGAATATCCAATTCTAAAGGCGAAGCCATTTTACATACATCACGGTCGCATAATGGTCTACATACGATTGGTTCAAAACCAACACGTTTTCGCGATATTGCGCCGGTTACGATAAATGTAGACACATTGGATAACTTATTTTATGAAAAAGATATTTCGGTAGATTTTATGAAAATAGATACAGAAGGGTGGGAATATTATATTCTAGAAGGTGGTAGAAAAACAATACAAAAATATAAACCGATGATTCAATTGGAATGGAATAAAGAGAATATGGCGCAATGTAATGTGAACATTTATAGATTTCAGAAATATATTGAAAATGTGTTAGGATATACGAAGAAGAATATGATTGCGGAAGAGTTGTTTATTGTCTATTCTGGGTCGTCGGATGCTCCACGTGAATGAGTTCGCCAGAAAAGTGATATTCATTTCCTTTCATTTCCTTTCCTTTCCTTGTATGTTCGGTTGTAAAATTGGATAAAACTTAATATCAATCCAATGTTATACATATTCACTATCCACATTAAGTATACGTTTCGCGTTGTTTCAATCGGCAAGTATAACACATTTGACAACACCATTGTAGAAAATAGTTGCGTCAACTGTAATGTTGTTATGTATTTTTTGATAAACCGGACTTGGTTGATTTTCAATAGACAACAGAAGTAATATGAATACATTATCGTGTGAACAAATGAATTCGCGATACTTGGTATCCAAACTGTATCTACCTTGTATACATATGTCAAGTGCCAACAAATCACCGCGCCGATATGATGATATTTTTGAAGGAAGATTGGCGTTTTACCGTTTAGATATAATAAAAATGTATCAAAGAACTCATAATATTTGGAAAGGTAGAACCAATAGATGACTCTCTCGAACTGCGGGTTTTTAAAATAATAATTGGATTGGAAAACGAGTCCATCGGTGTATAAGATTTGCGCCAAAGAGAAAAACGTCCACGCACTGAACGCAATTAGTGCACCATTGTGAATAAGGGACAACACGTATAAAACGGATGGGTTTATCCGAAGTTGCTTTGGATATGCGACATACCCAGCAATCGCGACCAGAGGCGGGATATGACACAATACATCGCTCGTATTCATTCTATGTAATGAAATGGAATGGAATGTAATGAAATGAAATGGAATGTATTTATATCACATTATACGCCGACGTGAATGAGTTCCTCCGGTGAGAGATGTGAATCGTGGAGGAGCGAGAGTCCCGGGTTTTCACTAGAGAAGTAACTTGGCGAGAGAATGCTCCAGTCTGTGTCTTCGGGTAGAAGCGTGAGCTGTGTATAAATATAACCGATAAATGCGCTACACACGAACCGATTGGTTTTTTGAGGCTGTGGGTCTTTCTTACAATACGCTTCAATCCAGTCCTTAATTACGACGTCATAGGGTTTATCGTATACGACGTCGTGGATTCTCTTTAAGTTCTCTTTGGTGAATAACTGGAAGTGCTTCCAACAGTGTAACTTGCGGACATATAATTTCCCGCCGTAGGTGCGCACGTATTCGTCGAAAGGGACGAATTGGACGCCGAATTTCATCGTATTGTCTTCTGGGTCGGGGACATTGGATGTGCCTGACATCCAGACATACGTTCCTTTCATTGGCGGATTAGTGAAATCGGGGTCTTTTACGACCATCGCGATATGAGAGAAGTCGCTTTTTGTCACGAATTTGATGAGCCAACTGAAGAGTCCCCAATCTTTGTATTCAAGGTCATCGCATAAAATGAGGTCGCCTGTTTTGATGGACTCCATTGTTAAATATATTTATATATTAGTTATTTATGAAAATCCGAATAGTTTGAACAACTGAAAAAATAATGAGTAATTTTATTTTTACTTACTGGCGACACTTTTGGACCGCATAGTGTTCTTGTCAAGGTTCAATAGCAAGCTCTTATATGAGGGACGACCTCGTTTTTTCTTCACTGGTAACTCTGGGGGCGCATCACCGAGGCCTTCCGGATGCTGGGGAACAACGATGTTTATAGCATTACATTCGCTACCCTCTATGGCTATATTTTCATCGTTGTTACTATCAAATATGAAACTACTATCGGCATTACATTCACTAACCCTTATAATTAGATTTTCATCGTTTTTGCTATCAAATATGACACTACTATCGATATTGTATGGAGGGGGAGGGGGAGGGGGAGGGGGGATTGTGCAATCAGGAGATATCGCTGCAGGACACTCGTTGGTGACTACTGACGATGCTGCAGTTTCGTCAGACGGTGTCTTTACAGGACGAGGATTGAGTGAAACACTAGATTCATAAAGCGCTATTCTGGACTGAGCTTCCTTATCCCCTTGTGCTGCAGCGAGTCGGTAGAATCGCACAGCTGCCGCACGGTCTCGTATGACACCTATACCATACAAAAGCATTTCGCCCAATTCGAACTGAGCGTGAACGTTCCCCTGTTCTGCTGCGAGTCGGAACCATCGCGCAGCTTCTACATAATCCTGCTTAACGCCTTGTCCTTTCGATAACTTCTCGCCCAATTGGAACTGAGCGTGTACGTACCCCTGTTCTGCTGCAAGGCGATAGAGGCGCGCAGCCTCTACCTTGTCTTGTTCAACACCTCGACCTTCATCAAACATGCGTCCCAAACTGAACTGTGCGAATGCGTTCCCCTGTTCTGCAGCAAGGCGATAGAGTCGCACAGCCTCTGCCTTGTCTTGTTTAACACCTACCCCACAATCAAACATGACACCCAAGTTGCACTGAGCGCGCACATGACCCTGTTCTGCCGCAAGCCGGTATAGTCGCGCAGCTTCTACATAGTCCTGCGCAACACCCCGACCGAAAAAACACGCGACACCTTTTCTGTAGATAGTCTCTACATCCTCCGACGTCACCGTTGACTTTACTTCATTACTAACAGGTTTCGGATTTGTTACTAACTCAATTAACACTCTTATATATTTTTTCTTATCTTCCGTAAAGTAGTTTATGAATTCTCTATTGTATAAAACACCTTTGTCTTTTATTTCAGTAATTTTTTTATACTCCACGTATAATTCGGAAGATTTTAATTTATTTTTATCGATTTCGTCAAACAATTTCGCGCATTCAAACTCCTTTTTATATAATAATAATTTTTGTTCTTCTTCTTGTTTCTTGCGTAATTCTTGTTGTTTGCGTATTTTTTCATTTTGTTTATTTTCAGTTTCTTTACTAAGAAGACACGTAACAACACAATCAATAAATGTGGTAATATTTGTATCATGTGAATCTCCAATAATATCCCAACTGAATTCTTTACAATCAAAGTAACAGGATAAGTGCGGATACCCACGCTTGAATTCTTCAAACATGTCGTATTTATCACTAACCAGTAACTTTTTACAATTTGAAATGAGTCGTATCCAATGTGGTATTATATTTCGTAATGCGTCTCGTTTGTAATCTTCAAAAACGGATATTCTGTATTTTTCCCAGTAAGACATATCTTGTCCAGACGATGTCTGTTCGGCAGGACAACGATACGTTCCCATATTGTTGTGATACTGTTCATTTATTCTATAGATTATATGTCTAGGTTCAACACAACCAGTGCATCCGGTTTCATAAATGAATTTTTTTAATTGCTCAACATCAAAGTCTTTTAGATATTTTGAAGCATATACTTTTTCTGTAAAGACCGTCGTCATGTCGTTTACGTCGTTACTGTTATTCAAGATATATGTTTATCTTGTTTATACACTTGTTAAGTAGACATCCAGCACACAATCTCTCAACATCTGGCGTTAGGATTTTGCCCCCAGCGGTCGCTGGGGGACAAGAATGGAACGCGGATTTGTGAGAAAGTCTTGTGCAGGGGATGCCGGGTTTCGCGTTTTTCACCTGATTCTCTCGGTGAACCAATGACCGTGACTATTCCATCCGACGCGTTCACCACCCATCTGTAATGACTGGACCGATTCGTAATCATCTTTTGATAAAATTTCCACTTTCAATCCTTCAACAAAGGGAAAGGATTCTCTCAAGATGAAGTTATCCGTCACCGCAAGGTTTTGTAAGTATTGAGATGAAATATTGTTGAACCAAGGATGTAGTATATGACAGGTTTGATTCATATCATCGTCTTCTTTTGATAATCTCTCATTTTCATCCAATAATGTCAATACGAATTCTTTATAACTCGCGGATTTATCCCAAATGGGTTTCAATATCTCGGCATTATTTGTTTGCTCAATTGCGGACTCAATAATGCTCCAAGGAGGTTTCGTGTTGACGAATTCAATATATTCTGTAATCTTGCGTAATATCCAAGGATATAAAATACTCGCATTCAAATGACGCTGATACCACGTTTTCCCGTATTGTAACAGTTCACGACTTGCGAGGTGAAACCTATAATTATGATGTCTGGTTTTACAATGGAATACACTATGGTCACGAAGTGTAAAGATATCAATTTTGAAATAAGTATACGCGAAACTGATAGCAACCCGTGAGAGCATAACTGCGTCTTTAATGTAATTCTCATTTTTACATCTCTCTTTATAATCCACGATAAAGACGGCTTCAACAAGTCTCACATTATCGCTCGCAGATATGTTGTATATGTTTATTTTGACACATTCATCTGGTAATGAAAGTGTGCTACCACACACTCGGATTTCTATTCCACCACTCGCATATGATTTCACTTTCACAATAAAGGTGTCGTTTGTTTCTAATTGCGTTACATTGTAATACATCGGTTCATCAAACATATTCTCTACAAGTGGCAATATCAGCGGTTCATATAATGAACCTGTAACAATAACGCGCTGGCCTTCCGGGATATAGCTTCTGTGTAAATAGATAGAGGTATCATTCGGTTGAGATGAAATCGTTTGTTCACTTGTTTGAGAAGAAGAATAAACTAATTCTGGGATTCCTGACATAATCTCTCGGAGTTACTTATACATCCAAGAGACTATAGTTTAAGCGTAAACCTCCGGCACCCAATCTCTCAAACATCTGGCGTTACAATTTGGCCGTTGGCAAGAATGGAACGCGGATTTGTGAGAAAGTCTGGTGCGCGAGATGCCGGGTTTGTATTTTTCTGTTGAAATCTCTCGGAATGTTTGGTTGGATTCTATGATTCCGAGAGATTGGATGGTTGATTATAATGGATTGGTTAGGTTGTGATGAGAGATTTATGATTATGGAATGGTTATGGATTGTTTATAGATAACTCCAGCACCCAATCTCTCAACATCTGGCGTTAGGATTGTGCCCCCAGCGGTCGCTGGGGATTGAGCAAAGCGTCAATGCCGTCGGCAAGAATGGAACGCGGATTTATGAGAAAGTCTGGTGCCGGGGATGCCGGGGTCGTCTTTTTGCGACTGAAATCTCTCGGAGTTGACGGATTGGATTCTATGATTCCGAGAGATTTGGATGGTTGTTTATGATAAGTATTTGTTATAGTTGAAATAGATATTATGGATTTCCGAGTGAAACAATAAAATGTATAGCGCCAGAATCGTAAAACAAAGTGTATAGTTCGTGTTAGTCTTGGTGTATACTTTGTAAAGGATGATGTAAATCAACGGTGAATAATGTAGTATGATGTCATATACGACCAATAATGGCGTGTGTTTAGGCGCCTTGGCATTTACAACTTTATAATAACCTGGATAGTAATGAAAGAGGAAAATACTACCTATCAATATAATAATATTTAGGGGAATAATATTTGAACCAGATTTTATGAATATCAGCGTAAATGTTATCACTAAAACAATGAACGAAAAGGATTTCGATTGTGTAACTAAGAACTCATAATGATGCGTAAAATTCTCTAACATATTTTATGTCTATATATAGCTACTAAATTAGTATTTGAATAATAGTATACAATATGTGTTACGTTAGTAAGGTATAACGTTATATTGAAACATAGTTATAAATATACAAATGATAACTCTGTTTTGTAATATTTTTCTTCACGGTATTGAGTGTTTTATTTGTTTGTTGATGAATTACCAACCTTTTTTGTAAGTTGTTTACCTTGTTTTGGTTGGGCCGGTTGTGCCGGTTGCGCAGGTGGCGCAGGCAGAGTCAACTGAAGATTTGATTGAGATTCATCAGTATCAATATACAATGGAACATTTACATCAGCAATAAAGTTTGATAATTTCGACCAGTTCTGTATTTTCTTCTCGTTCAATTCGGGTAATACATTCATTCATCGTTTCTACTAGCTTATCTAATTTATCGGAAATATCGATTTTACTTACATTCGTATCTGGATTGAAACGAATAAATATCCATTTACCACTATGTATCATATAAACGTCATCATAACGAATATCTTCGTCTTTGGCGTCATATCCACGATGTCCGAATTCATCAGTTTCAATCGCTAGTATTGTATTACCTATTAGTTTACGATGGTCTATGCGCCTACGATGCGAACAATTGCAATTACCTGTATATAATGGAGTGTCGTGAATAAATCCATCAAAGTGTTCATTGATATGGTTTCTTACCATTAGTTCTTTGGTATGATTGTATCTTTTTTTACTGCGTTGGTCGTTTGGAAATAGTCGTTTGAAACAAGTAGCACAATATCCGTCATATTCTGGATTTCCACACCGACTATCTATCCAGTCAATACAATTAGGGCATCGTGCTCCACCTCCGTGGGCGAAACATTTACCAGTTCTACCTGCGGCACATTTACCACAACCAGGTTCAATGCATCGTGTTCCACCGCCGTGAGCCACACATTTATCGGTTCCACCTGCGGCACTTTTACCGCAACCAGGTTCAACACATCGCCGTCCACCTCCGTGTGATACACATTTATCGTATCCGCCTACGGCAGATTTACCACAACCAGGTTCAACGCATCGTTTTCCACCACCGTGGGTTTTACAATTATCGGACCCATACGCAGCACTATTACCGCAACCAAGTTCAATACATCGTTTTCTACCACCGTGTGCGGCACATTTATCAGTTTCACCCTGAGCACTTTTGTCACACCCAGGTTCAATACATCGCTTACCACCACCATGAGCTTTACATTTATCAGTTCCACCCTGGGAACTTTTGTCACACCCAGGTTCAATACATCGCTTGCCACCACCATGAGATTTACATTTATCGGTTCCACCTGCGGCACATTTACCGCATCCAGGTTCAACACATCGTTTTCCACCCCCGTGTGATACACATTTATCAGTTTTGCCTGCGGCACATTTACCGCATCCAGGTTCAACACATCGTTTTCCACCCCCGTGTGATACACATTTATCAGTTCCACCTTGGGTACTTTTACTACAACCAGGTTCAACGCATCGTTTTCCGCCGCCGTGTGTTTTACATTTATCAGTTTTGCCTGCGGCACCTTTACAACAACCAGGTTCAACGCATCGTTTTCCACCACCGTGTAATACACATTTATCAGTTTTGCCTGCGGCACTTTTACCACAACCAGGTTCAACGCATCGTTTTCCACCACCGTGGGTTTTACAATTATCGCAACCATATGCGGCACTATTGCCGCAACCAAGTTCAACACACTTTTTATGTGGCATACTATTCTATAATATAATTTGTATTTATTATCGGTTCAATTTTATTGTTTAATAGATTTGATACATTAGGAATGATATTGAGAGAGAAATATCTCGTAATTGAAATATATATTGTATAATTGGGAATGGAATATGAGTAAATATGTCAGTAGAATTGCGATAGATAAAGGATAGTTTATAGCTGTTGTATAATACACTTTGTAGACTACTACCAACGGTAGATAATGAACGATAATATCATAAAGAAGTAATAATAGCGTTAGTGTAGGGTCCCTAGTCTTTACAATAGTATAATATCCCAGATTGTAATGGAACAAATAGAGGCTTCGAAGATAAGTTAAAATATTTAGGGGTATAATATTGATTTTACTATTTAAGACGAATAACATAAATGTTATAATAAATACAATAAAAGAGAATCACTTTGATTGATTGTAAATGAAATCGGAATGCGTAAATTTATTAAACATTTAATAGATACTTATATATCATATAATACAAAATAATATAATATTATTATTTATATAAATTGATTTTATGAGACGATAAATGGTGTAAAATATAACACTATTCATAATAATGTATCGTTCAGTAATGTGTAAAAAATACTAAAATAACAAATATTATGAGACGATAAATGGTGTAAGATATAACACATTTTTTACTATTTAAAATATACAGTAACGTGTAAAATATGATAAAAAATAAATAATATGACACGATAAATGGTGTCAAAAATATTTTAATATTTAAATTAGATATTTATCGTCACGATTTAGAC
>Ga0194117_10002059_pt1 | contig 22054 bp, 12 predicted proteins | sample TA2MahsurfametaG_FD_160579 | JGI IMG/M metagenome (GOLD analysis project Ga0194117, IMG submission 160579) | Freshwater microbial communities from Lake Tanganyika, Tanzania - TA2015009 Mahale N1 surface | ecosystem: Environmental > Aquatic > Freshwater > Lake | place: Tanzania: Lake Tanganyika...
GGGGCGAAGAATGTAGATCAAGTTATCGATACAAATAACGTCATTATGGTCATGAATTAAATGTGGTGGAACTGAGTCGTGGAATAGAGGATATTTGTAGCCGTTTGGATAGTAACAAAAAGGCAATCAGCGCAATTCATCGTTAAATGATTCGAGTAAAAGGGGTGGAAGGTCTACTGAAATGGCAGGAATAAAAGTAGCAGCACTTCAATTCAATTTAGAATCATATAAACACCATAAAGTTTCAAGTAGAAGAGTAGATTGCGAATATAGTTGGCCGTTTCCAATAATAGATCACAAAATAGAAAGAAAAATTATACTCGGAATTGTAAAACTATTACAAGAATTATCGATAAAAATTTGATAGATTTTCGCGATTAACATAGCCCATTGTTGCAATGCAGAGCAAGTTTAAGTTCTACTCCACGCCCAACTCTTTATTCTACAAAATCAGTAGCGAAATAGGGCAGTCGAAACTGGGTGTCTGGCTCTCAGAACTCAAGAGAACGTTGAGTCTTACTTAAAAAGCAACTACTCAACCTACTTAGTATGCTGAGCAGATTAGAAAATATGGATAGCAGGCTAACTCCATAATGGACTAGCTACCTCGAATCAGAAGTAAATTTGTGGATATTTAGGTCTGGATTACTAGAAATAACTGCCTTCTTTGTTGGCTTCATCTGCTCAAACAGTATTAAAAGCATTGGTGCGTTTGAAATAAAACAAGATCATAGCAAGATCTGTGTCTGTAGATGGTTACCATCTAAATGAGGTGAACTGGATGTATCAAAATAATTACAAATGATAATTTATAGCATAAGCAACTTTAGTTATGTACTTCTTCATAATTATCATTTGTAGCAGTTCTATTTGGCTTTTTTATTTCTAATCCTTGTCCCATATAAAAGTTCAAACGTATTAGATGATTGATATAGATAGTCATGATATTATATTGTCACCTATGTATATACCATAGGATAATCATAGTATGGTTACATTTTCATATCTATCTAAGTTATTATAAAAATTTTGACTTCCTCCTAATTTTTATCCCTTAAAATAATTTTTTCCGCAATTCATAGAGATCATAGAATTATGGTTTTCCAAAAGCTAAAATAATAATCACCTTAGGCAAATTCATTATTAGATTTCTAAATATATACATAGAAAATTCGATGATTATCAGCTGCAAAAGTTCGCCTTTGTTTGAAGAGAACCCCACATCCAAAGTTAACCGATCTTCAAAACGATCGTCAAGACATAGAGATTCCAATGAATATGAGCATCATAAAGTTCAGAATCCGTTCCAAGGTAAACATTCAGGATTCCTTCCTTAAGGACTTCTTCAGTAAATAAACAACTTGGATTATCTTACTCCACATCATGTACAGAAGATATCCTGGGACGAAGCAGTGCATGTTCCAAGACGATCTTCAGTATTTACTAAACATTTGCAAGCAATGCAGAAAGCAGTTCGCTAGCAGTAAAACAAAGTAGGGCCTGTAAAAAAGGCAAAAGTATGTTTCGATGATGAGATGCAAGACTAAAACTCGTTATCTTTAGACGAAAAATGTGAATAAGACTTAATTAGCTGCGATTCGAGACAGCGATGGGCACTGTAACCCATGTAATTCTAGATGGATGGACTATAAAATTTTATTTAAGTCCAGTAGTAGGTTATGTTTCAGTCCTACTCAATGACAGAGGTTTAAAGATTTGTATAGCCTCCGGATTGGGATGACTACTTTAATCAATGATTTATGATTGACATTATATAACTTCATGTCCCTTAAAAATAGACTCTCAACCGTATAGGTAAAATACAATTTATCAAGAAAGAGCTTTACAACTTGACAACAAATATCAAAAATTATAAACGAGAAACAGAGACTCTGCGGCAAGCCAAAGATGCATTCGAAAAAGCATTTGATGCAAAAAATTCAGATATACGCCGTACCCTGACTACTGAGTTGGATCGGATTCACTAAGAACTGTATGAAAACTCTTATTTAGTAAGCGACACCTGGCTCATCATAAAAACTAAAATAGTCGCATAAAGGGTCAACTCTAGCAGCTCAACACAGAAAAATAAAATTTCCAGAACTTCCTCAGAACCATAAGGTAAAAACTGTAAGAAATCGAGAGGCAAGTGGGAGAGTGATAATGAATAACTATCCTAATCTGATCATCAATCATTACTAATCTTTAACTTTAGATATGCAGACAAAAAGCAAAAATGGTAAAGATATAAACATTAATATCAACTATTGCAACAGCTTTTCTTTTTCTATCCCTCAGCTGGTACCTTAGTAACCTGCAGCACTTCTCGCTTATTCGGGCTTTTGTTTTTGTTTTCGTTTAATTTCTGTCTCTTCACGATCTCTGCAATCATAACTGCAAAGGCTTTATCTATATTATGGCCCTCCATGGCGCTTGTTTACAAGAAAATCATGCCGTTTTTGCTAGCGAATTATTCACCGTGTTCATCTAATTTAGAAAAAATATACATTTCAAAGATCTGTATTGCTTCAAATCGCTTTTGTTTCCCACCATCAAACATACCAGTTCTTCATTGCCATAGTTTTTTAATTCTTTCAGCCATTTTTATAAATTTTCAAAAGATGAGGCCCTCGTGATGTCATAGACGAGTAGAGCTCCCAAAGCTCCTCTATAATAAGCACTTGCCATTGATCGGTATCTCTATTGGCCTGCAGTATCCCAGATCTGAACTTTGATGGGTTTGCCTTCGATGTCGATGACTTTGGTGGCAAACTCTACACCGATAGTGGTTTTGCTTTAAAGGTTGAACTCATTTTTTGTAAATTTGGATATGATGTTGGATTTGCCTACACCTGAATCTCCTACCAATACTATTTTTAGCTGATTCTCGCTCTCTTCCTTTTTGCGTGCCATCAATTATATTGGATTATATCATAAAGTAGAGCAAATTTGATGAGATTGATAACTCAGATCATTATTCATTTCCAAAGTTCGCTGAAAACAGATAGACCCGCTCCGAAGCCAGCTCCATAAAAAACTACTCTTTGTTTGCGAACGAAAAATAATGAGGCAAGGCCACCGTAAATTAATCCTTTGGCTGCCAATCCCACTGTTCCCAATACGAATTTATTTAGTCTGTAGTCTGCATCTAGCACTTGTTCTGTGGAGTATGGTAAGATATCGGATGAAACTCCAAGTCTTTGGCCGTTCATTTTTAATAACTATTATGAGGTGACTAATAAGATCTTAATTCAGAGGAAGCTAGAGTTTGAACTAAACTATTTTAACTTTAAAATAAAGAGATTCATTTCTATTACTTTTTGTTGCCGATGTATTTTGTGATTTATTTTGATTTCTATCCAAGAGATATAGAGCTATTTGGATATTCCCCATTAAATTGCTTTTTTTGAGTTATTCATTAAAATACAAATAAAAAACTTATAGAAAATCAATTAATGTCTATTCTCTACTGTTTAGGAGGCACAGTTTACAATTTTAAAGGAATCTATATATTTTGCTAATTTTTTATCACTACATTTGGGTCAAACATAAACCCACAGTTGCTACAACTTTTGGCTTACAAAGAATGTTAAGGGCAGTAAATGTTCATGCAGACGCTACATACATAAAACTATCCTGCAAGAGTCTTCTGATTGCAGCATTTGGGCTGCAAATGAAATTTTACTATAGAATTTTACTGTAAAAGGTAATATTTGCGCGTTGAAGTCGACATACTAAAATCGGTTAGAAAGGTCTTGGTTATAGTTTTAGAGTCCACCACTCTTGATATTCCACCAGTGGTATGTGAAACCTGGCTCAAGATGTCACTCAAACCTACAGTGTCAATCAATATTTTTCTTCGTTTATATTCAAGAACGATATCCCAATTTACTTACGTACCGCCTAAAATGCACACTCGAAAATTGTTTTGTTCACGTTATTTTAAGATCTTACGAAGAGTATTTGATAGAGAGGATAAAGAATGTTTACTTAGTGCCTAACAAAGGGATGTGAAGAGTTCTGAAGAATCGATTTTATTTCCACTGGAGGTGTAGAGTGAAAAAGGAGCAGTCATGCGGAAAGTGGGAAGTATCCCATTTAGAGGCTATAAGAGAGAAATATTGACATTGGAAGTACAAACAATCAGAACCAGCTCTTCCTTACTCATCATGAATTTCGATTATTAAATAAATCAAATAGCCAAATATAAATTGAGGTTAAATTGATCCTAATAAACTCTAAACATATATACATATAAGTAAAGAGATTGAATTATTGATTGATGATTCTGAGGAAAAGTAAAATGAAAATAAATCATCTCGCTTTTGGAACTTTAGTACTCATTTCTGATAGCTAAAGACTCTCCTTCTAATTATTGGCTTTACCTTTCAGATAATGTTTCAAAAAAGGTATCTTTTTAGCTTATTAAAAAGAAAGTGGGAAAAGGATTACAACTCCAACTGAACACTCTATTGCGAAGATGTACAAAGTATACTTAAAAGGAAACATAGGTATAATCAACATAGATGAAGCTGAAAAAAAGGTCGCTATTCCCTCTATGAGTGAAGATACTCTAGCAACTGCTGATTTTTAGTTTAAAATTTTGCTCAAGTCGATAGTGATGACAGTACATATCATATTGTAGGGACCACCAATGCTTATACCTGTGAAAATCATTGCAATGTAGTATTGCCAAGCTTAATCCAACCAGAAAGTGACGGCAAGCATCAATAACATAGCTAAAAATAGCAGAGGACTTAAGAACATTGCTCTTTTGTTGAATCTATCTGCAATATATCCCAAAGTAATGGCTCCTATTATTGATCCTGAGTCATACATTGAGATTAAAAAACCTTTTTGATTGCTGATTACTTCTCCTTTGGAGTAGAAATAAGTAGGAAGCCAGAAAGCAAGCCCATATACGCAGCCTTTGAGACAAGCAAAGGCAGCGACATATCTTAGTACTTTTGGGATTCTTAACAGTGAAAAGATTCCATACTTTTAATTTTCAATTTCTTTTTGTTCCTCTTTCTTTTATTATTTCTCCTCTCTTAATTCTTATACTTTTTATTGCTCTGTTATTAGATCAACAGCAAGATCGTGTTATTTTTTGGGGTGTTAATCTAAGAAAGCAAGAATTAAAATTGATACTATTATTCCTACGGAGCCGGTTACGAGAAAATTGTAAAGCCAGTTCGCTTCTGATAGTTCCAGAATATTGCATATGTTTGATGCATAGATATTACCAACATTTCCGCTCATCGCCCATATTGCTAATAAAGTACCATTTTTATCATTTTTAAACCAGTTACCAAAAATACCGATGATGCCAGGCCACACTGTCGCTTGGAAGAACCCATTGAGACACATAAATAGTAGAAGTACGAAGAAAGTCTGTTGGTGAGTAATCGAGAAGTAGATCGGGTAGGACATATAGCTAATACAAGCTGCACACATGCCTGCAGTTACATATGTTTTAAGTTTAGTCTTGTGAATCAAGCTTCCGAGGATTATAAATCCAAAGGAGTAACAACAAAAGTAGAAGAAATCGACTACTCCGAACTGCTGCATGGTGATTCCAGTTGCTTAGCTGAGTTGTGGTTTGGAATAGGCCCAACCGTATCTCATAGCGGTGGGTCCGACGTAGCCTAAAAAGGTCAACAAAAATACTTTAGTTTTTTACATTAATTATAAAGATGTCGATCTGTTTATATCAAAAGTCTTTCATTTCAACCTAAAAATTAAAAACATAACATTTTAACATCAAAATAAAAATATAAAACAAAATAAAGATACATAAAACGATTGAATTTTATGTTAAAATTCATTTTGTAAAACCATTAAAAATAATTACCCAAAGCTGTTTTTCGATAGATAGCCAATTTATACTATAATTGTGTAGTTTAATAATATTAGATAGCATCATAATGGAAGATATAGTGAGCAACTAGGATCTCGTCAAAATTGCATCCAAAAACATAGCAATTATGGAGAATTATGAGAAAGATTAAGGCTGGGTGCCCAACGGAGAAGTAAAAACTGATAAAGTTTGCAAAATTTTCAAACTCAATATTTAATCTCGCGTTGCTTCAAAAGGCATAGTAGAGGATGTGGACGGAACTCCAGAAGAAATACTCTAACTTATTTATGATGAAGAATTCATTTTTAAATTAGATCCAGACCTCAAAGAATACAAAGAATTAAGAAAAGTTCCTTAAGATACTCACCTTTCGTATATGAGATACAAAGGAATGGGTCCTGTTTCTGATCGAGATTTTCTTTTGATAGAACAGGTACAATGGTTAAACAACAAGAAAAAGTTTATAGTAGCTACTAAAAGTATTACTCTTCCTTATGATCTGCCAAAAGGAGTTGTCAGAGGTGAATGTTTGATAGGAGGCTATATTGTTTAATAAGTGGCCGAAAATAAGTGTCGAGTGATTTATCTTTCGGATGCAGATATAAAAGGAATGATTCCAGGTATGATAAGAAGAATTCTGTCGCAAAACCAAGGCTCAGTGGCTGGCAGAATCAATGAATGTTTAAAATTATGGAGATAAAAGAAACTTAAAAATAAAGCCTGATGATTCTATAAAATCTTATGAAAATTGATTCTTTAATTCACATCTTTTAGTACTATCTTAGCTCACTTTATTTTGTTTTCATATTAAAAGATAATTAAACGGAAAATTCCATCAATTAGACCAAGTATTGTTTAATAAAATTATATACGCAATTATGAGTGAAACCAAAATAACTTTTCCCAAATTGAAATGTTTTTCAGAGCGTCAAACAGCTATTTCTAACAAATCTATAAATACAAACCTGAAAACAATCTCTTCTTAAAAGCCTCAAACATAAATGTACGGAAAAAGTTTGCATGAGAGGTTAAACAATTTAAAAGTAAAATATGTTAGCAAGTAATCAAAATTTTATTCAGAAGCCCTAATTATTTTAAATCTAGAAACAGGTCCTTGCAAAATATTTAGTGTACATCTGACAACTCTAAAACTATTGAAAAGTATTTGGAAGAAAAGAGCAGAATTTTCGACAAAGAAATATTACTGTAGGTTGCAAGAAGTCGAGTAAAAAAAGTAAGGATGCATTACTACGAAGCAGCCTAAAAATAGCAGTAATTCAGTCAAAAAGATGTAACAATTCAATAAAATGAAACTAAGTACTCAAATTTTAGGCCTTCACGCTTTCCCATAAAACATGCGATAAAAAGTATGCACCACCAAGACTTTACTTTGCCAATAAGATTATGATTCATTTTTTTAAGACCACTGATATTTTTGTAGTTTATGAATCAAAGTTAATTAAATCAATTGTAAATGTAGCCAATGTAAGATTAGAACTGCAGTATCGAATTCGAAGAAATCTACAGTAATACACTCACTAAGTAGATGATCTCAAGACACCTTAGGACATAAAATTTGATCAAATCATAGCGGCTCTGCAGGAAATCGTGATCGATATACAATTCGAAAAGACTCTTTGTGGATTTATGAAGCATCATTGGTCAGTTTTTGACGATAATAATAGTAAAGAGGCTTAGCTTAAAGTTTTACATCTCTACCGGGCGGAGTTGCAAAATTATTTGCAAAAGGTACAATATTTTGCAATGTAGAATCTTTCACAGAGAATACCTGATTTTAACTGGTAATCATTCAATGCTTTACTACAGACGAGGAGAAATATGATTGATGAACAGATTTTAGATACTTTGGCCAGTTTTGATGATCTTGAAAATTTCAAGCTGTTTATTAAAGATTTCAGGAATTCATTTGAGGAGGAAGAGTTGTTACAAACCATCAAAACTAACAAAGTTTCGCAGAATAAAAAAGTTAAGGGCAAAGACAATATCTTCGCAGGTGGAGATAACCATTCAGCTGGCCTTTTTGATAAAGGTTTGAAGGCTCCCGTTCAGAAGAAAAAACCTATTAAATAAAAAACTTAAGAAGAGCTATTAGTGCCTTAGCTTATTCTTACTGTGAGACCAATGAGAAAAAATTGATGTGTTAAGTCTATGGAATGATAATTGATCAAATATCAAATTAACGTTAGATTTATAAAACTGGAGATTTCCCTTCTTGAAATAACTCTTTTTAAAAAACTAATTTACTAGACGAATTCTCATTCTCCGTATCAATTTAGCATTAAGATTTCTTTCGTATTTTAAAATCCGATGAGTTTAATAATATCTGTGTCTTTGTAATTATACCAATTAGTTTAAATTATATAAGTATATAACTCCATATGTAAAATCCTTTCAAAAAATTATCATTCATTTTAAATATGAAAGTCCACTTTCCTGATAAGTTAATCATATTTAATATATTCTTCTCTCGGCAAGTCCAACATACTTGTATTCATTTTGATTAGCCCTTGGGACGTAGTTGCATAAATGCTCAACATTTTGTTGTAATCTATCTAAACGTAAAGATTGAAGCTGTTTTAACGTGGACGTTCAGGGATGAAGCTAGTGGCTACAAGTTAGTTATTTTGATAAAATTTTAGTGAGTATGTTAGTTATCCACTTGGAAATTTGAGGGCTACTTTTTTTCTAGTGGGAATCATTTCACCCTTTTTGATCAAAATTTGATATAATTTTTCGTCTCCTTAGACTCTCAGCTAAAAATGGCATATTTCTATTAGATGTAAATCTTTGGTCTTTATAGCGAGTAATCCTTTCCTCAAATCCTGCTGATTGGCTTGAATTATATCTTATTTTTTTACGATTGAGGTCAATAGCTTCTTAAAAAGTGGTATTTTACAAGAATCTCCATTAACTATAATTTTCGTTGGTTTTTATTTTAGAGATGATAAGCCATTTTTTATTAAATTAAAATTCTCCATCATTAATTTTTAGATACAGAGCTCAAACTGTTGAACAGAGATTTACGTACCATACATCAAAATGTCAGGTAGACCGTCCAATCTGATAAATGCCATCTCATTAGTAGATAGTACACATTTGGCCTATTAACTTAGCAATCTCAATCTAGACATGAGTTGAGGATTTTTAGTAATGTCCATTTCCTTATCCTTTATGAGCTTATCAACAGCATAGTCTACTAATAAATTTGTTAATTTTGATCCTCCTAAGAATGTATTATCTTAAAATACGTTTTAGATAACTCCTATCTCCATATGATAAAGTTTGTAGCAAGAAAAGGATAGACCTTGACTTCCAAAATCTATAACAGCAATTACATCAGTATCATCTCTCCTTCTTTGGTTGCTTTTTATAAAATTGGCGGCTATACAAACTGAGGTACTAACAAAAGAGCAATCTTAGATTCCAGCTAATTTAAGACTAGTTTTTAGTCCCAATCGAAAAGGATTGATTTTTCCAGCAAAAAATGTAACAACCATCCTGATTTATTTTTACGTGATCAAATATCTGAGGATGGTGTTGGTTTAAAATGATCCTTTGATAATGAGTGCCAAAGCAAACTAAAAATAAAACTGCTATATGAATGTTAAATCTGAAAGTTTTACTATGGTATTTTGGTTGGCTCCTTTTGAAAAATGGCAATTGTAGTACTTGATTATATGCTGGAGAGATTAACTTTAAAATTTATAATCCATCAGCATCACCGCATCTATGAGACATTGTGAACTGGGTCTCTTATTGACGTAGATATTACTGTTTTAAATGAACAATGTACTCCGTATGTTGATTTCCTTATATTTATAAGCGATCCTTAGTTCACTATTGCCCAAATCTAGTCCTATAAGTTATTTGCTTTATGGAGTATTCTGCAGTTTGGATGACTACTTTTACTTCATATAATTATAAAATGGTAAGTTCTAAATTAGCGGGATCATTTATGTTATTTTAATTCATTTAACTTAGCAAATGCTCAAAGATAACAGGAGAGAGTGTATAATGTATGACGAATGTGCGCTTTTTACTATTTTTGAAAAGACAAACAAAAATATCATCGAAAAAAGCGAAAAAGCTACTTAGTTTATTTGCAACTAAGGAATCAGGGCACTCAAAAATATAGCAATGTAGTATATCAGAAATAAAAATAAATCTCAGACTTCAGAGTATACATTTCAAAATTATCAGAGATTTGATTAAGACAAACCTATTATCAATAAAAAAGAATTGATTAGCTAATCTTCGGAAACATCATTTACTTAGACAAAAAAATATCCCTCTTTTCATATAAAAAGTGAGGCGAAATTCAGAGAAAACTCTTTCATGCCTGCAAAGAAAAAGAGACTAACATAGGCTGAATAGTTGAGATAAAGTTTGAAAAAACTACGAATCGAGGAGAAAGATTTCTCAAATGAGTAAGAGAGTTAGGAAAATATTGACAACATAAATCTTTAGTAGTTCAAAAATAAGAGTTTAGAGGAATTAATTCAAGAGAGTAATAAAAAGATACAAGAAAAAAAAGCAATTTAAAACAAAAAATAAAAAGAGTCTTAAAGTTCTGACTCTTCGTACTCTTTGACAGATTACTCGTCAAATTAATCTTCGAATCAATTTGAACACGAAGAATAATTTAGAATATAAAATTCATTCAGAGAGCTGCCTGTGCGATCTTCTTTCCCTTCTTTTTCTCAATCCTCTATAGGATCCTGTAATTACCTTCCATCAAAAATATGTAATAGTCCTATAAAATCAAAATCTAACAAGAAAAGACTCTTTATTCGGAACAAAAAGATTCCGAAATGGGCTTAGGACATGTAAAAAGTGAAATAGATAACTTATAACCAAAGAAACAATCCTCAATAGTTTGACTATAAAAAGATATATGGATTATGCTATGTATAGAAACTTGATTCAAACATAATCTTCAATATTTAGACAACTTACAACCGTGGAAGCAGTGCCAAGTGGAACAGGTATCCTTATAACCAGTTCATTGAGTGATGTTTGAATTTACAAATTATCATTAACTCATAATTCAGAATTTTGCTACAGTTACTCAGGTTATTCATTGTTTTATTGATTTCTTCTTCTATCGCTGAGTCTATGTGCTTTTCTTTTTCGCTTTTTATGCTCAGCAGGTGATGCTTATGCAGAATCAAACTCAGGTTACTTTATACCCTATGTGCTATAAGTTTGTAGTTATTTGATTTGAGGTTCACTTATTATTGCTACAGGCGTTGGATGTGATACTTAGAAAGATTAAAATTGTACTACTTCTCGTTTTATACAATTTTCGCACACGTAAGATACCACTGCAAGACCTAACAAGAGCATTCCAATTATTGAAACTATGATCGACATAGTCTAGGTTTCAGCAGCCTGATTTATTTATTGTGAATGGGCTAATGTAAAAAGTGTGGCTGTTCCTATCAGCGATTTAAACGCTAACTTACAAGTCATTTTAAATCATATTAAAGCAATCAAATACGATAAGGTAGCCTTTGCAAAATAAAAAAACAAAGTTTGCAGTTTGTGTCCAGAGTGAAGCGGTTATTTGAAAATAGTATTTATCATATTTACGTTATCATAAATTATAAAATATGCCTTTAGAAGATTTCGATCTAAAATAATCATTAGGAAAAGGATCATTTGGATGTGTCTGTAAGTGTGTTAGGAAGTCAGACGGTCAAGTATACGCCATGAAACAGGTACTTTATAATCAATACAGATTAAAATTCAGAAATTGAAAGATAAAGACAAGAGAAATGCTCTTAACTAAATCAGATTTCTAGCGTCTATCTAGTCACCCTTCGTAGTAGCTTATAAAGAAGCTTTTTATGATTAATTAACAGAAATGTTGTGTATAGTGATTTAGCTTGCTAATCAAGGCGATCTTCAGGTATATTTTTCTCTAGCAAGGGACGTATTAAGAAAGCCATTGCTACCAAAACACGAATTCCTTAAGAGTAGATTTGGAAAGTGGCCTATAATGTCCTTTAGGGTCTTAATAAACTTAATGAAGTAAACATCATTCATCGAGATATTAAGCCTGCTAATATCTTTTTCCATGAAGGTGTTGCGAAAATAGGAGATCTTAATGTTGCTAAGCATTTAGTCGATGCTTTTACAGCTACTCAAACTGGCACACCTTATTATGCTTCACCTTAAATATGGAATTAATAGCCTTATAACTATAAATGTGATATTTGGTCTCTAGGCTGCGTACTTTATGAAATGGCAACTTTGAAGCCACCTTTTAGAGCTGAAACTCCTGATAAACTTTTCAAAAAAATTATGGCTGGATAGTACGAAAAAGTTGGTGTTCCATATTCAAAGTAAATATCGAGTTTTATTGCAAAACTGATGACCCATAGCCAGAAAAAAAGGCCAGATTTGAAATAGCTACTATGTTTCCCAAAGATGATGGATATGAAGTTAGATTTCGAAAATAAATAAAAAAACTAGGATAGGCTGCTTAAAACGATCAAATTTCCTCAAAATTTAAACACTCTCAATTATAATTTACCAAAACCTAAATATCTCTCCAAATGCAAGACAAGTAAGCAACTGCCTACTGAGTAATCTATAACTTTAACACCCAAAACAACCATAAAATTGCCAACTGCTTCGTTGAAACTAATAACTTCCTAGAAAAACCTCTTATTACCTCCTCTTGACAAGCAAGAGGGCGTCAAAGATATTTTTTTGGCAAGGAAACCGAAAATTCTGAACAAAAATGGAACTCAAAAACTGATTTTTTGATACTTTTATTATTAACTTACTTCAGATAATAATTCAATGTAAATTAAATAAAAGAACCTTACTTCAGCTTTGAAAAAGATAAGTGCGAATATAGAATCAGGCAGAAAAAATATTGAAACAGATAACAATCTCACTGAAAATCTACATAACGTGAAACGTAATTTCAATGAAATGTAATCTGTAATAAAGGGGCAGATCCCAGCTTTGTAAAATATGAAAAATTTTACAAAATAGTTCACTTCTTAGAGTTCAAAAAATTTATAGATAAAGAGGTTCTTTAATTCTTACTGTGAGAGAGCAAGAGTAGAATTCAAACAGTATTTATAAGTTGTAAAATAAAATTTTGTTGTTAATTTAAAATCAAAGTCAGCAGAAAATTGGGAAAAAGTGTAAAAAGAACTCTAAAAATATTTGAACTCTCTTAAAGATTAAGCCTAAAACACTGAAAAAATATATGCTTCCATCAATAAGATAAATGCAGCTAAAGACCAGCTTCTTACTCAATTTTTTAAATTGATGCTTTACAAAAAAAATGTGCTTTGGAGAGATTTGAATGCACCTTACGATGAATTTATTCATGGGTAAATCAAAAATAGCATCAATTTGATCAAACAAAATGAAGAAAAATATGGGTATATTCCCAATACACTTGAATTTTCTATCCCAAAATATTAGATAGAGCAAGTTTAGTCTAATTTGCCGTAAATTTTGAGAATTATTATGATAGACCATCGTTAAATAATTTAGGGGCTAAAAAATTATTCTAAACTCAGTGGCTAGCCTCAAATTATATAAGATATAAGCAAAAACCAACACATAGTCAAAGGTTTAAGATAAAGAATATAGCTATTGACAACAAACTACGACAATTTAATGTAAAAATATCGAACTCTTCAGATAAGCAAAGGAAAATCGCTAGGTGGTCCACTGGAATAGAAATCATTAACTTAAAAATTGTAATAGATGTAAAACTTTTTGATAAAAAAATAGCAATAGATTATTTAATTAAGGCAGATGAGTCTAAAACAAGATGCCTTAATGGCGAATTTGAAGGAGAAAAACAAATAGCTCTAAGATGAACTTTCCAAATGGCACAAATATCAAATCCCCAAAATAAAAGAAATGGAGGTTAATCAAAAATCCCTGTTGGAGTAATTCAATAAAGTAAAAAGAGATCTTTAGACGTACTCTTCTCTACTGCAAAACGAAAGATAGTAAAAAATAAAGACACTTTAATAGCTCAAACTTGAAAAAGAAAGAGTACATGATATGGCAAACATCTTAGGACGCGAAAGAAGAAAGATAAAAGAATTAAAACTCGAAATAATTAGGCAATAAAAAATTGTTATGGAGTTAGTAGATAAAATTCCTTAAAATCGTTGATCATAAATGATTCTATAATTTTAATAGATGAACGTTAATTACTAACAATAGTCTGCTATCAAGAGAGAACTTAGATAAAGAAGGGCAGCCTTTTAAAACTAATAAGCTAATAGTATCAAGCCCTTTATGAGCCATCGCAAAGCAAAGAATGATCCTCCATAGCAAATATAGTTTATTTCATGCAGCAATAACAAACTTAACGCAGCTCAGGAAAACCAAGATAAATATAAAAGAGAGTATAAGTACAAGGATATTATTTTGTAAGTCCAAAAAAAAGCAACTACTGAGGGGAAGTTTAAATACAGTATTGAGTAAAAAGAAAATTAAATGATTTAAGATCATCGAAATTTCAAACTGAAAACAAATGCTGACAGAATAATGTGGGCCAAGAAATTATTGTAAAAGTGTAATACGTAAAAGTAACCATCTTCTTTAAGAACTGGTTTGAATGGCAAAAGAAAAGAAGTTTAATCAATTATATTTGACTCAAAAGTGAGAAAATTTGAATAAAAAACTCCAGAAAAGGGTTAAGGATTGATAAAAATCAACTCTAAAAACACAGAAGAACATTTATTATTATTCCAGCAAAAAGCAAGTCAAATAAACTCTGATATTGAAGCAGGTTTATCCAATATTGAACAACTTCTCAAAGAAGTTAAAAAGAAGAAGCATGAAAAGAGTCATATAAGAGTTTAACCGTAAAAAAATCAGAGAATAGATAATCTCTCAAAATAATTTGTTGAAAGAAGAAATAATTTCAAAGTTTAACAATTAGTTTCTAATCCCAGAGAAATCACCCAAAAGTAGTAGAAATAAACCTCGCAAAATACAGTTGAAAGTCAAATCTAGCTTCAAGGAGATTTCAAAAATAAGAGTGAACTCTTCCCCACTGAATATATTAGTTTTATCAATAGACTAAGTAAGCAAATAGAAAAAGATATCGAATTCACTTGTAAAATTCAAGAACTGACAAAATGTAATCAAATCAATTAAGTTAAAAAACTTATTCTGAATGAAGATAGCCAATATTTGACAGGTTAGATACATATAGATGAGTCATTTTTTAAAATTTAGCAATCCTAAATAGATCCATTGGAAGAATCTTCCAACAGTACTTCTAAAAAGTTCAGTTAATAAGAATTACAGCAACAAGCTCATAACATTTTTCAAATTTACAAAGACATTTAAACTTACTTCAATACGAAGCTTTACAAAAAAAATCCACCCTCATCTATAAAGCTCCTGTTTTAGTAGCTATCTCGCTTTAATTTTACAAAAACGACAGGAGACAGCAGCCATGTAACGATAGGCCATCTCTTAAGTTACCTCAACATGAGAACAAACAAATGTTTTCGTAACAGAAGTTTCATTAAAATGTCAAAAAGATTATCTCTAAAACCAAACAGTCTCTTAACAATTTAATCTTTTGTCATATTTACAAGTTGATTCTTAATTACAAAATATAAATAAACTTATTTATTATAATTTGAATTGATTTATTCGCATAACTCAAAATCATAATTATTGCTTGTCAATCTCCTCTTATAATTTCTTAGCATCCAAAAAAGTTTCTCTTGCTGGGGACTCAGTTTTGCTGGTGTTGGGACTGAGTTTGCTCTAGTTTTCAGGACTCTAGAATTTCTAACTTAATTTTTAGGGTTCAATTCGGTTAATATATGTAAAGGTTTTATTTGTTTAACTAGATATTTGAATATCTTCAACTTTTTCAACTAATATTTATCCCACCTCGTTTGAAATTTTTCCTTCGCCTGCAAACATTTCGCCTTACAAATGAGGATAAAATAAAGGGTAACTATTGTAATTTTGGTAGAAATGTTGATAATAGTAATGGTTGTAAGGCTAGTAGGGTTGCGGCATTGGCCAATATTGAACTGGAATTCGTGACTCATTTTTTTTGAACTAGTGAGATGCCCGCTTCTTTCTCTTTTCGCGTCTTTAGTGAGCATATGTGCATTTATCACCTAGTTTACACTGACCTAAGATTCTTTTTGATTTACCTTCAGAGTAGAACTTGCAGAAGACTGTTTTGTAATTCAGAGGTTTGGCTTAGTTTAATCCTACTTGAGAGTTCCTTGATATGATTTACTTGTGGTTCTAAGTAGGTTTATAAGAATGAAAAAAACTATGCGAATGCATAGGCAATGAAGATGGATACTTCTTCGATTGAGCGAAGTTCTTGTTAGCCGTGGGCAAAGAAGCAATAGTTGCCTTTTTCGCAAATTTTTCCTAGATATAGCTGAAAGTACCTTCTTGCCAATAGAGGCAGTACTCTGTCTTATATTTTATGTTGGGGACAACTGACATACCCTTTAAATAAAAATATTGATATAGGAAAAATTAAAAAGGAAGAGGATGCATTTTTCTACCAAATTGCATCAAAATAACTATTTCCTACTATTGAGTATAATTTGAATACGACACTATTAACCCTGTGGTTTACTAGGAAAAGATGTGAATATTTTTGGGTCAAGATATTTCGATAAAATTTGTAGGCAATTTATAGTCTCTGAAATAATATTGTAAATAAGTAACTTTCAGTTAACTTAAATAGCTTTAAATTTTGACTGTTTTTCTTGCTTAATTGAATGCTTTGGAAAACTTTATGAAAGAGTTTACTTCCTTTTTACTGAGTATATTTACTATTTATTAACACCCATTAATTCTGATGTTGAAAAATTGTTGTCTTTTGTTTTCATTTGCTTAAATAATACACTTACCGTTAAGATGAGATTATGAAGTTTAGAGCTTCTTAATCTCTAAGATTGTCCGACATGGGATGCGGTTTCATAATTCATATTGGCCATCAAATAACTAGATATGAGGAAATTCTAATTAAAGTGAAAAGCTTGTTTTGTCTAACTCCAGAAGCTTTATAAAATTGAAATTAAACTCTCTATTTTATCTTTTATGATAGACACATAAATGCTCGCATCATAAAGATGAAACTTAAAGAAAAAAAGAAACTTAAGCCAGGCTTCCGCTGTTTAGTATCTAACGTAAGATGAAAAATAGAAATTGTAGGCAAGAAAACTGTTGCTTCGTAGTCAAGATTTTTATGTTTATTCGGATTTAGTAAAAATGACTAAAACAAATACGTTCAATAAGTTTTTTGGATTCAAAACGTTGAAATTAAAATTCCAAGAATCATGAATTCATTTCAGAAAATTGTGTCAAAAATTATCACGAGGTAAAAGTGAAAAGATTTTTTGAAAATAGAATATTAATTATGAAGATGGATATCATAAAAGTAGATTGGGAATTTGATGATTAAAAAAGAATCTAAACTTATATTACATTTTTATTTCAACACTTAAGATGCGTCTTCAATTCAAACTTAACAAAATCAAATTCGACCCTGTCTGTCACGTACAACTTGTCAGACATGCCGAATAATTCCAGCAGAAAAACAATGTATATGGGCAACTTTATGGTGCATTGCTTGATGATTAGGCATAAGTTACCAGCATACTTCCTCTCCCTGATGGATAAAGAAGCACCAAAGAAGAACTATAAGTCATGGAGAAAAAGAATGACGATCTGTTGAATAATTTTAACCTCGATGTTGAAAAAATTGGCTGGTATTTGGTTTGCTACAATCGCAATTACTGGGACAGCCTTGAGACTATCAAGTACTATGAAGTAATTGTTGTATTACATAGAATTATATCAACACCAGTTTTTTCCTAATTTATGACTACAAGGCAAGACTTTAAGGTAAGAACCCCTACAAAGCATTTAGGCTAAAGAATGAATTTGCATTAAAAGAGAATTTTAAATGGGAGGACCTGCAGAAGACCAATTTATAGACAGACAATCCTTTTTAAGAAATACCAGTGGAAGTGCAGAAAAATGAAATTTTTTAACTCATGATGGTTTACAATAAGAAATAATTCCTCAAGGAGTTTGGAAAACAAAAGAAGGAGACTTCAACATATGGAAACATCAAGAAAAATATGTAATATTTATTTAATTTAGAGAAGAATATCTAACTGCTTTTTAGGAAAGAGACGAGATCCAAAAATATTTCACTTAAAACTACTTAAAGATAGCTGATAATGAAGGACCTGCAGGAGATAAAAGTATTCCTTTTAATGAATACTGTCAATACATAGGCCAAGCTCTCAAGCTTGACAACTACGAGAGTTATTTCAAGCAATACTTCAAAGATAACGAAACATTTGAAAATTTATTTGAAATAGAACATCAATGATTGTGTATTATTAGCTTTGTTCTATATGTTGATAATAATAAAAATGAATATCATGAAAATACAGGTTGGTTCAGAATTTGATTAAATTGGGCAATGAAAACTTTCTTCTATTTTTGTCTAGTTCTTTTTTAAACTTCTAAATCTAAGATTTGTTTGATATCCTTTTTTTTAACTACTCCTGACTCTTATCTTTCTCCAAACTAGTACTTCTTCTTCCCGTTAATTTTTTTGGGATGTATATTAGCGCTCTCATTGCTGATTCCTGCTTGAAAAGATTCTTTTTTGAATATTATAGTTTTTTCTGAAATTTTTATAGCTTTTTCATCATCTATTAATTTTTTACTGCTTCAATTATTTTTTTATTTATACTTTATTTTCTCTCAACATTGCCATCTCTTTCGTTTAAAGATGGTCCTAAACTGATTTTGCATTTCGATCGCACATATCGCTATTAAAACGCCTATAAATCAAACACTGGAAACTATATTTTATTGATGGCTTGGTTTCTTCTTTCCCATTTTTTTAAGTCATATTTTTAACTTACCTCTTTAATGACAGGAATTTTCCTTTATTCTTTTGGTCTTTTGACTGCTGGAGTATGTTAGATTTACTCTTCATCTCTTTCCTCCTTTATAAGGTTATGGTGAGGCTTTTTAATTTTTTTATCTTGCCATTAGAAAATGTAGTTGGTAACCTGACTCAAGGTAGCCAAACTTTGTTCTGCTTCTAGTTCCTCTCTGCTCATGTAAAATTTATCGATCAGATTATATTTCAAGCAATCACATAAATAATCCTAACAATAAAAAATTATCCAAAATTAAATTTGATATTTATTCATTCAATACATCATAAGTCCATGCTCTACTCCACCTCAGAAAACTTTTTGTTTAGTAGTTCCTTATAAATTATATCTTTAACTGCTTTATCTTTGCTTCTGATTGTTATTGATAGATTTATCTCCTCTCCTGAAAACAAAGCCATATTAATGTAGAAATTATCTCCTAGTTTTGATGTACCGAACATGTGGGCATTCAAAAAATATTGATTATCGTTTTCACTTATTTATTCGACCAACTTTGCATGCATTATCTTTTCATATACTTGGATAATACTTTTGAATGTTCTATGTTAAGATGCATTTACCTGTTTTCTTTTAAAGGTATAGTTGTTTCGTAAACAACTTAGTTTTCAGCCTTTTGCCACTCAATTTTGAAGTTTGTCTCAGATATAGTGGCAGGTTGTATGTACTGCATGTAATCTATTTTGATTTATTCAGTAATCAAATAAGGCTGTTCCAGACCTGCTTGGTTATCATAGTTGATGTAGCCATAAACAACTCCAAACTAAGAATTAGAAAATCTCAGTTGAGCTCTAAGTAAAACAGACTAGGAAGGCCTCAAGTTAACAGATTGAGCTTTTTATAGAACTAAGACTTCAACACTAGAGGAAAATTCTATCTGAATATTAAGAAGATTTGATTTACTATTGTTGATGAGAAGAATTTCGAAAAACAGGTCATATTTGTTTACTTTTACAAAGGCTTCAGCATAAAGTGGGTCAAAACTACCTGTTAGTTGAACTATAGATTGCAATTTAGTAATATAGTCAACTCTTTAGACTGTCTGTTCCAATATATCATTTACTTATTCCTCATCATAGTCAAATTATGAAGTTTACTATCCCTTTTTTAGTAATCTAAAATGTATCAAATCTTAAGGATTCTTTTCTATCATTTCTACTTTTTTATCATTAAAAGTAAAATTAATGACAGGTGTATCTTTTGTCATAAAGAGTGGGTCTTAAGTTTTGACGAATTTATCAGGATTTACGATTTTTCTAATTATGACTGTTATCTGGTCAACGACAGCCTGGTCAACAAAACATAGATTTTGTTGATAGTTTCTTAACATTGAGCATAATATCATTAGTATGGGACAAGCAAAGCGATTGAAAACTTACTTTTGCCTGATTTTGTAGAGAAGTTTAGCTACTGAACGAGCGAAGACACCCCCTACAATTGAATCATGAATAAGGAAATTCCTAAGATCTGCTTTTTGCGTTAGATCTTTTTTGTTTTAATCTTCTTCTTTTACAATTTCCAAAGGCAACTCTCCAACTGCTTCTCTTAACTTTGTAAAGATTCCCTCAATTTATGTTTGATTTTGTAAATATATGCTCAGTTAGTTTAAGACAATAATCAATATCTCAGAAGAACTTATTCTTGAAATGGAATTAATAAGTACACTTACAAGTTCTTGTTTAGTACCTGCTTTTCCTTTTTGAAAAATCAATTTGAAAGTATTAGTTAAAGATAAATCAGATTCGACATTCAAATGAGGCAGGGTGAGGATCTGATGGTCGATAAACTTTATTACTTATGTTTGGCAGGATTCGTATTTATAACTAATCAACTCTAAAAGACTTAATATTTTGGCAATTAGTTCTTATTGAGCTTGTGAAATAGGATCTTTTTCTAAGTATCTCAAAATAAGTTCAGAGGTTTTACTAGTTACTCCAGTCATAACAATATCAATGATTTTTATTTTTATCTCATTGCTGGGAGTACTAAGTCCTTTCAGTAGATCCTAAGTCACATCATCTTCCAGATAGTTTGAATTTTTACAGATAACTTCCAATTTGTCCAAAATGATCTTTTTAACATTTATTTAATTTGTCTTTCCCAAAATGCTGACATATGCATTGAGTGAATTTTTAATGGTATATGCACTGTTACTAATTGCAGTTGCTGTTATTGCGCATTCAAGTAAAACGGAGTCAGTTGCTTTTTATTGAAAATCGTTTACTATCTTTAGAAGGCGTGGTTTTTGAGAGGGATCCTCTTTACAGTTAACCTTTAGTATTTTCAAAATAGCTAGTTGTAAAATATCTCCAATTTCATCGACTGACTGACTTTTTATTTGTAATGCTAAGTATTCCATCGCTTTCGAAGGATTTGTTTTGTTGAGAAGAATGAATGCATTTCTTTTTGTTGAAAGATCAGTTTCTGTCTTTAATAATTCTTCTATATCATCATCAATTTCTCCGATGATATCAGCACCGAAATGCATATGTATGTTGTAGAGACAGATGACTGCATTACGTCTCACATACGCGGATTTATGTTCCAAATTTTTGGTTATGGCAGTTGCTAGAGGTTAAATGACTCCTTTATGCATAATGCGAGATACAAGACGAAGAGTTCTTCCTCTTAAATACTAATTATGTCCGATTAGATCATTTCTCAAAGAATTACATGCCAAAAATACTTATTACTTAAGGGACTTGTCAGTGGGAGATTTTGATTTTTATATGATTTCCCAGTAGAGAAGCATGACTTTTCTGAGTTCATTTGATTTGTGTTGGATAGGGATGATGTTGGTAATGATATGCATGATAATGGGGGGATAACTTTAATCATTTACCATGCATCGTATAAGATCTTTAACAGCTCCAGTCTTTTCTTCGATGGCTCCGGATAAAATACGAGTTTTAAGTTATTAAAGGTTGGGAGGTGTATCTAAGGGTTTTAAAAAGTAGGTGCAGACACTCATCTTTTATGTGTTCGATTATTATCAAATCAAACGTGATAAGATATTAGCTCAAATTCAAAGTAAAATCAAACATATTTTTTGAGAATCACTGTTACATAAGATTTTGTTCTTCCTTTTGCTGCTTCTCAATCAAAGAGTCAATTAGTCCATTCAAAAAACTATCGAAAGCTGGGTAAATGGTTGAACTTCCCTCCTCAATACATGTGTTATAAACCTTCATGTTGGGCGCTGGGG
>Ga0194117_10002062_pt1 | contig 22004 bp, 25 predicted proteins | sample TA2MahsurfametaG_FD_160579 | JGI IMG/M metagenome (GOLD analysis project Ga0194117, IMG submission 160579) | Freshwater microbial communities from Lake Tanganyika, Tanzania - TA2015009 Mahale N1 surface | ecosystem: Environmental > Aquatic > Freshwater > Lake | place: Tanzania: Lake Tanganyika...
AAAATCGGAAGAAAACTCCTATAATTTTTTAATTGTCTTAAAGAGATGGGTCCTTATAGAAAAGCGCAGAAACAACTAAATAACCCGTAATGGGAAAACGGTCCGGTTAGCTCAGTGGTAGAGCAGGAGATTGCAGATCTTCTGGTCATTGGTTCAATTCCAATACCGGACTTAGCTGGATAGCTCAGCGGAAGAGTGGTGGGCCCATAACCCACAGGTCAATGGTTCGAACCCATTTCCAGCTATGTCGCACATGTCATAAATGAATTTATGACATCTACGATACAATAGCCCTCAACATTGAGGGTCCGTGGAGCTAAAAAAAAAGAAGGTGTCGACGATATTCTCGGATGACAGACCAAGAGACTGAAATACACGGTCAAGAGAAAGAAATCGGCCGTGTATTCTTGGAAGAGTTGAAATCTTTTTTTCTTGTTGGACAAGCCAGAAAAAATACCTGTGGCGTCCGGTAAACATCGGCGGATGTGGTGGAGTGTACGGGAGCATGGTCGTGCACGTCCGAGAGCGGAGATGAATATTTGTGACGAGCCAATGGATTTTCATCCCACCGACCGCATCCGGGTCGAACATGATCAAGGTATACAACGGTTTGACTGGGATGCGGTCCAAGCAGATGTATGGTTCACTTTTTGTGTCGTAAAGTGGTACAAAACGACCATTTTTCACTGGTAACCCATGAAAGAATATTTTCATGTCTTTTTCTGTAATAAATAATTTCATGAAAATCCATTTTGTTCCATTTACGGTATTTGAAACTTTCAAAGTCTATTTTTTAGGAGAACGCAATAGGAAATGAAGACAAAAGACGACAAGACATGTTGAGACTGAACACGCATAAAACGTAGCGACCTCTCGATGAGCCGGGGCGTTGTGTGTTGTGATAAGGGCTGTTTCCATAAGTCTTCCGGTCATCACAGGATGGAGTGAAAACAACCTCGACTTTGTCGACTTTGTTATCGCGCGATTGAGATTAAAAAAAAAGGCAGGTTTCATTGTTGAATTATTGTGACATAAAAACAAAGTTGACAGCATTCAGTTTTTAACTTTCTTCATTGCCATGCAGGGTGTGATGACATTTTTGACACAACGTGACCAGGTTAAATAAACCATTTTTTGAGACGTGCTTCATTTCTTTCTTTTCAAATTCGTGTTGTGGTGTTATATGGTGTGTGTGCAGATTATGATCGGACCCGCAAACAAGACACGACGTGAGGATTTTTTTCTTATTGTATCGTGATACCTTGACGCTTTCGTTTGTATCTGTCTCGACATGTACCTTGATCCTCTCCCTGAATGAAAAGGCTCTTTGGATAAAAGGTAAAGGCAACCCGACGTTTTTTGCAATCTCGATGCCGTACATATCATCGCCACTGCCGTCGTAGAGGTGTCTGTCGTAGCGCATCCTGATGTTTTTGACAAGCAGATTGTCTGTTTGTGTCTCGATACGAAAATGACACATTCGCAGAGCTGGATGTTTTGCAATCTCTGATATATGTGCAATCGTGTGAAGATGTGTCGTGAAAAGAAAACACTGCTTGTTTTCAAGAAAATGAAAGAGTGTCGAGGCGACCAGGCCAGACGCTGATTTTGTTTCGGTCCCTGATGTTAATTCATCACACATGATGAATGAATTCTGGCTCGAACGTTTCATAATGTACAACAGTTCGTTCATCTCTGCGACAAATGTCGAGTGCCCCAAAAAGAGATTGTCTTGGATCCCGATCTTTGTGTACACCGCATCAAAAGGTGAAAACGACATGGAAGTCGCCGGGACATAGAACCCACACTGTGCGAGCCAGAGACACAACCCGACCGACTTCAACATTGTGCTCTTGCCGGAACTGTTTATCCCGTAGATAAGAAAACCACGTGGCGATTTTTCTCTTCCCAAGACCACCGAGTACGGGACAAAGAGATGATCGGGATGGATGCTTTCCATGATGGCGTGTCGCGCGTCGATGCATTCCAGGAACGGTGTCGTTGCTGTTGTATCGATTGTTGGACGATGATAGTTTTTCTCGTAAAAAAAACGAGCCAACGGCAAGAAACACGAGAACCGTGCGATCCGTTCATTCATGTCTTCAAATAGACTACCGTAGGTTGTTAAAAATCGTTGCGACGTCTGTTCGTAATGGTTTTTATAAAACGTGGTAAAGTCCGACATGAATGAAAAGTACGAATTGGAGAGTTTATCGAGGTCCGGATGGCTGACCCGGATAAAGGATGTTTTTTTCTCAACCTCATAAAATCCGGTCTTGTCCCACCCGAGTTTCCATGATCGAGGGGTCAGCTGGATCAGGTACCTCTTTTCTTTGTCGAGGATTAATTTTCCTGTTGGAACCATTGCTTCAAAGGATGCCAGTTTGTCGTCCATTTGCTGAAGTGTTGACATTTTCGACGCATCTTTATCGAGTATGAAGGACGACAACACGTCGTCACCTCCGGTAGTCGTGGCCATTTTCTCAAGGTCCCATGTCTCTCGTATTGACGCGACGGCCCGAACAATGTCGAGACACCGCGTGTCAAAAAAATCAGGCCACGCGTGTTCATGGACGTGGACCGCGAGGTTTTCATAATCAAGCAGGAGCTGTGCGATGAGCCGTGGTGTCAGCTTGTTCCGTTTCCATCGCAAGAGATACCATTCAATATCACACAACGTGCGAAGAATAGAAAGCGTCTGCTCAACCGATTGTCCACGCTCTATCGTACGATCGAGCAGGGCGTATCGTTCTTGAAGCATTTTTACATTCACGATTGGATGTGAAAGCAGACGTTTCAAGTGTCGTTTTCCAATAATATTCATTGAGGAGGACAGGATATCAAACAATGATTTTTGTTTTTGTTTCTCAACGGCATAACGTCTCTTGTCGCATACCGACATGATATGAAATTCTGTCAAGGCGTCCTGATTGTACCCCATGATGTCTTCCGACGGCAGGAATTCCGGGAGCCGGAGTTTTTCCATCAGGAGAGGATCGTGGCGTTGAACCCAACGGAGCAATCGTCCCAGGCACTGGACCAGTGATTGGTGTCGATGCAGACCCAGGTAGACAATAGCATCGTCTTCGGTTTCTGGTATTGAAAAGGCCTTGCGGAAATAATAGATCTCGTCGTACTGTTTGATAGACCCGTCGTCGTCATACGATACCGTACACGCCTTTTCAAGTTGTGCGCACACGTCTTTTGTACAGCCATCTAAAGTCACGAGCACCCGTTGTGGTTCGTGTCGCAAAACAAAAGCGTCTAAAGAACGGTCAACCTCATCTGTGTCACACATATCCAGAAGCACACGCCCGGTATTCATCTCGACAATAACGGAACTGATGTGAAAACGCGCGTAGGTCACCCCGCGTTGAGCATTCCCTTGCACATATTTTTCAATCAAGATGCAATAGATCCGACGATCGTTTTCATTACAGTCGTCATCCTCAAATTCCATCCTCATGCAATCGTTATAGATACCACGAACGAACCTCTTTTTGGGATTGTCATCCTGCTGCTCAATAATCATGACCTCGTACGCTTCATCGTTCAGTCGTGTCAGATATTTTTGAAGCGCCGTTAATGGGAACCCCGCCATGTACGGGTTGTCACACCCAAGCTCCTTTTTTGTATTTTTTCTTGTCAGATGGATCTTCAACAGCTCGCTTATTATCCTTGCCGACCCATTCCCACGTGCATCTGTATACGCTTCATAAAATCCACCAACCTGGATCAAAACAATCATCTTTTTGTTGTGTGCATGAGACCGACACACCTCGAAATACCAATCAACCAATGGTGCCATATTTCTTAAATGGATACATGTTTTTAAATACAATGGGGAAATGTGCGCAAGTATAAACATTCGTAAAAAATTGAATTTTGTGTCATATACTCAAATCAAAATTCAATTTCATCGAAAACAATGATCGATCTCTACACGATTTTCAGCGATTTCCCTGAGTTAAGAAGAGAGATATTCTCTTTTTTTGATAACTATGCCAGGTTGCCTATCAACAGCATGAATGTATTTATCATGAAACAACTCTCAAGATCATTTTATTATCTCCCATTATATGAAAAATTGGTCGTCTCCAAGCAATCCAAGTCTTTTTTACATAGGTTCTTAAAAACGAATACATTGAGAAAACTCCATATCCGTGATAATAATAGCAAATTATATACATTACCTCTTGAACTGTTTACTTCTTTAGAAAAGATTACGATTGATTCTTTGAATGAACGCGAATTCTATTTTTTTTGCAAATATTTCTCAAAGTTACCTATCACAAACTTAAAGATCAACTATTGCACGTGCAACTTCCCAGAGAATATATTACACTTCAATCGGTTGAAGACGTTATATATTACCATCACATCAAAAGAGAATGAAGAAGTCATCTTTGACCTGTTAAAAATAAACAAGGAGACGTTGAGGAAGTTAAAGATTGGTGTCTACACCGGAAGAGGTATTGATGAGGGAAAGATGGTCCAGATTATTAAGGATAATCTATCTTTGGAGTTTATTAAGATAAGGGGTGACTTGTTTTCGTATGACATGATTAAACCAATAACCAAGACTATTCGAGCACTTTTCAGATATCAGCCGGGTCGTGACAATCATCTCAGATACATTTTATCATTACGCATCGATGGTGTGAAGAATTATGATCTTTCACTCCTGTTTCATACACTGGAAGTTGTGGAAACTGTAGCCGTCATTGGGATATCGTCTAATATTGAGAGTATTCGATATTCAAACGATTGCAAGTACAAAAGGATCATTCACAAGCCTGGTCCGTATGAAGGGGACCAATACGAAGCGTATGATTGTACGGGTTGTGACGTGTTCGTCAAGAGTAAAAATTTATGTAGCCTTTACTTATCTAAATTTACTCTTTATACTTTTGAATTAAGTCATCCTGCTTCGTTATTCCGAATAACTATCAGTGATGTCTGTATTTCAAAGCCGGTGTATTTCCCGAAAGTGAGTGAGATACATATTGATAATTTTACTATACATCCCGAGACTTTTCATTTTCATCATTTAAAAATGCCCAGGTTGAGGACATTGAATATATCATCGTGTTTGATTGCTACACCGTTTGTCTTTCATTCTATCAAGTCGTTAAGTATCCAGAATTCTATTGTAGATGTTGATATATTGACAATGCTGAAGCGACACAAAAATTTAGAGTATATTTTATTTTTTCATAATAGTTGGTCAGCATCATATGAGAAACAGAGGATAGAAAAGTATCTGCGATCAAAGAAGATTGAGTATTATGATGCAAATGAGTGGTCATGGATGGTTTCCACCCATGATTGACCGCGTTCAACAATCGAACCATGGCACGAGCTTTTTCAAGTGTGGTCCCGCTGGATGCGACGCATTCCCTCTGTTCGACCGTATTGTTACGCAATACGGTCGAACAGAGGTAGCTTTGATCTATTTCGTGTCATTATTGTACACCCTTCACAAGTCCTTGTCAGGAAGTTTCCGGATGGTGTATGGCATTTCTTTTCAGTGAAGAAAAAAAAATTTGCCGTCGTGTAAACAACATGACACCGCAACGTCTTGTCAGCATATCTATTCTTGTTTTTCTTGCTCTTCTTGCGATCGGGGTCGGGTTCTATTTTATTATCGTCGCGCACAAGGGTAAAAAAAAAACACCACCACAATTAACAGCACCAACGTTATCTCTTGACACGTTGAACAATACGTACGCAATGTTCCCTGTTTCGCCGCCCGTGTACTTCTCACGGGTCGCCAATACGGTCGTCCCGACGTCACGATGCTGCGGGTTCCAGCTCACTATTGAGAAACGTCAGACCGATAACGGGTCGCTGTATGATCTCCGTCAAATAGAAACAATGGATTTTTTGACGATACTTTATGTAGATGTCGGGTTATCATCGTGGTATTCTATTGTGCTGTGTCCAACAATCCCTACACAGGGATGGACTATACAGGAACAAGAGAATAATCAATATACTTTTTCTCAACAGATTGACAACAAGATAATTTTTTTGGGACTATCAGTCGATAAACGCACAATCGTTGGTCTTCCAAAAGGAGACCCAAGTTCCGGGATATCAATCTCTCTTGTTAAGAAATGATTTAAAACGTTCAATTTGAGAATATAAAAAAATGCATTCATTAGTTTCACCAGCCGATCGTACACCTCAAAAAACATATGAGCCAAAGATTGTCGACCCGCTGAGCGGAGACGCGGTCCGTGAAGCCATGACGGTGCTTAATAAAGATATTACGTTTGCACAGGTGGATCGATATTACGCGGACCCCGCCCAGAACGGACAAAAAATCTGTCTTGTGTCGTTCATTCCGTCAAGGGGCGCCCAGCCGGACAAGGATGGCATCTTTGGGATGATGAAGGTCCGTGGGGTGTATCCCACAGAGGATGAGGCCAATGAACGGTCCGAGTTTCTCATCCGAAATATTGATTCGTATCATGATATCTTTCATGCGTACGTCGGGCGTCCTTTTCCCGTGACTACACAAAACGGGTTTGCGAGCTCAATCAAGACGATTGATATTCGCAAAAAGACCACTGAACTCATCAGTGAAGATATTCTGAGCAAGAAACGCCAAGAAAAACAGGAGATTGAGGATATTCAAGACCGAGAGAAGAAGCTCCTCGAAGAATCAAAGCGTGCCCAAGACGGCCTCCCCGTTGATCCGTTTGACGAGTACATTACTGAAAATGTCAAACGGGCACAGTTGGTGTGGACTTTTCACGAGACCAAGAAAAAAATCCTCCAAATGAAGGACAGTTTTACCAAGGCGACGACACGGATACAAGAACTGGACGCGGAGCACCCAGACTTTATAAACTCGTACCGCGAGAAATATATGGAGGCACGACGAGCATCGGGTGTCCCCGACGATAATGATTCATTCATCAAATACCTGGGAATGGACCTCCAGACAGAGATTGAAGATGCTGAAGAATGGTTCTCTTCACTTCATAAAACACACTGAAGTCCCGGAATAAGTTCCCTTATTATAACGTTTCACACCGTAGATATTTCGATAAATTAATTTGGTCATCAAATTAATTTATCGAAATATGTACGATAGAATGATTTAAACAGAGAAGGTGAAAACAAAGAAAAAAACAAAACATATGGGCGACGTTTTACAAAATTTACCGACGGACCAGGTCCCTCCAACACAAGAAGAAAAAGACATGATATCGTGGTTATACCAAAACCCGAAAGAGTACGTCAAGAACACGGTCACTCATTTGGCGATTGAATTTCGTTCGGTGCTTTGGTTGGGGATTGTGTTTTTTTTGTTTTCACTCTCATATTTTGATACCATGATCGGGTCATTTATCCCATTTTTTGGACGACATTCCATCTATCTCTCTGTCGCAAAAACTCTACTTTTTATTATAGTTGCATGGCTTGTACTCAACATCACTTACATATCAAAATCACGGCAACCTACAGTATAGAGTAGGGAGGCAGATCGATAAAGGGGGTCAGGGCGTTTTGGATCGGAGCCCTGGTCTCCACGATGCGGATGGTCGCAGCGTACGACACTTGGCGGGCGGGGGTGTCGTCGCCGGTAATGGGTACGGAGATCAGGAGGCGGTTCCCCGCGATGTAGTAGAGTACAGATGCTGGGGTTGTCTCCGAGCAGTTCACCGAGGTGTTCTTGTAGGGGAGGGCGTTGTTCAGGGAGTAGGTTTTTCCACCGACGGTGACCACGCCCTGGAGTGTGGTGTAGAAGTTGGACGAGTTGCCGACCTGGCAACGGTTAAGCGAGGCAGATTGGTAGATCTGGTTGCACGGGTCGCAGATAGCGGTATCGACATATACCGGCAGGTTTGTTGTAAGGCTCTGGTTGGCGAGGTTCAACGACAGGATAAGAAGACCGGTCTCTTGGATTGTCGTCGTATCGAGGACAAACACTTGAGTACCTGTAAAATCGTATTGATATTCCAGTCCACGGATGTCCGCTGACCGGTCGAAATATTGACCGACAAAGACTTTCGAGGCGGTGTCCACAATAGATTTAGACAATGCGGGGTTGAATGTCGACCACGTGGGAACCACACTGCCGGATTTGTAGTTGACGCTCGGTAGACTGTCGAATGTCAGAGGGGAATGCACTTCCCGGGCTTTAATGTTGCGGAGTTCATTGCCGAGGTAAAAGGGCAGGGGGTTCACTTTACCAAAGAAATTATTCCAAGGCAGGGCATACTGGGGATAAAGGTAGTTGAGTTGGTCGGACGCTAGAATACTTCCTGCTATTATGCTTGACATTATTTCCTTCTCTACATCGTATCAATATTTTTTTTTTTTTAAAAAATTTTCAATTGTGCACATTCGTTTCCAAATTTCTAAAAATAATGGAAGATGTACATATCCAACACGATCCCGTAAAATGTCGCCAACCATCGGTTCTTGAACAATAATATCAAGGAAATTTTCCTTAAAGACGAACGTCTGATTGTCGAAAACGCGGGTGATCGCATGGAAACATGAGATATCTTGCAAAATATCCTCTATACCAAAGTGAAGCAACTCACAGGTTGATAGAGGATCTTGTATATACGACAAGATTGAACGACATAAAAAGTTCAACACGGTTTCTCCCTTGTTTGGTGAAAATGTAAACATTTCAAGCCCGTAAGGTTCGTCCGCTAACGTGCGACACATATATTGTAGTTCATCCTCATCGAGATTTTGTGCACTCATCAGGTTTGTGTACGGGAAACACGCGCTCAACAGTACATGACATAATTCAAGCACGTCATTGTTTTTTTTATTTGTTTCTGTCATATGATTAGCTTTCAGAAAAATATTTATAGTGTGACTGTTGCATGTTTCTTTCAGGATAAATACCTGATGAAAACACAACGGCCTTTCTGACATTTCTTGACACCATGATTGCAACACATGTGGCGGGATAGGGTCTTTCGTGAATGGGTTCACTTTCTGGGACACGAGTGTCGTAAATAGTGTCTTGTGAAAGTTTTGTACATGTTTTTTGCTGTCCGTATACGATAAAAATTCATAGGGCATAAATTCAGCGGTATCCTCAAACTGGGTATTGTAATAATGACATGTCGTATTGTTTGTATAAAATATCTGTCGACGATATTCAATAATTTCTTCGTGGGATATGTGCGGGGCAAACCTGTGTAGAAATTGGACACGTTTTTGTACCTCTCCTGGTTCAAGATCAGGAGGCAGTTTATATTGCACGGTCATATAATCGGTTAAAAAAGGATAAGGTGGCGTGTTGAAGACCGAGAGGTTAAATATTTCTTCAAGTTCATCGCATACTATATTGCTACGCGCTCCGTAACAAAGCAACAAAAGAAGGCAACGTTGCACATGTTTTTGAGCAAGGACTTTTGATCTCTGTTTACCGTAATGTGTGTTGGGAGGCATGTATGAACGCGACGAGATCTTACATTCTCCCTTGATTAAAGTTATAAAGAGAGAGAGTGGAGAATAAGAAACATAGTCACGCAAGTGAACATCATAGAGTATAGCCGGGATATTGACATTCGCACCCCGTGTCAGGAGCCATTCGAGAAGATGTATATCTTGTAGTGGTTGTCGCCTAAAAAATATGAATAAAATCAACAGGTGAAGCGCGTTAATCCCCTTCCGGGAAGGAGCATTCATATCCGCACCCATATATAATAAACGATCGATTGTTTCTTTAATAAAACCATCATTGCTCCATGAAAGAGCCAGTTGGATTGGGGACCAATTGCAGTACATGTGAGTGATTGTGTCGACCCCATTAATAATATCTTTTTGACCTTCTCTATGTATTATTTCATCCAGATCACGAAGAGGATCCTTCGGCACAGCATATAGCCAGTTTTGCAACATTTTCAGAACATCTACATAACATACAATAAATTAAAATAATTCACGTGTTTTGCTTTTTCATGCTACCGTCATCGCCTGGACGCTTCGCGTCCGGTCAGCACGGCTATGCCGGCTAATCCTGGTTAGCCGGCGGTTGCTCCGCAACACGGTCATACAGAGGGGGCGGAGCCCAGCATTGCCGAGTTGCTATGCAACTCGGCAATGCTGAAATGTACGAGTTAATTTGTTTTTAATTTAATTTATTGAAAATAATGGCTATTGAAAATATCCACTATTTTCAATGCCTTCAATTAAAGAACAATTAATTCATAGGCGTATAATGACGGACGGGTATAGCAATAAATTCATCTGATTACCAAATTAATTTATCGCGTTTACGGTAAAATGGGTTCCCAAGAACAAGAACATCTAATAGAGCGGGACAAGAAAGAAACCACCGCCTCTGTTCTTACCCAATTGGTCAATTCGTGGAACGTGGGAAAAATGAATGGCAAGCTTTTGAATGTCAGGTGTCTCACCTCGACGGTGCTCAATAAGTTTGATGAACCATATGTACGGGGAAGGCTCAAGAACCTGGGAATTCGTCTTTATTTCGAGGTCGAAGAGGGCTGTCTCGAGTACAGCTCGGGTCCACCGTTCCGATGGTATCACGTCTTGTTTTACATGTGCGATGATTCACGACCGGTCTTGGTGCTGTCGCCATAGGCTTGGTCGTCAAATAACTGGTTTTATTTTCAGCTTCTTTTTTATACTACATTTTAAAAACCAGTTAAGTGGTTTTTAAAATCACCTTTACATTGAAGGTAGTTATAATAACTGAAAATAACTGGGTCCTGGTCAAGAAATATAGTGGTACCACCCTCGTTATCGCTGCTTTATTGTCGTCCACCGAAAACAGGTTATTCACTCTCACCGTCGAGAGCTGTATTTTTTTCAAAATACTGTTTTAGGGTGGTATATCCAATAGAAAACATGTCAAACTTTTCACTGTTTGATATATCAAATTGAAGTGGGAAATACTCACTCGCATCGATTTCAACCAGCTCAATAATATTTTTATAATCCAAAAGTCGGATCTCTTGAAGATGGTTCATCGGAATGGTCAAAATATTCCACATAAGCTCAAATGATGTTGGAAAATGATGTGGATGTTGTGTAGACGGTTTGTTGTTCCGGAGAAATACCCCTAATATTTGTTCTTCATTGGTCGTTTGTATATACTGGACAGGAAAATTAGTTGACAGCCCTCCATCAAAATATAAATAACCGTTGTATTCAAAAGGTTCAAATAAAAGTGGAATATTTGCACTCATCCGTAATGCTGTGAGACATGGGAGAAGAGGATGGTTCGTGTAATCTAAAAATTCTTCACGATGCAAGGTATAGTTGTAGGTGCAACAGACAAGTTTTTTGCCGTGTTGTTGATAAAGCTCTCCCAGTGTAATAAATTTTCCAATCTTTTTGACTGTCAGTTTTTCAAGGATCTCTTGTACAATTGAAAAGGACAGGGCACCCGATCCCTGAATAACATTGTACACATCAAAATTTGTCATTCTCTGGAACCAATGTGTCTGACACAAAATGACCATCAACTCAACTGGTGAATAGCCTATGCAAATCAGATATGAAATAATGGCACCGATCGATGTTCCAACAAATGTGTTGCACATAGACATCATGTTATTGTCCATGAGGTATTGCAGTGCACCCAACAGAGCAAATCCACGCACGGCTCCTCCCGACACAATGAGTGTCGTAAATGATTTCATTTTTTTTATCTGTTTTTGGTCCAGATGCATATTTCATTAAACTGGATAAACAGTACAAATAATCATTTCATTATCAGAATAATAATAAGAACCACAATACCCACAAATAAGACGGCAATAAAAAGCCATATGTACCACGGGACAAAACGATACCATGTTTTTTTCATCTTGTCTCGGGATACCACGTAGAGACCAACACCAACTCCTTTTCGCAAGCACCGAAACCTGGAGCCAAAATCTGTATAACCGGCTGGTAGTGCGGTTTTATCGCCACAATAAACCTTATCGCTCATTTAAATAAAATCTTTTGTTTTATATAAAAAAAAGGAATGTATCATCAGGAAAAATCAACAAAGCGTCAGAACGTTCTCTATGGATATCCACTCCCACGCGCGTTGCAACGCCCGAGCATAACAAATACGCATCCACTGATGGACCAACAACAGCAAATAACCGAAAAATATTCGGTTGTACAACAGCAACAACAACCATCTCCTGAAAATTCCTGTCGCATTGCCCAACGCGGTGAACCTGTTCTCGGACAAAACCCTAATAAACACCTTCCGTGTTTTATGCGATATTTTCAATGATTGATATCAGGTCAGACATTCTCGTGCATCTCGGTCTCTTCGGTGGAAACGCGCAACTCGGACACTATGCTTTCGAGAGTACCATAGCCGGCGTCGATGTCATACGAGCGACAGTCAATCGTGTCTTTGGATAGATCGGTTTTGATGGAACGACCTCGAAAATAATCAATATATCCATTCGCGACCGCTTCTGCTGCATGTTTTTGGTCCCAAGGTGGCGGAGACATAACATTCAATCGGAAAAACGATGCCGGTTGCATGTTCTCCCACATGCGTTTGAGAAGTTGAACCTTGTCAATACCTTTAATATTGAGACGCATAATTGTTTTGTTGTGTTAGAAAAGGTTCTCCAATTTTTTCAATTTTTATTCTTTGAAATCGGCGTTTCATGTGAAAATTGAAAATATTGGAACGTATGTTTGTTATGAAGAAAAATGTTTGAAAAACTTTTTTCACTCCACACTGTCTCGGGATTTCTTTCCGTCGAAGATATTGTTCAACTCTCATGTGTATCTAAATATTTGTATTCAGAGATACAGGAGAAGAACTCTTTTTGGCTCTTGGAGATGCAACAACGGAACCATGATTTCCAACTACGTACAGATTTTTCTGTTTCGGCACAACATTTACTATCGTACCTTGGGTTTCAAAACAGTTTTGTACTTATGAACGAAGAGATCGTACCGTCTTATTGTGACTTGCACCATTATCGGGCAGTCATCCCTTTCCCGTTGCACAAGAAAACATCGTTTTTCAAAACAATGTTTTGTAGCTCGGCGGCACCCGCGAATGAGACCGATCTTTTTGTATATTACGAAAATAAGGATACACTCACTTCCTGTCGTCATTTATTTTATTTCGAGGTGACCATAACCGGGGTTCCCGAGTATGACGAGGAATACTATGATTTTTATGAGCCGACAATGGCGATCGGTTTAAACACTTCAACGAACCAGGAGGCCCATCCTATTTTATTAGGGTGGTACGAGGATACCATTGCTTTCCACACAGATGACGGCAAGATTTATTGTAATGGTGTGAGTGATGAAGAGATCTATCCGGTGGGTACAGGAGCCACAATCGGGTGTGGTGTTGACCACCGCACACACTCTTATTTTATCACCTTGAACGGATCGTTAATGTGGTCCGACAACCTGTCATCATATGAACAGATGTATCCAACTGTCATGTATGATCACACCGACTGGACTTTTGATGCAAATTTTGGCGGTAAACCTTTTATGTACCCTCCTGTTTCGTTTCAGAGGGACGTGCGCGCAACGTCGTACTCCAACAAGATTTTGTCCCATATATCGTCGTTGTTTGGGTACATAACAGGACACTTGTGAAGCAACGCTAGTTCAGCGACGTTGTTCCCTAAAACAACATCTGCGTACAGGTATCTGGTGATGAACAGACAGATTTTGTCGAGCCGTGGGAAAAATAATTTTGCTGTGAATGATACTTTTTTGCACCAGAGCAATGGATGAGGAGCGATATCAATGTCTGTGTTATGCAGCAAAATAATCATGTTGCCGTTATTCATTTCTTTTTCAACGTGGGTACGGCACTCGTGAGACATTGGACCAACGCACAAGACAAGGATTGTCATGGAACCGGTATCGATAAAGGTGCGACCACGATCCCCTAACCAGTCTTTTTCACGACGATCGGTGTACTCGTTGCGGTCCAAGGAAGCTTCTATAACCTTACTGGATAATCCGTTTTCTTGAAAAACGGAAAACAGGTTGTTTGCGTCTTTCGGGAAGCACGTTCCTCCGTATCCCCGTCGTGTGTCATGCCCAGGGACCTGCATATGAGAACGCCCGATACGATCATCTGCCTTGACGGCTGTGATAATGCTGTTGTAGTCGATGGTGTACTTGGTGCACAGGTCATATATTTCATTAAAAAAACTTACCTTGACGGACAAAAAAACGTTCTTGACGAGTTTCACCATTTCTGCCTCTGTGCTCGTCAAGAACATGAACGATGATGTATCAATCGACCCGTATGTATGCGCACTTTGAAGGAGCCGTTGGACGCGGTCACAAAAAAGTGTATTTCTTTCACATGTCTCCTCATCTGATCCGTGGAGCGTCCCAAAAACCCACAGCGGGTTTTCCTTGAAATCCTTTCGCCATCCCTTTTCTGTAAGGAATTCAGGCATAAAGAAACAATTGTGCTCGCGGCAGAATCCAACTGGGACAGTTGACCGGATGACGATGTAGCTGTTTTGCATCTGATGAAGAATTTTCTCAAGAATGGAGGTATTGCATGACCCATCATGATGAAGTGGTGTCGGGAGACACAAAAAAACAAGATCACACAAAGAATCAATGTCTTTCAGTGTTGTACCGGAAGGAACACACAGATCAGGTGCAATATCATAAATAGAGACAGAAGTCTCAGGATTTTGTAAGAGATGTGTCGCCTTTCCAACAAAACCGTAGCCAACGATACCTATATGAAGCATATTTACTCTATTCATTGACAATATATTAAATAATGTACAAAAAAATGGCGTACCGTGTCTGGAATATCCACGTCATACTCCTTTTGTCGTGCGACGAAATTCTCACGATGAAATGACCACCCACTTCCCCCTTCTTTGAGTTTTTTGTAGTGTCGCCCTTTCATCTGCTGGAACAATCGAAAGATGTCATTTCCTTTTGAAACAATGAGCCCACTTTTCTCGAGATCGGTGTCAAGAAGAATAACCCGGTCTTTTATAATTCGGGCGATCTTGTAGAGATCCTCCATCGCTCTCTTTTTTTACACGGGCGTTTCGCTTTATATCGGTATCGTCTCTACGGTATACCTGCTGAACAAGAAAAGAATAAATAAATTATTTATTACAGTAAAAAAAAATGGAGGTGAGCATTGGGTTTGAGGTTGAGACCCAGCATTTTTCAATCTGTCAAAAAAAAAAGACAAATTTGTCAAATCCTTTGTTTATGTATACCATCCCTTTCAATAAACATCTCTATGTGTACCCTGATGAATTCACAACAAGCACAAAGTTTGCATCGCAGACCGCGACGGCATTCCTCAATACCTACGGCGCCCAGACAAAACACTACGCACTCCCCACCACAATAGGGACCTTTACCGTAACGTCACCGTTGTCCCGTCTCTTCAGAAATCTCGAATTTGTGGCGACATACGGAACACCGACACGTATCAAAAACGCCGAGGCTATCATTCCTTTCATGTTTTCAAAATATCAGTCAGCCCTTGACGATATCGAAAATGTCATGAAAGACTTTGACGTTCCGGCTGATGTCCTCGACACGGGATTTCCGTACACAAAATTATGGACGCACCCGAAGATCACAGACTTTGTCTTGCTGTCACGAGGACCCATGAGTTCTGCATACATGACATCACAATGCACCTTTGGGATACCATTGACAGAAGCAATCAACGTGTGGATAATATTAGCGCGATTTGCGACAAAAGTAACGGGACATAAAGTCTATGAAGATGCCATTCAAGAGATACATGATAAGATGCGTAGCATACTCCCTCGTTCAGAGGACCCGCTCCTCCAAAACTACTTGTTCCTCTTCCTCTATGCGTATGAGACCAGAGGGAAACGAAAAACCGGGGCGGCGTTCAATATACGACACTGTTTTGGAACACTCTGGAAACTGTGTCTGTACAAACAAAAACGGGACCACCTCTTTGCACTCCTGGAAAAGTCTCCGCGTGTCGGATCTTCTCTGCTCATGTATTTCCATTCGGTCCACTACAAAACGCGGTCTGTCGAGCAACGAAAGGAACATCAAGACATGGAGAAAGTTGGGATCATCCCGTTCAAAAAGAAGGACATGTCATTCTTTTTTGAATTCAGGGCATTTAGTCATATTATCAAATCCATTTTTCATCAACAAAACGAAAAAGGGACACGACTGACGTTTGACAAATTATCGCGATTGAGGTTTCAGAGCTTTTGTGACAAATAATGAGAGCATCGGGTTTCAACGTCAAGTATCGCATCCTTTATCTTTCGGACCGGTTTATTATTGCGTCGGTTGACATCATTGTGCAGACGAACGAGCCATCTCACAAGTGCTTTCCGGGACGAGAGATGGTTTTCAATAGGATATTTTTTTAACCATATCTTGTACTCCACCCGGCATTTTTTGCAAGGTAAAACATTACCGAGAGACGAAAAAAATTGTTTATATTTTTTTTGTTCGATTGTGTCTGGTTTTTCAGGGTACGTCATCGACACACAATGCAAAAAGGTCCATGCAGGGGGGCCCCATGATCCAGGATGTGAAAAAATAGAGCTCGTTTTCATTTCTTTTCTATATACAAACAATGACTTTTGAAAAAATTTTTGTTTCAATCGCATCGTACCGTGATAAACTGTGTCATACCACCATTGAAAATCTATTCAAGATGGCTCGACACCCCGACAGGGTATTTGTGGGTATCTGTCAGCAGAACAAGCACGGCGACCCTGATTGTCTCTCTAAAAATCTTCAACACCTCAAGAGCCACATACGCATAATGCGCATTGATTTTAAAAAAGCTCGTGGACCGACGCTCGCGCGATACTATTGTTCAAAACTGTATAAGAAAGAGGACTACTATCTACAGATCGACTCACATTGCTTGTTCATCAAAGATTGGGATGTCAAAATCATCGATATGATCAATGCGGTTGAAAAAAGCGGGCAATCAAAAAAAGTTGTCCTTTCTCACTACCCTCCCGAATATCAGGAGTACGACAAAAAAAATGGTTCCAATATGGTCACGACCATTGTTTCTCCATTTTTCGACGACAATGACATTATCTCCTTCAAGGGTGCTGTTTTTAAGACGGCCGGGAAACTCCCGAAACGAAACGCGTTTGTCGCGGGAGGATTTTTCTTTGCACGTGGACAACTCGTCGACGAGGTCCCATTTGACCCTTTTCTCCCATTTCTTTTCACCGGTGAAGAGATATTGTTATCAGCACGCTTCTATACTCACGGCTGGGACGTCTTCACTCCAAATGAAAATATAGTCTTCCACATGTACACACGGGACGGTGAACCCAAGTTTTGGAACGACCACCAACTCCAACACGAAGACGCCCAGCTCAAGGTGAAGATGTTGACGGGTATTGTCACACAAGAATTAGACAAGATTAAAGATCTAGGGATCCGGAATTCGTACGGTATGTACGGGCTTGGAACCACACGAACTCTCGATGATTTCTATCGTTTTGTTGGGATTGATCCTGTTGAAAAAAAAATCGGGAAACCCCTTGTAGAATTCTACTCTGCGTGTTCGTCGTCACAATACCCAACCGGCGTTCTTATTCTATGGTACGTTGCCATGAGCATCCTTCTCCTCCTTGTGTGTGCTGCACTCGTCATATTTAAAGCGAAATTGTTGAAATAACAAAAAAGAATGCGATTTTTTTCATACATTGTCAATGTCTTTTATGCATGTGTGCGTTTTGTGGGGGGATTGTTCTCATCATTCTCACATCCCAGAGTGCTGTACAAGGAACCACCTAAAACAAAGATCAAAGTCTCTTGAGACTAGTGCAACGGGAAGGGGATGCGACCGAATTCAAAATGTCGGATGTTTGGAGCCACCCGTTTGATCACACGACGCTTCTCTTCAATATTTGTGTAATTTGTGTACACAAAAGATAGAGACCGGACTTTGAACGAAACAAGGTTCTTGAGACATGTCCGCAAAAATATACATTTTTGTAAAAAGGCGTCTAGACTATTTCCAAGTTCCGTTTCTGAAACTTGGATCTGAAGGACCTCACATTCAAACGTTTCTAAGTGTGCGAATGACAAGAGGATGGGTGCGACAAGGTCGAACCGTAGAAATCTTGCTTCAAAAGACACCGACCGGATTGTCCCTACTGACGCAACGACCGATAAGAATTCTATTGCTTCAAATGCATCGAGCGGGGAGATTGTTGAGATCCTCAGGTTCGCAAGGCACGGTGGGACAAGCTCTCGGAGCGACCGACAGAGATGTCCAAACGGACACGCCGATAGTTCGATCGTTTTGATGGTCCTTGTTGTGTGGAAGGCACGGAACACGTGGTCAACATCTGTATCATCAAGTCTCTGGATCGTTGGGTCGACGATAAATGTTGTCAAAGACTTGAAAGCAATCGTCTCGTTCTTTGGTACAGAAAAGACAAGGGTTTTCAAGGAATGGAAAACATTGTCTTGAAAGAAGATGGCTGACGCCCTCGCAGAAAAATGCGTCTTGGGTTGAAAAATCGCCAGGTGTTTCAATGAACGACACGTGGTCCGTATCGTATTCAAAAACTCGGTGGTAATATTTATCAACGACAGGTGCTCAAGCCTGTCGAGTGGGAGATGTTTTTCAATACACGACGGAGAGTTATCGGTCTCTTCTTGTAAAAACTCAAAATCAACCAACGACTGTGAATGCTCTGAGAGGTACGTGCACACTTCGGGATCAGCATCGGGGTATTCATAAAATACGAGCTGTGAAAGCCTGGTCTTTTGTTCCATCATCCGTTGAAAAAGAATGGGAACGTCCTTGACATGTCCCGATATCGTTAGTTTTTTTAATTTCTTGGCATCCAACAAGGCAAAGAACTGTGCGTTCTTTACTCCTCGTCCGTGTCCGCCAGATATCTTGAACGAGGTCAAGAAGGGAAACCCAGGGAAATGATCGACACGCGTAATATTGGCTTCATCGATGGTGCACATCGTCAGGTTTCGGAGCCTCTCAAAAAAGCGTGCAAACACATGTTGTGCTCGTGTTTTTATCCGTAGAGTGACCTGAAGGATGCTGAGTGTCTCGGGGAACGGCAGTGTCGTACATGCCGTGAAAAATCGCACATGGCAATCCCTGGGAAGATACGAGATAGAAAGTTTTTTCAGGTGTGTCATGAGAGGAGCGGAGTGTTCAAACCAATCCAGGAACACGTCCCAATCACTGACCGAATGATTGTTTTCCAATGTGATGGAATGAAGGAACCCAAACGCAAGCCTGCGATTGGTACGGGACAGAGATTGGACTATCCTGCGTTGCGGTCCGGTTAAAAATGAGAGGACCATATGAAAAGAAAAATCATTTTTCAGAAAGTGTTGACTGGTCATTTATGTACTTTCAACAAAAAAAAATCATAAAATCCACAACATGGCGGTGAATGCAACAAATGATTTTTCATTTTTGAAATTTAATTAAATTCCAAAAATAAAATCATGACAAACAAAGCTAGTATAATTATCAGTGTTAGGGCTTGACCCAGTTATTTTCAGTTATTATAACTACCTTCAATGTAAAGGTGTTTTTTAAGACCAGTGAACTGGTTTTAAAACGTACCGTAGATGCAATAAATTAATTTGTGAACAAATTAATTTATTGCATCTACGGTAAGCCTTACTTCTTGTTTGGGGCACATTTTATATAAAAATTAATAAGGATAACGAGCAAGACAATAAAACAGACAAGTCCAAAACCTGGGACCCAGCTCAACAATAGCCACAGGATGAGGAGCGTTATAATGGTAGGATTTAACCATCCTGGCTTTCCTTTACAACGTTTTATGGTCGCGACAGAAAACCAAATCATGAAAGCCAGGATGACGATATTTAAAACAATAAGGATGATAAACGCGGTGAGTGTAATACCTATAATTACGTTTTCTGCTTTGGTATTATTACAGTCACACGAGCATCCTACCGGACAGAGGTTGCAACTATCGACCTGAATGGTGTTCCCTTCAGGGCAATAACAAGTACACGACATTATTTTATGAAAATAAAAAATAAATTAATTTATCGCATTTTTGTATATTTTCATTTCTTTTTTATGTTGTCTATATATATATAGATGGGGTATCTGATTGGTACATCATCATTTCGGCATGTCTGTATCCAAGGTACAATATCAGTGTTCTTTTTTGGGGACCGTCATAACTTTCGGATGAAAAAAAACAGCGACCCGCGACACGGGTTCCCTTTTTTCATTCAAAAGTACCTGAATATGTATAAAGACCTCCCGGTCGATATTTTTACAGAGTACGAGTATATTACACGGACCCATCCAACACGGTTACGGATCAATGAAATACCACGAGGAACGGTTCAAAATACCGACCCGATCATGCAACAATTCTACTCGTATTTTCGAGAATATCTGAAAATAGACAAGCATCCTGTCGATGAACATCATTTTCACTACTGTGACATGAGAAGCCGTTCATTAGGGCCCATCGTGTTTGGAGTGGAATATATTCATATCCTTCTTGAGTTGTCGCATAGGTACCACAGCCCTGTCAGATGCGATCGAGAGACGTCAGAGTTATTGATACACTGTCTGCTCTCCTTTCAGAAAGACCCGGAATATATCTTGTTCCAGTCTAAAATCATCAAACAGGTCACAAAATGGGCTGATCAAAAAGAACGCCATATTTTTCTCCGGTGGTTCCTTTCAGCATTTCAGGACCACTTGTTGACACAAAATGAGATCAGTCTGTTAGAAAATATTCTCAATGACCAGCTCACCGTTCAAGGAGACGGTCTCAATATCCTCTCAAAAATACGACGATTGACCAACCTCCTTGTTGATGCGTATACAATAGGACGACTATTCAATCCATCTCTAAAATCGACAACCCGAATAGTGTACATGGGCGAAGACCATATTGATGAGATTGTTCGTATCATGACCACGCTTGGTCTTGGCGGGGCAAGATGCCTCTTTGAAGAACGCGACACGTCTTATAACTGTACTCTACATACCGGACATGAATTATTATTCATGAGCCAGCGCCCGATACAGACGGGATGAAACGAGTGATGACACGTGGAGATCGATTGGATCACGTGTGACGGTTCCAGGTGTTGCTGACATACAGAACAAACCTGAGACGAGTGCGTCTCAGGGCAAATCTCTAATACGGTCGCATTGTAGATCTGTTCGACCGTCATTCCTCTTTGTGTAGGTGTAGGTGTAGGTGTAGGTGTCGTATTTTCAATGTTGAAAAATAGATGCATGTCGCCATCTTCTAAAAACTGTCCTATTGATTGACGCAAGACCCTGTTCATGACATTTGTCAGAGAAGTATTTTGTGGTTGTGTTTGTGAAGAACTACTCCGAGATTGAGCTTCATTGTCCTGTGTTCGAGGCTGTCGTTCTTGTGTATATTGTCTCTCTGGAGATAGATTGTCTTCGTCCAGATCCAGTCCATCACCCACATTAAAATTTATTGTCAAATTCGGAAAGAAATTCATATTTTTTCTTGAAAAAGACGTCTTTATACCACCGAAACAAAGAAAAATGACAAATTTCGTGTCAATACACGTTTTTATGTGCACGTCCGACATTTAAAATGACTTTAAATGTCGGACGGTGTAAATAAGTTCTACGGTACGCGAAGCGTCCCCCGATAATTTGTTTTGCATAAATTAATTAAATTGTCTATATGTATAGAGATGGTTTTATTCAAGATAAACGGAGAACGTAATTCCGGAACAAACTTTTTAACGAATATCTTGAAGATAAATGGATTTCCAACATACGTCCATACTATAAAACCTGGTAGGGTTGTTTATGAGTGGAAACATGGTGTTCCCAGCAATACTTATAAAGAATTAGATGAAAAAGTTGTTGACTTGTTTATATTTAGAAATCTCGATGATTGGTTAGTATCCATGTATAAAAATGCTTATGAATTAAAAAGGCTGTGGAATAACGATTTTAATTCATTTTTACAGACAAAACATTTATCTTGTAATTATTGGAGAAAAAA
>Ga0194117_10002063_pt1 | contig 21989 bp, 21 predicted proteins | sample TA2MahsurfametaG_FD_160579 | JGI IMG/M metagenome (GOLD analysis project Ga0194117, IMG submission 160579) | Freshwater microbial communities from Lake Tanganyika, Tanzania - TA2015009 Mahale N1 surface | ecosystem: Environmental > Aquatic > Freshwater > Lake | place: Tanzania: Lake Tanganyika...
GGTCATTGGACTCTGTTCAAAAAGTTATTGATATGGCTGAACAAGGTAAGATAAAACTTATCACCGAAGCAGAGGTTACGGGTCTTTCTGGGAACGGGAAGCTCAGCGCCGTGCACATTACACATCAATCTAGAGGGGAGATGGTGTACGAAACGGATCATTTTATTCCTCTGTTTGGGCTTAAACCTAGCTTGGGGCCCATTGCAGATTGGGGTTTAGAAATAGAAAAAAATGCAATCAAAGTAAATACGTTGGATTACTCAACCAATATTCCAGGCATTTATGCGGTTGGAGATGTTAATACCTATGAAAACAAACTGAAACTCATACTTTGTGGATTTCATGAAGGTACCTTGGCAGTGCAGTCTGCTTTTGCTAGAATATATCCTGAAAAGAAAAATGTCCTCAAGTATACCACAGTAAATGGTATTCAAGGTTTTTAGTCTGCAGATTTTCTTTAGATTTGATCCATGAGTCGTAAAACAATTCTTGCAGTTGTCGTTCTGGGTCTACTTTCGTTGACGAGCATCCTTATTGTACAATTGATTTGGGTAAAAAAAACACTTGAAATTCAAAAAAATGATATTGCCATTCAAAACAAGGAGGACAGCTTAAACACTCGTGAGTTCAATTATAATATGGTGAGGGCGCTTCAAAATGTTGCGAAGACTATCCAAAAGAATGCAAAAGACTCCATGGATTTATACGCCACAGTTCGTAAAATCAATGAAAAGCATTACACCGTTGATATTACTGAAGAGCTTGAACCATATTATTTAGAGACCTTACTTAAAAAGTCATTTTATACTCAGAATATTGATCAAGATTTCGTTTACGGGATATACGATTGTTTTCTTGATACAATTTATTTGAGTAAACTTATCGAATTTAAGGGAGATTCCATCTACGAGACCACAAAAAATCAGTCGATGGATCTCACCGCAAGCGATTTAAATCTTAAGAAAGATGGGCACTATTTTACGGTCTACTTTCCTAACTTGGATAAGAGAACTATACAAGCAACTCAATTCTTTTCTCCCTGGTTATACATAACAGCAATTGTAATTTTAGTGGTTGTCTTTTTTGGATACAGCTTGATTATTATTATCCGCCAAAAACGATTGTCAGAGGTTAAAACTGATTTTATAAACAATATGACTCATGAATTGAAAACACCGATTGCCACGATTAGTTTGTCTAGTGAAATGTTGTTGAGAGGCGAGGAGATGGATCTTGAAAAAATAAAGCGTTACGCAGGCATAATTTTTAAGGAAAACAAAAGGCTTGAAAATCAGGTGGAACGGGTATTAAATGTGGCAAAAATCGATAGGGAACAAGTGGTACTGAAAAAGGAGGTATTCAACATATACGAATTATTGTCAGAGGTAAAAGAAAACTTTGAATTTAATCAGCTGGCAAATGGAGGTCAAGTCATGTTGAATTTTCAAGGCGATCAATTTACCATTCATGCGGATCCCGTTCACATAACCAATGTATTGTATAACCTGCTTGATAATGCAGCTAAATACTGTGATCAAATACCCCTTATCAAGATTTCCACCAAACATGAAGGGAAGAAACTTGAAGTGAGTGTAGAGGATAATGGTATTGGGATAAAGAGAGAGAGCTTGGCAATGATATTTGATAAATTTTATAGAGTGCCAACAGGAAACTTACATAATGTTAAAGGCTTTGGTCTTGGTCTTTATTATGTCAAGCTTATTATCGATGCGCACGACGGCAGAATAGATGTTAAAAGTTCTCCAGGAAAAGGTACTACTTTCGTGATTTCTTTACCTTTATCAGGTCCGCGTTAGGTTGTGGACTGCGTCCAAAACGAATTAGTTTTTTGGTTTTTTTACTAAGTGAAAATTTTTCAGGAACGGACAAACCTTCAATAGACACTAAAATAATCACCTCATTTTCCGTGGGGGCACATGATAAATCACCTTCGTAGGAGAGTTTACCAACGGTCATCAACATCTTTGTCTTTTTAAACTCAACAGAAATAAAAGATTTGCCAATTTCTAATGGTGAGTCGCCGTTTAAAATTTGATAAGCCGGAATTTCCCCCTCGTACATTCCCCTGTATTTTTTCTTGAGTTTATTCTGTGAAATACAAAAATGAGCAGTCAGTATATAAAAACAAATGAGGAAGATTCGCATGGGATAAAGTTAAACAATATTTTAGCTGTTGAGAACTCGAATAACTTGTTTAAAAATTCGGTTGTAGGCGTCAATATGTCTTAAAGATAAAAGTTAATTTCGCAAATGAATACAGGTTATAAAATCAAACAATCGAAGATTTTTTGAACTCATGAAACAATACCACGACTTACTTTTGCATATTTTAAACAATGGGGTTAAAAAAGAAGACAGGACGGGAACCGGTACCCTTTCGGTTTTTGGTTATCAAATGCGGTTCAATTTGGAAGTTGGATTCCCCGTATTAACTACTAAGAAACTGCATTTAAGGTCTATCATTCATGAATTGTTGTGGTTCTTGAAGGGTGAAACAAATATCAACTATCTAAAAGAAAACAATGTTTCAATTTGGGATGAATGGGCAGATAGCGAGGGAAATTTAGGGCCGGTTTACGGTTATCAATGGAGAAGCTGGCCTACTGCTGACGGCCGCCACATTGACCAAATTAAGCAGGTTCTTCACCAATTGAAAAATAATCCTGATTCAAGGCGAATAATTGTTTCGGCTTGGAATGTAGGAGAAATTGAAAACATGAAGCTTCCTCCGTGTCACGCTTTTTTTCAATTTTATGTGGCGGAAGGAAAGTTAAGTTGTCAACTTTATCAACGCAGTGCAGACACTTTTCTTGGTGTACCCTTCAATATTGCTTCATATGCACTTCTCACTATGATGATGGCTCAGGTATGTGGATTGAAAGCGGGAGATTTTGTGCACACGCTTGGTGATGCTCATCTTTACCTGAACCATTTGGACCAAGCGAAATTACAGTTGACACGTGATTTTCGACCTCTACCACAAATGAAAATTAACCCTGATGTGACCGATATTTCTGATTTCAAATTTGAAGATTTCGAACTATTAAATTATGATCCGCATCCACATATTAAAGCAGCTGTGGCAGTATGATGAAAGTATCGCTGATTGTTGCTGTAGATTTGGAAAATGGAATAGGCCGTGATAACGATTTAATGTGGCATCTTCCGGCAGATATGCAGTTTTTTAAGGAAACTACAAAAGGCCAAATTGTCGTTATGGGAAGAAAAAATTACGATTCCATCCCAGAAAAGTTCCGTCCTTTGCCAGGTAGACAAAATGTAATTCTAACGCGTAATCAATCTTTTCATGCCGAAGATTGTCTAGTTTTCCACTCTTTGAATGAATGTTTTTCCCATTTTAAGGACGAGAATACGCGCACATTATTTATCATTGGAGGTGGTGAGGTGTACCGTTTGGCCTTGGAATCAGGACTACTTCAGGAAATGTTTATCACAATGGTAAATAAAGTTTATGGGGCCGATACTTTTTTTCCTGAGTTTGATGAGACGTTATGGGAGAAATCCAAGATAGGTTGCCAAGAAGCGGACGAAAAACACGAGGTTGATTTTACCTTCTGGTATTTCAAGAGAAAATCAACGGCACTTTAGCGCGGCTTCGGACCTATGTACTTGTAACAAGGATTTAAACCTAAAAAACAGGTTTCCAAAAGTTCCAATTTAATGAACTTATTAAATTTTTTATCAGTTTTCTCAAAAACTGGTCTGCTTTTCCATTGCTCAATTGCTGAATCATCTTTCAACGCGTAGTGCAAAGAATCAGAAATTGCATATTTCACTTTCAATTTAGGAACACTCAACATTTGATCGGCCAAAAATATCCGCAGGTAGCACTTTTTAGGGATCTTTCCACTCCAATTTCCATTTTCATCGAGTGCGATTTCCATACGAGACCATTCACTTGATTTTGAGTTATTAAATTTTTTGAATTCGACGACTAAATAATAATTTCCAAGATTTCTTGTAATTCCGGCTGCCATTTCTACCGAAGGCTTTGCTCCTCCGCAATACGGTGTTCGAGCCGTTAATGAGACATGTGTTTTTTGACTAAAAAGTCCAGAGGAACAGACGAAAAGAAATAGAAATGGGTAGTTTTTCACAATGAGTTTATAATGCTTAACTAAAATTATGCCTTTATTTCAATAAATCATTTGCTTTTTCCCTCGCAAGCACATCAGCAGTGATATAATCATCTAATTTAGGATTTAATGTATTTGAATTTGCATTCATTACCTCTTCATTGAGTTGAGCAATTTCCAAAAAGGAAATACGTTTGTTTAGAAAAGCGTCAACAGCTATTTCATTTGCTGCGTTCAAGGTACATGCTACAGTTCCCCTCATATCCATTGCTTTATAAGCTAGATTTAAGTTTCGAAAAGTAGTCCTATCCGCTTGCTCGAAGGTGAGCTGAGGGTAATCTAAAAAATTAAAACGAGGGAACGATGTAGTTAATCTCATAGGATAGGTCAAGGCATATTGAATGGGTAATTTCATGTCGGGAAGGCCCATTTGCGCTTTCATGCTTCCATCTTGGAATTGCACGATTGAATGAACAATTGACTGAGGGTGGACAATCACATCGATTTGTGAAGCCGCAAGGTTGAATAGCCATTTAGCTTCTATTACTTCTAAACCTTTGTTCATTAAAGTTGCAGAATCGATGGTAATTTTGGCGCCCATGGACCAATTTGGATGTTTTAAAGCTTGTTCAAGACTGACGTGCTTTAACTGCTCTGTGTTCATCCCACGAAAGGGCCCTCCGGATGCAGTCAAATAGATCTTCTCAATTTTATTGTGGAATTCACCCACTAAGCATTGAAATATAGCGGAATGTTCAGAATCTACAGGATAAATATTAACCCCTTTTTCTCTTGCCAATTGTGTGATTAACTCCCCGGCGACCACCAGCGTTTCTTTGTTTGCAAGTGCAATATTTTTACCTGCCAAAATAGCATGAATGGTTGGTTTCAAACCAGCATATCCGACAAGTGCTGTTAAAACCACATCTACTTGTGTAGATTCCACTACCTGACATAAAGCGTCAAGACCAGTATACACATGTATGTCTTCGTGTCGTAAGGCATCTCTCACTTTCTGGTAAAGCGACTCTTCAGAAATAACAACGGTGTTAGGTTTGAATTTGAGCGCTTGTTCAATTAATAAATCCACATTCCTTCCCGCAGTTATAACCTCCAACTCAAAATGTTCTGGGTAGAGAGAGATTACTTCAAGGGCTTGCGTACCAATTGAACCTGTTGAGCCGAGAATGGCAATACCTTTTTTAGTAGTCATACGATTTTAAACAGATTATCAATTAAAAGGTTGAATAGTATCTTTGTACAGCAGTATTACCCCATTATTCCACCGTTACACTCTTCGCTAAATTTCTTGGTTGATCCACGTTGCATCCGCGCATAACAGCGATATGGTAAGAAAGCAATTGAAGTGGAACGGTTGCAACAAGCGGAGCCAAATGGTCATTTACTTCTGGAATGGCTATGACGTCATCTGCAATTTCTTCGACTTGTTCGTCTCCCTCAGTTACTATAGCGATGATTTTACCTTTTCTTGCTTTTACCTCCTGAATATTCGAGACGACTTTCTCATAGGAATTCCCTTTTGTAGCAATCACAAAAACCGGCATATTTTCATCAATTAAGGCAATCGGTCCGTGTTTCATTTCTGCGGCTGGATAACCCTCTGCGTGGATGTAGGAAATCTCTTTCAATTTCAAAGCTCCCTCAAGGGCAACAGGGAATAAGTTTCCTCGGCCTAAATAAAGTGCGTTGTTTGCATCCTTGTATTTTTCCGCAATTTGTTCAATATGAGCATTTATGGCCAATACTTTTCTTACCAATTCCGGTAGCGTTTCCAATTCTGTCAATAACCGATGGAAATCCCATTCACTGATGGTACCTTTTTTTCTACCTAACGATAAAGCCATCAAAGTGAGTATGGTCACTTGCGCTGTAAAAGCTTTGGTAGAAGCCACCCCAATTTCAGGTCCTGCGTGTGTGTATGAACCACCGTGTGTTGCACGTGAAATAGAGGATCCAACCACGTTGCAAATTCCGAGAACTGTTGCACCTTTTGATTTTGCTAATTCAATAGCGGCAAGGGTGTCTGCTGTTTCTCCAGATTGCGAAATTGCAATGACCACATCATTTTCTGTTAAAATAGGATTCCTATACCTGAACTCACTAGCGTATTCTACCTCAACGTTGATTCGCGCAAGGTCTTCAATCAAGTACTCACCAACTAAACCTGCGTGCCAAGAAGTTCCACAAGCCACAAAAATGATTCGATTCGCCTGAATCATTTTTTGTTCATATGCACGAACACCACCCAAGGAAACCCAACCCTCAGTTACATTTAATCTTCCCCTAAAACAGTCGTGAATTGAACGCGGTTGTTCGTGAATTTCCTTCAACATAAAATGCTCATATCCACCTTTTTCCAATGCTTCTAACTCTAATTCTAATTTTTGTATGTATGGCGTCTTTTGTTGATCCTTGATGGTATAGAGTTTAAATCCTTTTTCCAGGTCAATTACCGCTATTTCTTCGTCTTCGAGGTATACAACATCTTTCGTGTATTCTACGATAGGCGTGGCATCGGAAGCCAAATAAAAGTCGCCCTCTTTTCCCATTCCAACAACAAGCGGACTACTTTTGCGAGCAGCAACTAAGCGATTCGGGAAATTCTTAGAAATCGCAACAATAGCATAAGCCCCCACAACGTGATTCAAGGCAATACGCAGCGCTTCTCCAAACCAAACCCCTTCTTTTTTAGAAATATGATCGACAAGATGCACCAACACTTCGGTGTCTGTTTCACTCCGAAAGGTATATCCTTCGTTGATCAATTCTTTTTTTAAAATATCGTAGTTTTCGATAATTCCATTGTGAATTAAGGCAATGGAGCCATCCATGGAGTAATGTGGGTGGGCATTTATATCATTAGGAAGTCCATGAGTTGCCCAACGTGTATGGCCAATCCCCGCATGACCTTGAATATCACATTGGCGGGCGTATTCCTCTAAAACTGAAACTTTTCCTGCACGCTTGTAAATATTCAACGCTCCTTTATGCAGCAATGCGACTCCAGCACTGTCATATCCGCGATACTCGAGTTGCTTAAGCCCTTTTAAAATGATTGCAAAAGCGTCTTTTTTTCCTATATATGCAACAATTCCGCACATAATTTAGAATGTAGAATAGGTAATAATTAGTTGAGGTTTTTTCTTATTTGTTGTATTTTTTCCATTAAAAACAATACGTTCAGCTGAGTTTATGAAAAATCTTGGCGATAAGTAAACACCAGTGTTTTCAATATCACCATTGTGAACGGCCTGTACATAATTTTTGAGATCTATTTTAAAATGTTTCTGAATGGCTGAATATTCTCCTAAACTAGGTAATGCTGTGAGGTTATTATCGCTCGATTTTAACTTTGTAGAAACTGATAAAAAACCCCCAGGTTTGAAACGGTAACCTGTTTGAAATTGAATAGGCAGCGTCATATCGGCGCGATGAACGATAATATTATCGGGTAAGTTCTCAATCTCCGGGACTTTAACCACAGCTCTATGTTTGAAGGCTTGTGCGTAAAATTCTGTCAATCCTTTTGTAGAATCTGCGAGTACTGCTTGAATAGGGTAATTCGTATTTTGAATATTTACGTGGTTGAAATCAGCACAACTCGAATTAATCAACAAATCAAATGATTTACCCACACCGTCTTGCGTGAAATAAATCGTTGCTTTGGAAGCAGGATCGTCCAAATCAAAATAAAAGATGGCACCTTTACCTACAGATTGATCTAGGTTTTCCGTTTTGACTTTGAGTCCTTTGAAGAAGTTTAAAAAATTCTCATTACTTGAAAAACTTGCACTACCACTTGCGGCCTCTTCAATCAAATACCTGGCGAAATTCGTATCCAGAGGTATCCGTAATTGTGAATCCACAGTATCTTCACCTATCACTGTTTTATCGTTCGGTTTTGGCAGAATAGTTTCTTTTCCTAAAGGAATCAGTGTAGAACCTTTGGTATTTTTATCTGTAAAGGTATAATAGGTCGAATCAAGGTAAATAGATTCATCCATTTCCATTACCTGAAAAGTTTGCGCACTTAAATCCCCATAATACCCCGCATATTCTAGTGCCAGCACAAATGAATCTACTTGTATGGAGTTGATGTCACCGAAATCTGGATTCAGTGTTGCTAATCTAAACTGGGTGTAAAAATAAGCCTCTAATTTTCCAAATTTGGGATCAATGTAACTGCCTAACACTGCGTTGGGGGGGTTATCGGTGATCGTTGAATCTTCAGCGATCGTGTAGGTAACTAGGTCTAAGGTGTCGGTTTTACTGTTAAGGTATTCTTGTTCATCAATAATATCTTTTCCCGCAATGCTCTCTTTTTTCTTGCACGAGGCAAAAAATAAGAAGATAATAAAGAGGAAGAGAACATTATTTTTCATTTGAATACTATCGAAAAAACCTTATGCCAATACATTTCCGGCTATAACCATATCAAACAACCCTCCAATTTGCATTGCCTGATTTTCCTCTGGGACATATTCTTGTTTCAAGCAACTGGCTTCATTAAAGACCTTTTGTAAATCGGTATCTAATTGTTCTGAGGCAATATTCAATCCGTCACAAAATGAAATTAACGATTTTACAATGTTTATATAGTCAGTTGCCTTGAATTGCTCTGCGATTTCTTTCGGAAATCCATCAAATATCAATTTCTCGGCAAATCGTGAATCCCAGGGTTGGTCAAAGCGTTCGTTGTACATGCTGTACACAACTTTGGTTTCCCTAAAATGCGGATCTTTGTTGAAAGAATGTTTAATATAAAGTCCCATGATACCTGTTAACCAACCATGGCAGTGAATGACATCGGGCTGCCAACCTAATTTCTTCACTGTTTCCAAAACGCCTCTGCAAAAGAACATAGATCTCTCATCGTTATCTTTATGGAACACACCATTTTCATCAGTAAGCGTTGATTTTCTTTTAAAATAATCATCATTGTCGATGAAGTATACCTGCATTTTTGCGGCTGCAACTGAAGCAACTTTTATGAGCAGTGGATGATCTTGGTCATCGATACAAATATTTAGTCCCGAAAGACGAATCACTTCATGGAGTTGATGCCTTCTTTCATTGATTACTCCAAATCTAGGCGTAAAAACACGGATTTCCTTTCCACTTTCTTGAATTACTTGAGGTAGCCTTCTTGAGGTATTAGAAAGCTCGGTTTTGGGAACAAAAGGAAAAATTTCTTGCGTGATAAACAGAATTCTTTTCTTTTCCATTCTTAAAATTAGAATGCAAAGTTACGAATTTTTAATGAACATACATAAAAAGCTTAGCTTTGTCCCTGACATCTTACCAAATGAAGTTTTTATCCATTGATGAACTTGTTCTTAAAATTGGAAAAATACTAGACCAAAATCAGACGGTTGGGTATGTTCCAACAATGGGCGCATTGCACGAAGGGCATCTGTCCATCATTCAACGCGCATCCACAGAAAATGATATTGTTGTGGTTAGCATATTCGTGAATCCAACTCAATTCAACAATGTACAGGACTTAGTTAATTATCCAAGAACCCTCGATGAAGACCTCACACTTATGGCACACATTTCTAATTTATTCGTTGTTCAGCCCGAAGTTTCTCAAGTTTATTCAGAAAAAATACCTTATTCACCCTTTGATATCGGTCGTCTTTCTCGTATTTTGGAAGGGGAATTTAGACCTGGACATTTTGATGGAGTTGTTCACGTACTTCACAATTTATTTCATCTCATAAAACCAAGCCGAGCATATTTTGGTAAAAAGGATTTTCAACAATTGACAATTGTCAGGATGCTCGTGAAACACTATCAATTTCCAATTGAAGTAGTAGCATGTGAAACGTTTCGAAGCAAAGAGGGTCTTGCTCTAAGCAGCCGTAATAGACTTTTAACTTTGAGAGGGCTGACGGACGCACTCATTATTTGGCAAACGCTCAATTTTGTCAAAGAAAAAAAATACACTTCAGATATTAAGGGTGTCAAAAAAGCAGCAATGGATTTTTTTTCCACAGGAAATTTAACGCTAGAGTATCTGGAGTTAATCAACGAAAATACCTTGATGACGGCATCCACTTGGGAAGAACCTGTGGTATGCTTTATTGCTGCAAATTGCGAAGAAGTCCGGTTGATTGACAACATGTTGGTGTAATCCGTTAATTTGAATTAATTTTACATTCTTATTCGTTATGCAAATCCAATTATTAAAATCGAAAATACACCGTGTACGCGTAACGCAAGCGGACCTGAATTACATTGGCTCGATCACCATAGATGAAGCGTTGATGGACGCCTCAAATATCATCGAAGGAGAAAAGGTACAAATTGTCAATATCAATAATGGTGAGCGACTTGAAACTTATGTAATTAAAGGAAAACGGAATACTGGAACTATTTGTATGAACGGTCCTGCAGCGAGGAGGGTTGCAGTTGGAGACCTTATCATCATTATTGCATATGCGATCATGGACTTCGAAGAAGCAAAGCAATTCAAGCCATCTCTTGTTTTCCCTGACGAGGAAACCAACCTACTTGTGTGATGAGCTACCTTAAATGGTGTCTTAAAATATTTTTACCATTAGCACTGGGATTTTACCTCACATGGTATTTTTTTGATGAAATGTCAGAAGATGCAATGAGTTCCTTCTACAGAGCGCTGAGGGAAGCCGATTATGCCGTGGTTGCGCTTTCCCTTATATTTGGGATAATTTCCTATTGGTCGAGGGCAGAGCGTTGGAAATACACCTTAGAACCAATGGGTTTTGAGTCCAATTCCTGGAATCGTTATCATTCATTGATGATAGGATATATTGTAAACCTCGCAGTCCCTCGGGCAGGAGAGGCTTCAAGAGCATTGATGCTACAGCGTTCAGATAATATTCCATTCACGAAATCATTTGGCACCATTATCACTGAACGTATTGTTGATGTTTTAATATTAGCAATCATTACACTAATCACTTGTGCATTTGCATATAACGATTTTTGGCAATTATACAAGGCAATGCTTGTTAAATTTGGGGTTGAAAAAAGCGAATCATCCTCCGGATTATGGTTGCCAATTATTTTTGGAGTTGTCTTGTTGGGGATTGGCATAGTCTTGTTAGTTAAATCATTGAGAATTAGGTTATTTAAATTTTCAAAATCATTAATTGAAGGTCTGTTATCTATATTTAGTCTAAAGCATCCTTGGTATTATTTCGGTCATTCTGTACTTATTTGGGGTTGTTATATTGTTATGTTCATTTTACCTTATTTTGCCCTTGAAGAAACAAAGAATGTTCCTTTGGAAGGGATGATGCTTGCTTTTATTGCCGGTTCTCTTGGAATATCTTTTACAAATGGAGGAATCGGAATGTATCCGCTTTTGGTTGGTTTTGTAACAGCCTACTATTTAGAAAATGAAAACCCGAATGAATCTCTTGCAATTGCTAATGCCCTCGGCATGCTTATCTGGGGTTCTCAAGCTATTATCATGTTGGTGATGGGCTTAATTTCCTTATATTGTTTACCTAAAAACCACGTGGCTCATGAATGATAGAATGTCTTTTATATCTGATAAAATCGTCAACTTACAAAAAGCTCAATTACTCTGTGAGGGTTGGCGAATGAAAGGAGAAAAAATTGTTTTCACAAATGGTTGTTTTGACATTCTTCACCGTGGGCATTTACATTATTTGGCGCATGCTGCTCAATTAGGTAGTCGCCTAATTATTGGTTTGAATAGTGATTCCTCCATTCGCCAGTTGAATAAATCACCGGAAAGACCAATAAATGATGAAGAATCACGCGCCTTTTTATTGGCGGGAATGGGAGTAGTCGACCTAGTCATCATTTTTGAAGAGCAAACACCACTGAACTTGATTGAAAAATTGATTCCAGACGTTTTAGTAAAGGGAGGAGACTACGATGAACAGGAAGACAAGAAAAATAATCCGCGGTACATTGTAGGTTCCGATTTTGTAAAAAAAAATGGAGGATATGTGCAGACAATTCCTATAAAAGAAGGGTTTTCTACCACGTTAACTATTAAAAAGTTGCGCGTTTAACCCCCAATTTTAAAGGTAGGAGATTGTTGCTCTTCTTCCTCTTGTTCCTTCCAATGTTTCAGTTTTTTCTTAAGCAGGCCTTCTTTTTTCTCTTTTGGTTTAAACTCTTGTTGTGGTTCCCCTGTTGGAGTTTTTTGACCAAAATTCAGCCTTACTTGATCTGGCGCGCGCTGAACGGGCTCATATTTTTTTACAGTTGAATCTTTTTTGTACATGCCGAATTCACTTTTCAGCATTGCTTTTATCTCTTCTTTTTCTTCTTTTAACTTTTCTTTAAATTGTTCCTTGTGTGCTCCCTTGTCCCAGGAGAAATTCAAATTATCGAGATGACCAGAGATATGAACGAATAATCGAGCACCTGTTTCCTCATATTCTATTTCTCCAAACTCAGATTTGTACTCAATATCTCTTAAATCCCTTGCATTGAGCGCTATTCTGTAGTCAACTATGTCATTGAAGCCGTGGACACCTGTGAGTTCAACCTCCATAGCTGATGAATTAATGGTCATTTTTGGAATAATGACATTTCCGTTACTTATTGAAATTGTATTTTCTAATTTAGGAATTGTGAAATCAGCGAGCTTGGCGTCCAAGTAATCAATGTTGCGTTTTCCTAAAAGTAATTTAGAAGCATTATTTTTCATGCTGCTTGTCATATCTTTGAATAATGGAATATTGCGAAATCGATTATTAGTTAACGACATGTGTATGGTAGCTTTTATTTTATCAAAATCCACTTCTTCCTTCCATGCATCATACTGGATATCAAAATCGGAATTTAAGGCGGCTTTACCCTGAATAATATTCTCGGTAGTTAAATTGTCTTGATAAAAATTATTCCACTCTCCAAAAAGGGTTTTTAAGTCAACCTGGGTGGTAGAGATGCTGCCTGTAAGTTGAAGTTTAGAAGGTGTTTTTTCATGAATGCTGATTTTCCCGTTCCACTTTCCCCCTGCATTGTGAGCATTTATTTGGTTGAGGGATAGTTGCTTTTCGTCAATCTTAACTATTCCGGAGAGTTGACTGAAATAATGTTGTTCATAAACTAATTGTCTAGCGTTCACTTGGATTGTTCCCGAAATATCCTCAGGAAGCAAATTCGCGGTAGGATCCGAATCATCTTCTTCGGATGAAAAATATTCATCTAAATTTAACATATTGCAATCTATGCTCAGTGAAGGTTTTAGTTTCTTTTTTCCAGACAAATAATCCACTACATCCGATGCCTGCCCCGAGAGCTTAACATCACTGCTGCCATACCTAAATCGCGTATTTTCAAAACGGAGTTTATTTCCGTTGAAATAAATTCCGGCTTGAATATTTTTAAAAGTGTTTTTTTCTCCCTCAAGTTTCACTGTTCCGTTATTTAGGCCAATTTGGGCGCTCAGGGATGAAATTATCATTTTGTCACGCTTCGCTTTATTCTGAATATCAAATGCCCCGTTAACCTCAAGTTGCCCATCCATGAACTCTATACCACGGGGATGAAAGATGGCGTGCAATACACCTAAATCAATCTTTCCTTTGGCTTTACCTTCAATTTTAGGATTATTAAAATGCCTAATTTTTAAATCTCCTGAGAAAGGACCGCTCGCTGAGGTGCACTGAAATTCACGGATTGCGAGTAGCTCACCGCCTTTTTCATCGCCACTACTGTAATATCCGTCGACTGAAATGCCAGATAATGAAGTTTTTTTGTAAGGCTCAACAAGATTCCCATTTTTTATGCCAAAATTGCATTGAATTTTGGTTTTGTCCTCTTTTTTTGTGCTTCCCTCTCCTGTTAATATAAAATTGATAGTACCTTCACCTTGCATTTTTTTTACCTCTTGTTCTTGGTCGGACAGAAATTCATGTATCATATCTGTCAATAAAATATGTTGTGATTCTACCTTAAAATTAATACTGTCTTTATCGAGTTTTGCCGAAACTTGAAATGGCAAATTTTCTACACGAATTGAGGAGGGAGCAAGAGTAATTGCCTCGTTGGCATTATCAATGTTTAGCTGAACATCGTATTTTATATTTTTATCAGACAGCAAGGTTACTTCTCCATTTCGCAACCTTTTCAGGTTGATATCCCCGTTAGTAGACAAATTAAATTCTCTGTCAGAGAAGTTTCCTTTGAAATCTACCTTCCCCAAAGTTGTTTCAATGTGTTCACCTGTCAGGGCGTTGTGATAATTGAGGTCAAAATTTTCAAAGCAAATAGCATTTAATTTGAGTAAAAAATCATCATCTCTATCATCTGACGGTTTTAGAATATCATAATTTGTCTCCCCTTTAAGGTTTACATACAGATTTGCTTTTCCTGGCGATATGTGAATTGATTGTACTTCGTAGTTTCCGTCAATTAAATCGAAAGGACTAAATTTCAGGTAAAGGTGATTGGTGAAAAGCAAGGTATCGTTATGTTGGCTATGCTCCAGGCCACTTTGAATATATACCTCTTTCATGTCTATTTCTAAATACGGAAAGCTCGACCAGAACGTGAGATCAACTTCTTTTGTTTCAATAGGGCGCTTTAGTTTCCCATTCACCTCATTCAGTACAATTTCAACAATTTGATCCTTGAATACATAAAGACTTGCGGTAAAAAGTACTACAATACTGAATAGTATGGAAAATGTCCACTTAATTATTTTGAATACACGCTTTTTTTCCATGTTTATCTGTTACGAAAATTAATGACAAATGTTTCAAAGTACTTTACGTTGGACATTTCTTAATCCCGTTAGGTTTTCGTAATTTCGCACTAATGGCGGCAAAAAAACAAGACCCTCTGAAATTCAAGCAATGGCAAGAAGAGTTAAATTCTCGAGAGCAGCACGTTTCATTGGCTGCAATTCAAGAAATTGAAGAGGTCGGCCATATGAATGTTTTTCCGCTGCTAATTGAAGCCTTGCGAACCACCGAGTTTTTGAAAGTAGAACAATCCATTCTGAAACTTATTGCAGATATTCAATCTGAAGAGAAAGTGGAGTTACTTTTGGATGCCATTCAAAAGGAACAATCTACACCTCTTCGATTAAAGTTGTTGACCTGTATTTGGAACAGCAAACAAGATTTTAGCACTCATTTGGCAGAAATTGTTTCTCTTTCAACGGAAGGAGATTTCATGCAAGCATTAGAATGTTTGACAATTATTGAGAATATGTCAGGGCCCTTTGCTGAAAATCAGTTACTCGAGGCACAGTTGTATTTGAAAGAATATGTGGAAAATATTTCTAGGGAAAATGATCAACGAAAGGCACAAATAATCAGTGATATTGCATTGTTTGTGAAGGATCAAAATGAGGGCATAGACGCTGATTTATTATTGGATTAAAGACAGGGAAAATGATTCAATCAATGACAGGTTTCGGTAAAGCAAATGGCACAATTTCTTCGAAGAAAATCTCTGTAGAGATTAGATCTTTAAATGGTAAGGGTTTGGATTTGGCGATCAAATTACCTTCTGCATACCGAGATCTTGAGGCGGAAATAAGGAAGGAAATTTCAGCTAAGTTAGACAGAGGTAAAATTGACGTCGGCATATATCTTGAAAGCCAAATAGAAACTAAGCAATTGAAAGTAAATCGCGAATTGGCGAATATGTATTATGATGAGTTAAAGTCCCTGAACAAGGGCTGGGGTCAAAAGGAAGTAGATTATCTAGCAGTTGTAATGCGTATGCCAGAAGTCGTCAGTCAGACTGCCGAGGAATTGAAACAGGAAGAGGTGCAGTTTATTTTAAGTCTTGTTAGCGAAGCGATTTCACAAGTCGAGAATTATAGATTAACGGAGGGAGCTGCTTTACGGGATGATTTTATTGTAAGACTTGAGGAAATTAAACGGGGATTAATAGCAATTGAACCTTATGAATCTTCAAGGATTCAAACTCTACGAGACCGTATTTTCAAAAGTTTAGAAGAATTAAAAATAAGTGATGTTGATCACAACAGATTTGAGCAAGAGTTGATTTTTTACATCGAAAAACTCGACATCTCTGAGGAGAAAATGAGATTAAATCACCACATTAAGTATTTTACAGAAACAATGCAGGTAACAAAATCAGGTAAGAAACTGGGCTTTATTACCCAAGAAATGGGACGAGAAATCAATACAATTGGAAGTAAAAGTAACCATCCAGAAATGCAAATGATTGTTGTAAATATGAAAGATGACTTAGAAAAAATCAAAGAACAAGTTTTAAACACCCTGTAATGAAAGTAGATTTAGAGGGCAAATGCATCATTGTTTCGGCGCCCTCTGGCGCAGGAAAAACAACAATTGTGAGATCCCTTTTGAAGGATTTTCCGATGCTTTCATTCTCAGTATCGGCATGCAGCAGAGAACCGCGATCAAATGAAATTGAGGGAAAAGATTATTACTTTGTTGGCGTCGAAAGATTTAAAAAATTAATTAGTGAAGAGGCTTTTGTAGAGTGGGAAGAAGTTTATAAAGATACCTTTTATGGTACCTTGAAAGAGGAATTATTTCGTATTTGGGCCCAAAATAAAGTTGCTGTATTTGATGTTGACGTAGAGGGAGGAATAAAATTAAAGGAGATTTTTTCAGCAAGTGCCTTGTCGATTTTTATTCAGCCCCCGAACATGCGAACTTTGGAGGAGAGACTAATCTCGCGAAATACGGAGTCAGCAGAAAAAATCAGTATTCGCATAAATAAAGCGAAAATTGAATTAACTAAAGCTTCAGCCTTTGATGTTGTTGTGGTAAATGAGAACTTAGCTACAGCATTAAATGAAGTTAAAAATCATGTGCTTAATTTCACAGCTAAATGAAAATAGGTTTGTATTTCGGCACCTATAATCCCATACATGTTGGGCATCTAGTGATTGCCAATTACATGGTTGACTTTACAGACTTAGATCAAGTATGGTTGGTAGTTTCTCCGCACAATCCATTGAAAGATAAATCAAGCCTCTTAGCTGATTATCATAGATTGATGTTAGTGCGTGAAGCCATATACGACAATCTAAAATTGAAGGTAAGCGATGTGGAATTTAATTTGTCGAAACCAAGTTATACCGTTACAACCCTTGCGTACCTCATTGAGAAATATCCACAACATGAATTTGGATTAATTATGGGAGAGGATAACCTACGTACAATTCACAAATGGTATAATTACGAGAAGCTTTTGGCAGCTCATCAAATTTATGTCTACCCTCGAGTGCTCACTAAACAAGAAGAGGCGGAAATAGAATCTATTGCGTGCCAAGCTCCGCAGGATTTTTACAAACACGCCAACGTGCATTTTTATGAGGACGCCCCTGTTATGAAAGTTTCCTCGAGCTTTATTCGGCAGGCTATCAAAGATAAAAAGGATGTTAGATACCTATTAACTGAACCTGTGTACAAATATATTGACGAAATGAATTTTTATAAATGAGGGATATTAATGGAGTTATTAAGAAATTTTAATATTAGCCTTTAATGATTAATAAAAACGGTAAAACTTCTTTGAATATCAAGTGTTTAGTCTAAATGAAAGAAACGCTTGTAATCGGTGCGGGTTGGTTAGGACGGCAACTTATTGAAATTCTTACCGAAAATGGGCATATTGTTTCTGTATCGTCGAGATCTCCCGAAAAGTTGGACACTTTCTCCCGTGTAGAAGAAAAAATTTTGGTTTCCATTAAAGGGGGCAAATATTTATTTTCGAAAGATATTTCTCACTTCAATCAAGTGATTATTTGCCTGCCTCCAATAGACAATTACCCGGATGTCATTCAATCTGTTTTAAGTAGTATTTCAAAGGATGCAAACCTCATATTCATGAGTTCTATTGGGCTATATGAGAAAATTCCAGGTAATTTAGATGAAGAAGCGCAGATACAAGAGGCGCATATTTTGTGGCGTGCTGAAAAATTAATAATGCAGCGATCATCCTATGTGATTCTTCGACTGGGAGGTTTAATAGGGCCGGGTCGCCACCCAGTTACTCACATGCTTAATAAAATAGATTTAGCGGGGGGTAATCAGTTAGTCAACTTGATTCATTCATGGGATATTTGTTCTCTGATCCTTCTTTTACAAGAAAAGAATATTATGCGAGTTACATATAACCTTGTTTTTCCGTTTCACCCATCGCGGGCAGAATATTACAGTAAAGCAGCCGAAGAACTTTATGGTAAAAAGTTGTTGTTTAAAAGTGAGCCATTTGAAAATAGACGAGTGGATGGTTCAAAAATTGTAGAAGATTTAAACTTTTGTTATGCAACTCAACCAGATAACTGGCAGTCAATTAAGCAAAAAGAACAACATTAGAGCTAATTTTACGTCTACAAGATACATATGAGGATTTTATTTGGGTTTTTAGTTCTGTTTTCTGTGGGTATCTCCCGGTCCTCTCATATTATTGGTGGAGATATTTACTACGATTACATTGGTAATAACCAATATCGTTTTTTCATTACACTGTATCGAGATTGTCTTTCAACAGGTGCTGAATATGATAATCCCCTCAAACTGACGGTCTATAACGCTTCAGGAAATTTGGTCGAAGATTTAAGTGTTCCCTTTCCCGGGAGTGTAACTCTTCCACTCATATTTACTAATCCTTGTGCAACTCCGCCAAATAACATCTGTGTAGAGCGAGCAATTTACACCATTGTAGTTAATTTGCCACCCATCCCCGGAGGATATACAATTAGCTATCAGCGCTGTTGTCGGGGTCCCAACATTTCAAACTTAGTTAATCCGGATGATACTGGTTTAACCCTTACCACGAAAGTCCCCGGTTCAGAGACTGGTTTTGCCCAAAACAGTAGCCCTCGATTTACCAACTATCCACCCATTCTTTTGTGTAATAATGACGAATTAATTTTTAATCACTCTGCAACGGATCCTGATGGAGATGTTCTTCAATACTCACTAGTTACTCCCTTCAGTGGGGCCTCGTCGGTTGATCCCGCTCCAAATCAAGCCCCACCTCCGCCTTATTTTCCAGTGCAATGGATTGGACCTTTCAATGCTCAAGCCCCTCTAGGGCCTGGTTCTAGTACCGTAATCGACCAAAATACGGGGATTTTGACTGTGAATCCCAGCATAATTGGGCTTTTTGTAGTTGGAGTAATGGTTCAAGAATATAGAAACGGAGTATTAATCGGACAAACAGTACGTGACTTCTTATTTAAAGTTTTCGATTGTAACATAACACTTCAGGCAATCCTCCCTGCTCAGGAAGAGTTAGGAACCTTTGTTTCCTTTTGTCAAGGGTTAACCGTTCAATTTGAAAATAATTCTTTCGGTGGTTCAAGTTACGCCTGGGATTTTGGAGTTGGTGCTACAAATTCCGATGTAAGTAATGCCTTTGAACCAGTATTTACATACCCCGCTCCGGGTACCTATTCGGCGCAATTGATAGTTAATCCTGGTCAAGCCTGTACGGATACTACATTGATGCAAATAACAGTAAATAATCCATTTTCACTTTCTTGGAGTAGCCAAGATTCTTTGTGTATTTTAGAAAATTCCTTTGATTTTATCGGGCAAACAAGTAATTCTTCCGCTGTTTTCTCATGGGATTTTCCACAGGAGTCGTCGGTGACGACATCCTCAAGTTTAGTGGTGAATGACGTTACTTTTTCAACACCAGGATTCCACACCATAACTATTAATGGAGGCGATGGAGATTGCGCAATAAGTTTCACCGATTCTATATTTATTTTTGATGTTCCCACCAGTGGCTTTGCTGTCCCTGATAATGAGCAATGCTTAGGATTGAATATACCGTTTGAAAATAACAGTCAAAATGCGCTGTCTTATTTGTGGGACTTCGGAGAAGACAACAGTCCTTCAGACCAATCGACAGAATTTGAACCCATTCACGCATACACAAATCAGGGTGATTTTTTTGTTCAGTTGATTGCGAGTTCAATACCGGGTTGTTCTGATACCAGTACCACACAAGTGTCGGTCTTGAATCCTTTAATCATGGCAATAAGTCACGACGATTCTTTATGTATCTCGGAGCTATTTAATTTTCAGTCAACAATTTCGGGGCCCACAAATTATACGTTGGAATGGATTTTTGGGCCTGATGCTACACCAAGTTCTGCAACAACAGAGGATGTTCAAAATGTTCAGTTCAGTGATTTTGGATTACACCCCATAATGCTCATCGGGCGTTACGATGTGTGTACCGATACGGTATTTTCAGTGGTTAAGGTTTTTGCGGAGCCATCCATTGATTTTGCCTATTTAAACTCGCTGCAGTGCGCTCCTTCAATCGCAGCATTTGTCAATCAAAGTTTTAGTGACGGCCCTGCAACTTATACTTGGGATTTTGGCGATGGATCTACATCTGAATTATTCAGCCCGAGCCATTTATATACTGACGTTGGAAGCTACAGTGTCGGACTTACCATGATTACTTCCTCTGGTTGTATTGATACACTTTATATGTTGCAACAAGATTTGGTAGTGGTTCACCCAAAACCAATTGCGGGATTTACAGTTTCCCCTCAGCTTACAGATATCTGCAATTCGGAAATCAGTTTTTTTGATCAATCTCAAGGAGCAAATCAATATATATATATATATGATAACGGATATGTTTCCTCGCAAGCTAATTTCACACATTCTTATTTAAGTTCTGGAACGGATAATCCGCTTCAAATTGTTACCAATCAATTTGGTTGTTCAGACTCTGCCCAATGTAACGTAATGATTGAGCCTTTTGCGATTTACGCGCCGAATACATTTATTCCGGATGGCAATGAACGCAATGACACCTTTATTCCTGTCACAAGTTTTGAAATTAGTGGTTGGCAACTTTCTATTTACAATAAATGGGGGGAGCAAATTTTTTATTCCGACGAACAGCAACTTGGATGGGACGGTACTTATGACGGAAAAATTTGCCCCGACGGGACGTATGTTTGGACATTGAAATACAAAGGATGTGACTCTCCCTATGAATGGAAGTTAATACAGGGCTTTGTGAGTCTGTTGAGGTGATAAAATTATTTCTTACGAAGCACGAAATTCTGCCCTAGGTAAATTTTTCGAACCTGTTCATCTGCTGCTAAATCCTCTGCTGTTCCTGATTTTAAAATATTTCCTTCAAATAATAAGTAGGCACGGTCAGTTATTGAAAGTGTTTCATGCACATTATGGTCTGTTATAAGAATACCAATATTTCTTTTTTTGAGTTCCCAGACTATACTCTGTATATCTTCAACTGCTATTGGATCTACTCCTGCAAAGGGCTCGTCAAGAAGAACGAATTTTGGATCAGTAGATAATGCCCTTGCTATTTCGGTTCTTCTCTTTTCTCCTCCGGATAACCTATTACCTAAATTTTTTCTCACGTGTTGTAAACTAAATTCATCCAACAATTGCTCCAATTTCTTATGGCGTGCCATTTTATCGAGATGAGTCATTTCTAAAATAGCCATAATGTTGTCTTCAACACTTAATTTCCGAAAAACGGAGATTTCCTGCGGCAAATAACCAATTCCCATTTGAGCTCTCTTGTACATAGGAAGTTTGGTAATATCAGTTTCTCCCAGATATACTTTACCTTTGTCAGGTTTTACAAGGCCAACAATCATATAAAAAGAGGTTGTTTTTCCTGCTCCGTTTGGTCCCAGAAGCCCAACAATTTCTCCCTGATTGACCTCAAAAGATACATTTTGAACAACGGTTCGTCCGTTGTATGTTTTTTCAATGTTCTGTGTGTAGAGTTTCACTCAACGAATTTATTAAAAATAGACTTCAAATGAAATAATATTCTTGCTGTCATTTCATTTTTAATGTTCATGCTGATTGGAAGTAAGAAGTTAATTACTGAAGACCAACTCATTTT
>Ga0194117_10002065_pt1 | contig 21967 bp, 14 predicted proteins | sample TA2MahsurfametaG_FD_160579 | JGI IMG/M metagenome (GOLD analysis project Ga0194117, IMG submission 160579) | Freshwater microbial communities from Lake Tanganyika, Tanzania - TA2015009 Mahale N1 surface | ecosystem: Environmental > Aquatic > Freshwater > Lake | place: Tanzania: Lake Tanganyika...
AAACTTAGCCGATGAAGACGACGATTTTGTGGGCAGTTGCATCATCGATGCAGGGAACGATGGTAGTGGGGTCAGCGAGCTTGTTCTCTTAGAAAAGACCATTGAGGGCTTTTTGGAGGATTTCTTTGTCAGTGAGATTGGGAGTTGCAATCTTTGAGCTTCCCAAGACTTTGTGGCCATAGGTAGCTGCATCGAATCCGACTTGGTAGTATTTGGCAGCCTTCCAGTTGTTGTTGAGGTCTCCGAACCATTTGTGGACTTCCAAGTAGTGGAGAGTGACATAGGCAATAACTTTCTTCTCAATGACTGATCCGTCAGTGGTAGGAGTGATTCCGTATTTATATCCAAGAGCTTCAAACTCTTTGTTTCCCTCGAGACAGTCTTTGACAGGTTGAGGAATCTGGTCGCCGAAGGCTTTGATTAAGTTGACGAGTTGCAAGAGGTCGCTGACAGATCCCTTGGCAGCTTTTTCGAAAAATTAGCCAGCGAAGACGACGATTTTGTGGGCAGTTGCATCATCGATGCAGGGAACGATGGTAGTGGGGTCAGCGAGCTTGTTCTCTTAGAAAAGACCATTGAGGGCTTGTTGGATGATTTGTTTGTCAGTGAGGTTGGGAGTAGCAATCTTTGAGCTTCCCAAGACTTTGTGGCCATAGGTAGCTGCATCGAATCCGACTTGGTAGTATTTGGTAGCTTTCCAGTTGTTGTTGAGGTCTCCTAACCATTTGTGAACTTCCAAGTAGTGGAGAGTGACATAGGCAATCACTTTCTTCTCGATGACTGATGAGTCAGTGGTAGGGGTGACTCCGTATTTATATCCAAGATTTTCAAACTCTTTGTTTCCGTCGAGGCAGTCTTTGACAGGTTGAGGAATCTGGTCGCCGAAGGCTTTGATTAAGTTGACGAGTTGCAAGAGGTCGCTGACAGATCCCTTGGCAGCTTTTTCCAAAACTTAGCCGATGAAGACGACGATTTTGTGGGCAGTTGCATCATCGATGCAGGGAACGATGGTAGTGGGGTCAGCGAGCTTGTTCTCTTAGAAAAGACCATTGAGGGCTTTTTGGAGGATTTCTTTATCTGTAGCTGTCTGTGTTAAGACTAGAAGAGCAAAGAGAAGAACGAGTATCTTTCTCATTTGGAGATTATTGATCAAATTAAATATAAAGTCAATGAATCAACATTAAATATATAAACATGGCCTCTTACTTTTTTGGTGATATAACAGTGATAACCTAGATAAAAAAGTTTATAGAATCAATATAGATAAGAAAAGAATTTCAAATTAACTTGTTTTAAATTAAAAATAAGTATGTAAAATTTCGTTTAGATATTATAACACTTCAGTTTGTTGATTTAAAAATCTTTTTAGAGCCAGTTTTCCCCAACTATGGACTTTCTATGAATGTTTTACATGTTTTTTTTATATGTTAATTTTTTATTTTTTCTGAGGATACAAAATGTTTAATTGCGAACTAAATGTTGTATAATATAGCGAGTATATGTAATCATTGCGCACAGCAATGCGGTTTGGTGCTCGTCTGGCCATTTTCATTCTCTTTTTAGTTTTTTTCTTAGCAGCTTATACTTCTCACTAGTCTCTCCATCATCATTATCTGCAAAAATGGGATCCCTTTCGATTTCTGCTCTATCAAAAACGAGTTATAAATTTGCCTCCAGCTAAATATGTACCTTTTTAATAACAAAGATTGAAGGTCTATTTTAGTATTTTTACCTCTTTGACTTGGCATATGGAGCATTAACAGGGCTATTGATTTTGTTTGGAATGAGATTGGGAGGATTCATGATGGTGATTTGGTACCTGGGAAAGATCGGAGTTTATTATTTGCCTCATCTATTTAATACACCTCGTCAACCATTCGTGTTAAACGATAGATATTAGGTTGTTTTAGTTTTATTTAGATGATGAGACAGTTCGCATTGCTGGGAGTTGGTCTGGCTCTCTGTAGATCCCTTTCGAAAAAGAAACAAAAATAATAATTAAAAAAGAGTATACCCTCTTAAGAAGACTAAAAATGATATGGATATTATCTTTACTATATTAGTTAATTTTTTAAGAGGTTTAATATGAATCTCCTTCAGATAGGTAAATCATTAAAATTTTGAATTAATAAGCAACTTATCTAAAAAGAAGACTAAATATAAGTATAGAATAATGTTAGTATCTATTTTTGAAGTAAACTTAATATAAAAAAAAAAACTAATATGTATTCAATGCCCAGATTTGATCATTTACTAGTGTCTTACTTGGGAGTAAATACCTTGAATATACTGATTTACAGCAAATTTGCTATATGGTTAGTCACATTAACCACAAAAACTAAATATTCTATTGCCACAAAGGCCAACACTCCATAAACTACAAGCTCTTGCTTCATAACATTTTGTAAAAATAAAGCATACACTATTTATGACCATTCTTACCTGAATAAACTAGAGTAAAAACAATAACTGAAGGTTGGAACTGTTGGAATTTTAAATCAGCAACACTACATACCAAAGTATAAGAAATCGTCCGAGACATCGTAAAGGCCAAAGCAAGAGAAAGGCCTACAATATGTGTCTATACGATATTTGTTTTGAAAACAACAAAAAAAATGGTAATGATGATCAGAGCTGCATGAACCAAGTCTTTTAATGCTTTTTTGACATCTTTGGTGAACTAGTCCCCTGAAGAAGTGATGACAGAGTAAATTTGTACTAAATTATGTAAAAGTTACCCAAACTTGATATTGCTATACAGATGATTATCAGCTCGTTGAGTAGAATTGTATGACCAAAAAGATTAAAAGATGTCTTCCAGAATGATTGTCCTATTATTCCAGAAATAAAAGCAAGTGTCCAAATAGTAGGAATACCTTCATCTACACCATTCACACGTCCCAAAATCATCACTCCATTAGAATAATATTGGCACCAAGCACTCATATAAAAGCTTATAATAACACAAAGATATGACCCAATAAACAAATATGAGTTGTTAAGACATAGAACTCTACACATACCAGATGATAAAGTAATTACAGTTAAGGCATCACACCCGTGATCCATTATCATTCCTAAAGGAGAACTATTTTTTATTCTTCTTGCTTGCTTACCGTCCAAGTTATCTAAAGTCTGATATGCAAACACAGAGAAAGCGAAAAGGAAAATAGACCATCTGGGAGCTTCTGAATTGAATGGTAACTGAAGACAAAAGATGACAGTTGCGATAATACTAAACACAAACCCTATCATGGTGATAGTATTAGGTGCAATTTTTTTCGGAGTAATTGTGAGTAATTTTTAAGCAAGCGGTCCCCATAAATAGTTATAAGTGATGGATAATGATTTTCCCTTGTACTTAAACTGGAGTATTTTTTGATCGCCCTATTTGGTGATGTAGTTCATCTAAATATAAAATAAATAATTATTTCTGATTGAATATTTGTAAAAGTACTTTATAGAACTCTCTGCACAAAAAAATATTTCCAAAAAAATACTGAAAAAGTCAATTTTTTTTAATATTTAAGTTTTACCCAACATGATATGCTAATCTATCTTCAAAGATCAAAAAGGTCTATCATGGATATATTTTTCCAAAAGTTGTTATTTAGAAAGATGTTCGTTCTTCAGTGTGAATGTGAAACATTTTGTGAAGTTTGCTTCCAAAATGTTGGTCAAGTAATTTGCATTTTCAATTATCTTTTGCTCTTTATTTTTCTTTGCTTCCTTCTCTACTTTTTCAACTGAAATCGAACCACTCTCCTTTACTTGAATTGTTCTTTCTGATACTTTTTGACATTTAGGAATAACTTTTGCCTAAGGTTTATTCTCGATCTTTTGCTAGAATTTAGCTTCAACTTTTGTTTCAACTTATTTTTCAGGTTTTTATTATTTCTTAGATGTTTTTTGCTTTGTTTAGACTTTAGTTGCTTGTAAATTTTGTCCAACAAACTGTTGAACGAAATTCATTCCATGATTAACCAAATTTTGAACAGGAGAATTTTATGAATCTCTGAGGACAACAAAAATTTTTAACGGAGCTTTGTTAGGCTATCTGATTTTCAGGAATGGATGAGGATGATCAGTTCTCTTTTAACAATCCTCACAAAAGTCAAAATCAGGACAAACAGCACATTTATATCTAATACCCTCAATATCATGTTTTTAACATCCATCACATGTGTAATTTCTGTGAATAACTTTTGGTTTCTCAGGTTTTTTAGCCTATTTACTGGAATTATTAGTCTTCGTCTATTAAATTTTTGAATTGTTAAATAACTCTTCAGTTATTTCTTTCTTAATTTTACTTACAATTTCTGGTAGTATAGATTTCAACCTTTAGTCAATTGACTCATCCAAACTTCTATCATTGAGTGAGGGAGGGTGGATTACTGAGGCTTCATTGAATTGGCTATCATTTTAAATGAGTGCCTGTATTTCATTTTGAGGTTCATGTTGGATCTATACCTTTTGAGTTTAGTCATAGAATTCGTCAGATTTTTCTTTAATGATAATTTTAATGTTTCTAACGTTTGTACTGAGAAGGATGTTGAAGTCAGTCTCTGATGCAAGTGTGATTTAATCTCCATCTTCATCAAGGTAGCAGAGATAAAATTTAGATGGGAACGCCTTAAAGACCTTAGGAACACTTGCCTTGAGTTCCTGAAGAGTTTTAATGTTGGTGGATTTCAGTATATGTATTTATTTGTCGAAACTAACTTTGAAAAGCATAAAGTAATTATTATCAAGTACTAGAATAGGTGGCTATAAAGCACTACCATAATATAATAGATTCTACCAAGGTAATCTTATGAGAAATATGAATCATTTAATGAAAGCACAACAAATCTTTTGGTTCTATAATGGAAGTCTGCGTAAAACTCTTATCTGGCCAGTCTTAGAAAGATCGGATCTGCGCAATTATAAACGCTTTGGATGAGTAAATCTCACAAACTAACCATCTATTTGAAGATAAGTCCGATGTTTCTACTATTCTGGATATTAATTAAATTTCAGCTCAAAAGGTCCACTTCCCTGATGCATTTTTGTTGCTCGCCCTCCCATAGTCTTTTATAAGCCTAAAGACCAAGCTCCTGCGAAAGATACAATTTCTATTTTTCCATCATTGTGGCTCGGATTGATAAAATTTATATTTTTAAGGTGATCAGGTAATGAAGCATTTTCCCAGATATCTTTTATTCCACCCATAAAGCTATTGATATTTATCGCTAAAATATTTTGGTTGTTCTTAAATGACTTGATGTTCTATGTATCTTTTTAGAAAATAACAACATCTGATGATTTTTTTATATTTTCAGTTTCCACCTTCGGCTTTATATCTTCTTCTGAAATCTTCGAACTTTGAATTTCTTTAAATTAAGATGCAAGCTCTCCGATCGTTTTGGTTTTAGTAAAACTTTTAACGCAGCCCATTGCACCATACATAGCGAGATTGCCTAAACGGGTGCTTGTTCTGTGAAGATCGAAAGAATATCCAATCTTACCATCGATTCCAAGTGAAAAGTAGTTACAAAAATGTTTGGTATAGGTCTTACCGTTAAGAACTTTACTTTACAAGTTTTATACCTTTTCAAATTTACCATACTACTGTACTTCAGCCTAGATCATCCAGATATCAAGGTTTTATTCTTCAGCACTCAGCCAATAGGTGATACGTTTTTTTAATTTGGCATAGTTATTACTGACTATATCAGGACTTTTTTCTCCCCAACCCAAAACACGAGCAAAGTCATTTCCTGTTCCGAGGGGAATAATTGTAATTGCCACTTTTGAATGGTCAATATTATATTTTGACATTTATGTTGTTACCCACATAACAGTTCCATCACCTCCACAAATCACCAAAATCGCAGTTTTATTTAATTTTATGAGATCTGCCAGCTGCTAAAATCCTGACTTCCTGTTCTATTCATCACGCATGTTGAAAAGAAAAACGTTTACAGTTACAATTTTTTCTGTGTCAACATGTTTCTGTGACCGTGGCACACTAAAAGTCAACTTGTTGGTCTATAATTAAACCATTAAATACTGGGCTTTCAAGTAGTTCTTTCCCGACACCTCCCCCTGAGCTAGAGTTGATAAATAGAAAAATTTAGGGTAGGTTTTAGATTTTATCAGTTTGCATAAAGTTGTAAAAAGATTATCAAAGATTCTTATATTAGATACTTATAAAGGCAAATATTATTGAATGATTTTCTCGTTTTTTGGAAATATAATATTCTATAGAATTATGTGCACTTCTTTACAATCCATCGTAAATAGTGGGAGTGAACTAAGGCAACAACAAGATATATAACAACTTTTTAGATATAAGGATTATCCTCGCTTTTAACTTAGATAGTTCTATACACATCCTCTCTACCAACAGAATGAACAGTTTCATTTTTTTATAGATATTCTCGAGGAGTGGAATAGAAAAACTGACCAACAACAGCTAAGCAATTCTTCGAATACTCTCTACTTTAAAAATATATACATTTACAATAATCTGCGTACAGCTATTCTTCAATTACCCCAATACTCACACCTAGTACTTTAGAAACTCTCGCAGTGGTACAACAAAACTCAAAATAGTAAAATCAAAGTGATTGAAAAGAAGTAATTGGAGAGCACAATAGATGAGACGTGGTAGATTAGAAATACATTTAAATCTAACCTTCCTGCAGAGTAATTTTGTGTTTATTTAGGATAGATTTGTACAGAAGACGATTGTTTTGGGATTTATCTGACAAAGAGAACCAAAAACTTTCTAAATATAATTTCAATGAGATGAAAGATAGAAAAATAAAAACATAAATTCAAAATTTATAAAAAACACAAAGAGAAATCTAACAGAAACGTTTGAACAAAATAGAGAATGAAGTTGTCAGATTTGAGAGATAAAGAAATGAATTGATAGAAGTAGAATCTAAATGGAAAAGCAAGAAAGCCAGAGAAGAGGAATTTATGGTCAAAAATTTTTATAATGGAAATTTTTCTTCATCCAAAACTTATTTTCCACAAAAACCAAAAATAAAAAATTAAATAGCTCATCCTATTCTCCAGAGAGCACAGACAAGTGTAGGATTCAGATATTCTAAAAGCACGAATCGTAATAGATTTTCAGAAACAGGAAAAACAAAATCTTAGCTAACGAATTATACATCGCAAGCCAATACTGACAAATTTGAAGAGTTTGAGATCAATGAAGTGCGTTTATCTGACATTGCAGGGTTGAGCTTAATGGTAAACCCCAATTAGAAAAAAATAAAGAAAAAAAGGAGATTAAAATGATATTTTTAATAGTTTTTAATGGCATTTTAATAAGGGAATTCAGCGCTATTATGGATCATTGACGTTTACTAACTTTTCGAACGCATAGAGGATTTTTTTTGTACTTTTGTAAAATTTTTCAGGTGTATAGAGTAATTCTGCAATACGTTGAATAGTGAAAGGAGCTCTAAATAGGTAATTGTTTACTTTTAGAAAAAGACAAAATATTGAAGAATTACTTATTTTTCCTCTTCAAAAGTCTTACTATCATTGTACTTCATGTTGTAGTTTTCCAGAAGATCTTTAATCATAATGATGAAATAGTTCCTAACATCAACCCACTCTCCTGGGATCTGTCCGTTAGCTGCAACCATCCTGATAATCTACATCTCAATTATGATACTTATTTGAGCTAGTTTCTGAGTTAGTATTCTCTGGGTTTTATCTATCTCTTAAAAGAGGATAGCTTACCACCATTTTCTATTATGTTTATTTCATCCTTAATCAATTTGTTGAGTTAAATTAATTTCGGTGCGAAGGTGTTAGTCATTTAATTAATGTTTATAGTGCTATAGTTCATATAAATGAAGCATTAGATAACATATATGTTCATAAATCATAGTTTTTACTACTCTCCCTATTTGTTTAACTCCACATGTTCAGCCTGCTCGTTTATACTACCCTCCTCTTACATATGAGTAAGAATCATATTCCATAGTGATTTGTCACTATACTCAAAAAACACTTATGATTTTTGAAAGATCACTTGGATAGTGTACTTCCCGCAAAGAGCTACAACCTCTTTTCTACTACTTTAATCGTCACTTTTAAGTTCGGTACGAACATCTTCGGGTTTTATTTTGATTTATTTGGCTTTAGATTTGATATTGAAGTTAATTTGTCCTAGTTTGGAGTACTTCTTAATGATATCTGTTGCGCTCTAAAGTTTTGAGTATATATCAGCCATCGCGCTGACGTATACTCTCTAAATTTGGAAATTTTTTGTTTGCAAGCATATCTACTCAAATAGATAAGTTATTTGACTTGAATGAGGCTTATATTTTTCGAAAATCTGAGTGAGAAGCTTAAATGAAGGAATTCTATTGAAATTCATTCTACTGAAATAGTTATTCTCATTTCTTATGTATTTTAAAGCGAATAACAAGTTATTTGCGAGCCAATAAATCATCTAGTTATTGTTTACTACAGGTAAGCTCTTGAAAAGATGTGAAGGAAGTGCTTTTTGACCACTAAGTTAGGAACCTTTGAGTGATATCAATCTCTCTAAAAGACATACTCCCAGCTCATAAATTGCAGCACATTTCGTTTCTAAACCGAGACCTATAAAGTAAGCACCAATTCTTATCAGGACTTTCGGATTTTAACTCATTTATCTTCGAGAAACTTCCTTGTCCTGATTTTGTAGTAGCCCTTTTACATACAAAACAAACAGAGATTGATTGAGCTTGTCAATCATTTTGAGAGTAAAATCTGATCTTGTTAAGAGTTTAAGATGTAAATCAATCATAAGAGTGATTACTAATCTGAAAATTCTGCATATTTATAGGAGCTTTTACTGGCCAAAAGTGTCAAAAAGAGTCTGATTGATTTCTGGAAATTCCTTGGTGAATTCAAGTACTCTTTGTTTTGATTCTGGCTCCAAATCCGATCTAATACTCAGTAGATTGATGCTTTGTATGAGGCTTTAATCAGTGAAAAATATACAAAAATTAGCTATATTCAAACATTTCCTGAATTTCTATCTTGAAATCATCGCAATAACCTTAGTTTCCAGTATGCTTTTGAGTTACTTGCAGAGCAGATTTATCAGATTTTTTATTGTGATTTAAAACTTGGGATGATACATACATTTTAACAAAGTATGGTTAACTCTGAATCCTTCAGTTGTTTTTTAGAATGAGCCTTTAAGAGCGAGATCACGGGTAATAATGATGATGGGTTGGTTGATAATTTATAGTTTCTCGCATGCATTGTGCTGGTTAAAGAGTAGATCTATGTTTGTGTCGATGATTTCGGGAGTGAGCTGTTGGATAGGCTATTCTTTGGTCATAGACTGGCCCATGTTTTGATTTAAATTACTATAAAAGAACTGATTAAATCACGTATTATTTTTTGGCTAGCTATCGATTTTAAAAAATAATGCTTTTATCATAGAAAATACAGTGAGATTTATCGTTACTTAACAGTCAATAACGAAACATTAATAAGATAATCACATTTTTAGTTTGTAAAGTTTGTTAATAGTACAGAAAGATCTGTTTATAATATAGATGGATCAGCTCTGTCTATGAAGGTTGATAACTTCTGCCTAGAAGGCCTCGCTCTGTACTCCATGTTTTTTTAGCAACTGCTTTAATCCTTTTTGGAACTCTGCCTCACGGGCTGATACGTTGCTTTCATCTTCGTCGATTTTGTTGAGCAGCTTTTCCAAAGTTTTTTCTAAATGATGTGGTTGTTACTTTATTCTTTGGTAATGAACACTTTTTCTGCACCTTAGTCCCTGTCCTTCCAGACATCCTTGGACATGGCGGCAGTGATGCGGGTGGTAATTGATTGGCGTGCAGCTCTTACAATAAAATTCATGTTTGATATTATGATCGGATTGGAATATGGAGTTTTATTACCGAATCTTATCTTGCTATATTTTTAAAATAATCTTTAATTATTTTGGGAGCTTAATCGATTGACTCCAAACTTATTACCTTAAAGATATTTGATTTTTTTTGTATTTTAAAAATCAAAATACTTACAAACAAATATCATCACTATTAATGTAAAAGATGATGAAACTCGACCCCCAATAGACATTCTTACTTAGATTTTTCAAATCAAACATATAAAAAAGCTTAAATGTTGTTATTTTATAGAGATTATTGTAGATATGATTCAACCGAAAAATTAATATCATTCCAAAGCTAATTTCCTTAAAAAAGAGCTTGCCTGTTTATTTTTTGTTTAGGTCAACAACTAAGGGAAGTTTTAAACTATCGCAGTCCCTAACAATTTCTCTTTTTTCTATTCCTTGTGTATGAAGTTGCACCTATGACCGTAAGAACAGTATTCTTTTTTTAAGAAACTGAAACATGGCTTAGTTTTGTAGCACGTGTTCGCAATCGCGTTGCATCTTAATTCAGAAGGTCCGTGAGCGAACTGGCATTTTGATCCGTAAGGACAGTAACCTTGTAGACTGAAATTTTTGCATAGAGAACTCTTGAGTTTGGATGTGGAGTTCTGAAGAGAAAAAGTGTGAATGATGGGTAAGCTTATGATCTAGTTCTAATCTGTCTATGTATCAGGTTATGATTTGTTGGGGGAGCTATAAAGAGAGGGATACTATTGCTACATTTCTGCCATCATCATTATGTAATTATTACTTATAAGGGATATACTCTTAGTAGTAAAAGAAATATAATCGGATGAAATATGATAGGATGTCCTCAAAAATTACTGGAAATCTCTTCTATCAAAAAATAATAAATATTCTACACTTTAATTATCGACAAATTATAGTTTTGATTGTTTTATGGTAATCAATAAGAATCGTAGTTAGTTCTTTACTCACATAAATCATTTTCAAAGCTTTTACTCTCCACGTTTTTACAAGTTCTCGCATGACTCACCTGCAGTACGCTCGGCAGTCACAGGCTACTATTTACGACGAACCACCATTATCGCCACGATTACGATCACTATATAAACAAATAGTTACATAGAGTTGCCAAAGGAATAGACAGACCCAGAATAAGACCCCAGTTTGTCGGGTTTCTAGGAGTTGTAGGATCGACAGGAAGATTTTCATAACCTTAGACTGTGACATCTGCAGATATAATTTAGGCACCGTCTAGTGGTTTTCCAGATTGGAAAGCTTCACTTATGGCATCTTTTGCCTCTTGGCCATTATCGAAAGGGTAAGTATTAATTGTGGCACCTAAGATGAATGAGGCGGTTGAGCAATAATCGATTTTGACAATTGAGATACATACCTAATAGCTGCTGATTTTGAATATTTTGGGAAGATTTGAGCAGATACTATTTCTGATTCTGTTAATATTAGAAAAACCATTATATAGGGTATCTAGTTTAGACTATTGGGGTTTGAATATGGAATTTTTCTTACCATTACCTTTCATGACAATTTTGACACTTGCTCGCTTATTAATCACACATTGGGAACCTTTACGAGTATATCCTGTTGCGCAGGTAATACAGACCTTGTAACTACTGCAAGTAGCACAACTTAGATCACACTTAGTCACGACGCCTGAAGGTTTTCCTGAGGATGCAGTTGGAACGCAATATCCTGGTTTGGCAGAAGTACAGACATTAGCACTGGTACATTTAAGACAGTTGGATGCGCAAGGCGAGCATTGGCCATTAGCAAGATAATAGCCATCAGCACATTTGCTACAAGCATGTTTTCCACATTCCACACAGTTAGTCAAGAGACTACATTTGTAGCAGCAACCTTTATAAAGATAAAAGCCTGAAGGGCAAACACCACAAGATTGAGTTTGATTACAAGATTTTTGATACACACAACTCTTTTTATCTGCAGAGAGAGTATAGTTGCTTAGACATCCTGAGCAAGTCAAATCAGGATTGAGTCCTGTACAATGTGCAGGAATAGCATAACAGACACCATCTATCAAGGCATATCCAGCAATACAATCAGTACAGTTAGTCTAAGATTCACAAGTGGTACAGTTAGTAGGGCAAGGGGAAAAACCACCCTGACCGTTTGGATATTGTCCGTCCACACAATTTACAAGTGAAACTGGATTGTAGGGAGAACAAGTAGGTTGACCACCCGCACACTAAGTAAAATTTTTTGTTCCAATCAAAATTACATAGCCTACTTAACATTTATCACAGTTTCCGGGACCAGCAGCATCGCATTGAATACAATTAGGAGCGCAAGGTCTGCAGACTCCTCCTACTTGACCTAGACAGAAAGTTGCTGTATATCCTGGGATACAATCAGTGGAGAAACTATGGTTAGTTGAGAGACAAGCTGTGGCGTAAGGATCTGAGCAATTTCTACATTCTCCACCAATCAAAAACTGTCCAGGGTAGCAAGAAGTACAAGAGTGATTCGTTGTTCCAGAGCAAGTCTTACAGGAAGCATCACAAGTAATGAGGGTTCCACCAACGATGCTGCATCCAGGACTTGGTGCCATGCATACGATTTGTCCAGTTGATGATCTTGTACATTGAGCACAACAGGGTGGGCAACTGAAATATTATCCTGAAGTACCCACTCCAACACATTATCCGTTACCAACACTGACACAAGTGTAGTTAAGTCCGAGGCCGTAACCATCCATACATATTTCACAGTTATCACTACTTACACAAGTAGCACAGTGAGGAGGACAAGGTTTACAGGTACCTCCACTCAGATAATAACCTTAGTTGCAATGAAGGCAACCAGAAATAGTACAGGTATAACAATTAGTATCAGCACAAGCGTTACATTTTCCATTAGCGTCGTAAGTACCATGATGGCACACACATTTTTATAATCTAGCATCATAACAGTAGCTAGGAGGACAACCCACGTAGCAGCTGCCATTTCCATCAGAAGTAAATCCAGAAAGACAAGTTTAACAGTAATTTGGATTTCCTGCTCTACACATCAGACAATTTCCAACTGATGCATCAGATTGATAGCTAATACATTGCCCACCAACAAGGACATATCCTGCAAAACAAGCAGTACAATTGTTAGGTCCTCTGCATGTCCAACAGTTATCGTTGTACTCACTACAAAGTGAACAATAGCCTGCACTATCAACGAAGTAACCAGTAGCACAGCTAAGACAGATGAGGCTACCATTTCCATTGGATGCGCATGATTGACAATTTTCTATTTCTTGTCCACAGACTAAGCAGACGGGTGCAATAATTGTGCCAGCATTGATTTGTCCTGGGCCACACAGAATGACACAATAGTCTCTTCCTTGATAAGTAACTTTTGTATAACCAGGCTTGCATTTGAAACAACTGCCATCTCCACTGCCATTCACACAATTTGGTATATTTATAACAGGTGAACAAGTTTGTTTATCAGCGCTCAAAGTAAAGTTGACTCTACAGATGGCGCAGGTCGTAGAAGTAGCACAAACAGCGCAATCCGTAACGTTACAGACAAGACTACAATTTCCATTTGTAAGGTTGTATCCAGCCGCACAAACTGCGCAAGTGTATGTATCAAAACAGTAGACACAATTAGTGATGTTTAAAGCGCAAGTAGGTGTGCAAGTAAGATTGTCAGCGTTAAGAGTATAGTTTTCTTGACATTGCAAACACTGTTGAAGGTTGAGGCAGGTCTGACAATATTGGACTGGACAAGTATTTTTAACGCAAGTTCCATTTTGGTTGAGGAAATATCCAACATTACAAGCAACACAATGGTCAGGAGCAGAGCAGAATTAACAGTTAACATCATAACAGTTAGGAATACAAAGAGCTCCATAGAAAATAAGAGAGTAGTTAGGGATACAGCTTGTACAAGTACAGAGATCATGACATGTTGCGCAGTGAGCAACCACACTCTTACTACAGTCTACAACACATGTGCCATTCACAAGATTATATCCATAGATACATATTTAACAGACACCAGGTTAGCAACAACTAATACACTATGCTTGAGGACATGAAGGATAACAATGCTGCTTATCAGCAGAGAGAACATAATCTGTCACACAGCTCTTACAAGTTGTTGCATCTTGACATAATCTACAGTAAGGAATCGTACAGCTTACAGCAGAACAACCATATAATGCATTAACTTTATAGCCATTTTTGCATGTCTGGCATCGACTCTGGTTGTTATAATTATAACAAGAGATACAATTACGGTCACTACAGTGAGCTATCACGCATCGAGAACCATTAGAAGCAACGACAAGATGAGAGCTATAGCTACAGTCCGTACAAGCAGTAGAGGTACATCCCACACAATAAGGACCGAAGGTTACCCAGCATGGTGTACATAGCTTAGTCGAAGGAGCATAATAATAGTCAGGACAATATGCCGTACAGTTAGATTATTAAAAACCACTACATTGTACACATTCTTCTCCATCATATACCGTAGTTCTAGGCTGACAAGTCGAAGTAAGATTTATTCTACAAGTACCGTTTGCCCAGGCATAATTAGCACAAAGTGAGGTAGAACACTCATAGAGGTCTCCGTTGTTACAGCTTGTGCTAAAATTAGCCTGACTCGTGAGTAGAGGAGCACTCAAGAGCAGTACTAAAACTGTAAACCTTAATATGGGCATAAAAATATTATCCCAAATCAAAAGTTCATTGGATTAATATTGTCATCAAATGATTTCTATCTACATTTTAACTGGTTTTCTATTCTTCTCCTTCAAAACTCTAAGTGGCTAGAGTGATGACTTACTTCCGAAGAGGATAACTGTAGAAAGTTAGAGTTTAGTAAGCCTTTAGTATATTTTTAAACAGTTACTCACAAAAAAATAAAGCCAAGTTAAAGCAAACCACTCAAGATGACTACCCACCTTTGTTAAGATTATTTTTCTTTAGTTTTACTAAATATCGCCACGCGACCAGACAAAAAGTACACTCATTAATCATTTTAAATATTTTTTGCAAAAATACGAAAAATAAGACCCATTTGTTCATGATCTAAGCAGAAAAGAGCACTTATATGTTACGGAACTTTGCGAATGTTACATATTTTAACAGGCATATGCTATCGCAGACTAAAATATTTGTATAGTAATGTATAAACTATGGTACATTTAGTCGCACTTCTTTTACACATTTTTTATCCCATTCCAACTCCAATCCTTCCTCTAATAGTTGAGTAATAAATAGTTTAGGAGAGATCGAGATTATTTTTCATTAAAACATTAATGAAATATTAATAAGTTTTTGATTGTTTTGGAAGTAAACTTTACTTTTTCCTGAAAATACTTTGAATTTAAGATGTCGTATAAGAATTAAATGAATCAAAGTTCATTATGTATTTTAGGTATCGATGGGTAGTATAGAGGATTGATAGTTTGGCTCTTTCAAAAACACTTCCCAAATAAAGCTATTTTAAATTTACAATAAGAAAAGGCGTTATTTGAATCTCAAAAACTAAACTTCAAACTCCTAAACATAACAAATCTCTTTATAAATAATTAATTTATCATAATTTCTTACATCTACTTTATAGTAATTAAAGCTGATCAAAAATCTTGAGCTTCAATCCTGTCTCCTCTACAAATCCCACAACCCAAGCAATACTCATCACCATTTTCGCCATGCTCACCACCTACTGGACATTTGCCTTTGCCTTAGCACTTTGGTAATTTTTATTTGGGTGTTCTCGATATATACTATCCTGATATTTGTTTTTTATGGCAGTTGTTACAGAAATGTGTATTTCCCCAGCAAAACCACTGAGCTACTGAGCAACAAAAGCGGCATTTGAAAGAAATAAAGTCTTTTCCATGTTTTTTACAGTCAGTAAGCTGCTAAGCTGGACAGCATGAAGGACAAATCAGTTCTTTTGGATTAAATTTTTGCCCTTCATTCGCTTAATTCATGGCTTAAGCACAATTTTTTCTGCCTCCAAAGTAAGGTTCATGGCATTCGTAACACTAAAAATATGCATAAATAGCTATAGCATATTTTGTTGGATTGTTAAAGTATTCTGAATGAGAATCTGTAACTTTTTAATCTTTTTGATGTCCTTAATGAATTAAACGATTCAAAGCCTTCTATTATATCTTCTTAGAAAGAGCTTTAAATTTCTATAAAGATTTTGACAACTCGCATTAGTTGGGTAAATCAATCCAAGAGTTACACAAAGGACATTAACAAAATCTAAAATTGATTCTTGGGGTACTCCATTTCAATTCTATTCGCTTTTTGAGGCATTTCAATTGAAAAATATGTCCACATTTACTCTTAATGCTTGGTGATTCAGCTAGGCACTAGATGTAGCATAAACTGCAGTAACTATTTTAATCTTGACCCAAAAGAATCTAGCTATTAGATTTCGCACAAGATTCCTTTAAGCAAGGCAGACAGTTTTTTTATTCGATGATTCCACAGCAGCTATGTCCACAAGCTAACTTTTTACTACATGCTTCTCTCATCTGAGCAACGCAGTCTGGTGACTAACAAATATCATCAAAAGTACGAATACCTGTATCGCTCATATATCCTTTGGGTAGTACTTGTCGGCAGTATCTGCACTTCCTGCTTAAAAAATAAAATACTTTTTTAATTTATGTTATTGGTAATCTTAGCAATTGAATCCCAAGTGGTAAGGGACTGCTTTGCATGATCTGCACTGATCTGATTTACACTTAGCACATTGGAATCTGTTTTCAGCGTAATGTTTGGCATTTGAAGCTGTTAATTTTTTACCTATGTACTGGAAGATCTACCTTATTGAGTGACTTTAGGTGCATCAGAAGGTTTTCCTTTTTAGAAATTATACTGCTAATGACATTTTTGGCATTCGATTAAATCACCTAAAAGCTTTGTATTGAGTTCATTTTAAAGCTTAGCAAACACTGATTTGTCTACAATTTGCTGGATTTGTATAAGTGGGATTAATGCGCTACATTTTTTGTTGGGACACTTCAGTTCTCCTTGACTTTTGACAAAGTTGTTTCTGACGTATGTTCTAAAGCAATATTTGCATATGATATGTAAACACTAATCTAGGTATGTGAAATTTTCGATATCGTTTGTATTTACTGGCCTGTTACAAGTTGGATCTGCACAATCTATATGCAGGCTCTATTCTGTTTTTATAAAAGGTTAGAACAGATCTTATAGCTAGATTGTTTGTTCGATTGGGGGTCTAACTATTATTTCCTCTTTTTTTATAGAATTTTTTTATTTCTTAACTAGTGACTATTGTTAAATACTTGTATGATTTTACTTAATCTCGACTTTTCTTTCTGCCGAAATGCCATTGTAACTATATTTGATATGTAAATACTTGAAAGGTTGCTAAATTTCAATCTATCCATTACTTTTACGAACACTTGCTCTTAGCTACTACTGAATGAGATCCATCTATGCAATAAGAAACTAAATAATGCATCAATAACTTAGCGATAATTAGGTGTCATTTAGTCGATAAAGCGCCTCACATTATGCAGATATGTAGGCACGTATTTACGACAAGTAAGTATGTGTTACCGGATATCTTTGCTTGAAACACTTGCTATACAGTATGGGCATGAAGTGTGTTTTAAAGAGCCGTTAATATTTAGTGAGACTTCCTTTTTCATCTTTTATTATCCGAGATAAACCTCTTTTTTATAATTAATCTTAAATTATATAGAAAGAGTTATAATTATAGGAATACATTGATTTTAATCATTTTGGTCGACTCTCCTTCATTAGATTTTAAACAAAAAATACGAATTACTATGCTTCATCCATCGTGCCAAAATGCACATTCTATTTTCTATTGCTATCGAATATCACTCCTAACTCCACACCCGCCAATTCGATCAGATTTTAAGAAATTCTTCGAACTTTGAATCCATCTTCTTTAAGTTTCATTACAACTTTTTTTTTACTCTACTCAAAAAGTAGCACATTCTCGTCAACTGTAAAATAAATACGTATGTTAATATACTATCTCTGGGATTTTTGCAGTTTGCATTTAAACTTTTTGTTTTGAAGAATTTAAATCAGTTTAAAAGGATCGCCGATTCTTTGCTTTTAGTGAGTGAGATCAATAAAAGGCTCAAAAGTTACTTTAAGTTGATTGGATTTACTGCCAAAAGAAATGAATTAAACATCCTTTTAACTCAGTATTGATGAAAAAGTAACAATCCAGGAAGGAGCACTCTACATCTCCATCCAAAACTTCAGCAAGTTTTTAGAACTCTCAGATTCATTGTATACTCTTGTAAACTTATCATGGAACTATATGATATTTTTTTGAAGTTGCTATCTGATTTCTCCTTACTTCTTTAATAAGTCAATCCAAGCTGTGAAGATATGCCTGCCCCATTTTATAAGCAATGAGTCAGAAACTTACAGTTTGTCAACAAGCACGATTTCATTTTAGAGAAGATCGTTGTTGTCTGTCAATTTTTCATAAAATTTGATGTCTTTGTTTCTAGCTGATGTGAAATCATCATCAAAGCTTTCCATTTCTTTTTTAGCATTCTTCGTCCAATCTCTATAAAGATCTAAAACGGCCTGTAATGCAGGTATCAGTATCTTTTCAATCCAAGTTGTCAGAACTTTCAAATTCTCAACTTCTCCATTATTTAGCTCAGTTAACTAGAGTGCTGCACGTTAAAAAGCTTAATAGACGAAGTATTCTTTTGGTTTTTTATTGAGATCGAGCTTGCCGATTGATTTGTAAAATGAGGAGTAGAGAGAAAGAGTATCCTAAAAATATCGGATAAAGTCTTTGATAAAGAGCTTTGTGTATTAAATTTTTTCCTTGAAGAGGACTTGCAAATTGCGATAGATACGAGTTCGTTAGTTTAGACTTGTTGCGCGGGCGGTCATGTGTTGTTTGAGTTGTTAAAGGTTGATTTTTCTCCTTTCTGAGAATGCAATATGAAAAAGTTTTTCTTCTTGTGAAGGGGCTTGTTCTTATTATTTCATTTAAAATGATAGGATATCAATGTATAGTTGTATGTAATCACACTGATAATCAATGATTCTATTTTTTCTTTCTTACTTGCTTCAAACTCACCTTAACCTCGTTTACAATCGCAGGACCAATCTTCTTCACTGGTTTTGCAGGATCTTCGACTATTTTGGCTGGTTATTATTTAGTAGCTGCACTTTTCATTATCTACTAACTATTTTTTTTCTCCTCCACAAAAATAGCCTCATCATATTTGATATTTTTCAAAGGGTTTTAAGATTTTCTTTTTCCAAACTGGTGCAGGACCCAATTTGTTCTCATAAGTTGAGTAATCATGAGTTGATATAAGGCAAGTATAGTCCAATAGAAAGTAATTGATGCAGGGAAAAATCCTGTGACAGCGAGTGATGCAAAAGGGACGTACTTCAAATATTTGGTATATTATGATAAGAAAGGCAACATTACGTTATTTCTGGCTAAATTTGGTGCACGTGCAATACTGAGAGAACTGGCACATGCAGCAATCACAGGCAATATAAAGTAAGGATCATACGTGGAAAGATCTGTAAACCATAAGTAGCCTTCTGTCAATATCTGGGGATATACTTCAGGCAAATTACTCATGTATCTCAAAGAAAGGAACCAGGAAAATAAGATAGGAATTTGCAGCACGTTGACAAAGTTGATGCCAAAACTGATTCCTTTCCTCTTCATTCCCATCTTATGGTCATATCTAGCCTGTTTGAAAAGAGCTTAGTTTTTGGACATTTGGGCTATTTTCATTTTTTATTGATAGCTCGCATTTAGAGACTTAATCTCCTGATGTCTAAGACCCATTACTTGAGCCTTGAGCGTTGGGTACCTTCATAAAAGCTGAATTACAGAAACAATGTTTTGATTAAGCAGGTGGCAATTAAAATCGAAGAGGCTAATCCGCACCCTAAATCCATAGAGACAGTAACAAGCAGTTATCGAGTCCATTCGTCGAAACCATGATACAGACTCATAGGTTTAATTTATGCTATCTTTTGCGAGAAAGTTAGATAGCTTTATGTTCTAGAATCAAAGTAACCTGTTATCCCTGCAGAGTCGAGTTCGAAAGCTGGCAGTTTCCAGTTAGAGATAGCGCGTTTAGATGTGAATAAGAGAGTAGGTTGTATTCTTCGTGCTACGTTTATCATGGGTGAATATGTTTATAATTAAGGCTATATAAACAACTAAGTCTTGATTTATTTTATATTTGGGTATATATGTTTATCTCATCATGGGAGCTTGTTACACCAAGGGCAGTTGGCGAAACAGTTCAGATACACTGACCAGGCGTCTCTCAGACCCCACTTGCCACATGAACGACATTGTTTGCCTGTTGAACCATTGACCGGATAACCTGTCAAAATGCATGGTTCGCTACGATTTTTGCACTTGAAGCAAGAAATTGAGCCCTCATAAATCTTGGTGGAACACTTTTCGCAGGATCTTAATGGTAAAGAACTATCGAACTTTTGGTTCATGCTTACTTCCAAAAGCCAGTCTTTAATTTTCTATTTTTGCGGCTAATCAATCATATTTTTGACAGGCATACTGACATTGTAGGGAGAGGGGATGTCGGTAAGCGCAAACTAGTCGTCTTCAGGAATATTAATATTATCGGGATCGTCAATTGCTTCGTTGATGTCTAAATATCGATTGAGTAAGACTGATGCTTGCCCAAAAAGATTCTAAATTAGATGTTGATTACATTTTTTTTGCATGTCATACCTGCCTCGTAGAAAAGTTTGTCCAAACGAATGAACTCACAGTATCTTAGTAGAGCCACTGTGATTTTTTGATGTAGTTGCTGAGCTGCTGGCTTAGTTTCGTAAATAAATTTAAGGTTTACGAGATGAGCGATTGTTAGATAATTGGCATACTCTGCGAGTGTAGGGGATCCAGGTTCATTTGTGCCACTCAACAGACTATAAAAGTCGAAGAGTGCTTTCCTTAATGGTTATATTTCTTTTTGCTCACATTCTACAAAGATCTATAATGTAAGCATCTTGTAAGTTGGATAGTTTTTGGGAATAAGTGCCATTCCATAGGTGGCATAAGCTTGTGCTGCAGAAGCAAAGTTTCCTGCCTCTACTGTAATTTTGATGTACCCATTGAGGTGTTTATTTAGAAGTTCTGGACTTTTTTATTGAGCTTTATCCAAACAGTTTTTCCAATCTCCAGTTTCTCTGAAAATTTAGCATGCAGTCTCGTAATCACCAACTTTGAGAGCACTCCAAGGATCTCTTCCTGATTTGTTAGCTTCTCTATTTCTTCTGTCAATGTAGTCACTGAGTTTGGCATTGAGTTCAGCGTTTTTGATGAGTTTGAGGCATTATCTAGCTGCATCATAGTTTCCACCTTCACAATAAGCAGCAACTGCATCTTCAAACATGTTGATTTGCTCGTATAGTTCTGCCGCTGACTCAAAAAGCTTGATTTGGCATAACCTACTACAAACTTCCTTAACGATTCTTACAAATTTATCTTTTTCATGATTAACTGCTAGTTGAACTGCTCTTCTCCAAATTTTTTCAAGTAACTGCGCATCTTTGAAATCATCAACTGTAATGTCGAGATAAGCTTAGATTGCTTTAGAGTAGTTACGTGAGTCATCCCACGTTTTAGCCTGTTCTAGTTTTTGCTCAGGTGACTGATTAGTCCTAGCAGGCTACCTTCTCATAATTTCTTAAACAAGATGTGGTGCATGTTTACGAGCCACTCTCAATGCCTCTTGAGTATTATTTGCTTCAAGATACATTTTAATAGCCAATTATGGTTTACGAGCATTAATATAAGCTGCTTCTGCTTTACCATACTCTCTTTTACTACCTTCAATAAAACTTTTGGCCTGATTGATCAAAATACCATCTCTAGCTTGAGGTTCATACTGACTGGCTACAGTCAGTGCAGAATGGAAATCTCCTATGTTTTCATACATGCTGATAGCTTCTTGAGCTTTGCCTGCTTTGATGAACTAAACTTCTGCCTCTTTGTATCTCTTTTAGTCTTAAAGTTTGAAAGCAAATTTAAGATTTT
>Ga0194117_10002066_pt1 | contig 21965 bp, 34 predicted proteins | sample TA2MahsurfametaG_FD_160579 | JGI IMG/M metagenome (GOLD analysis project Ga0194117, IMG submission 160579) | Freshwater microbial communities from Lake Tanganyika, Tanzania - TA2015009 Mahale N1 surface | ecosystem: Environmental > Aquatic > Freshwater > Lake | place: Tanzania: Lake Tanganyika...
TTGTACATATATGGGGCAGTGTTGCTTGGTGTTGGGGCGTTCCAACTCAAAACAACATTTCCATCGTTGTCTGCTACCGCTGTGAGATTTTGAACAGAGTTAAAGTATGGCGCTATCGTTGTGGTTGTAGTACTGGTAGTAGTCGTGGTTGGCGCAACGACAGTCTTCGTAAAAGCAGAGGCGGGAACCACCTGCCATCCCGAACCTATATCCCAGTAGAGAGTCGTATTGGCTCCGCCACCATTTTCGTAATACCAATATGTGATTGGCTTGGAAACTCCAGCGCTAAAAGAAACGTACTGTGACGGGTTGCCCCAGCCGCCCTTGTCAACCCAGTTGTTGTCTATCAAAACATTATCTATATAGAGTTTGGTTCCGTCATCCGCAGCAGGCAAGAACCTGAACGAGCCTGTCACGGGCAGGGTTATGTGACCTTCATACTTAACAATAAAGTCTTCGGACAGGTTGAACAGCGGTGCACTGTCAAAGTTTTGATTAATCTGAGTGAGGGTGGTGGTTCCAACGACCGGACGACCGGTGACCGTGGGGAGTGGAGGCGAATTGTTGTAGCCAAAATTGTTGTAAACGGTTACAGTAAGTCCTGGTTCGGCTTGGGCAGAGGCAAAAAAAAATGGGAAAAAAACAGATGTAAAGCAAGCAACAATTAAAGGCATTAATTTTCTTTTTAATCCAATCACACATTTATTTTATATGATCTTGAATTAAATAGAAAATGTATTAAACGAACTCAACTCCACTAATGATATAAGTTATATTTGCAACATTGGCACTTACATATATTGATGATGAAGCGTTCATCACAATAGATGCATCATAAGAAATTGTTTCATTGCCAGCAACTGTAAAATTAGACATAATTTTATTGTTAGCAGCCGCTGCCCCTCCTGAGGGAACTATGTGAACATTGCATAGAATAGTTGACGATCCGGTATTGCAAATATTGATATTTCTTACAATAGAGTACGATCCGGTATTGGCGCTTACAGTGTATACATTTGAACCACTGTCGCTTCCTATATATAAATTTTTAGGCGTTAAATTTGGCATTATATCCCCATCAAAGAAATTATAGCATTATCGTTTGTTGCAGTATTCATATACTGAACCGTTGTCGCATCCAACACATGATCAACTAAATCTCCACTTGAATGAGAGCTGGCCGTAGTGCCATCATACCCCCGCTGTTGAACAGTAAAGGTGTCGGTTGTTCTAGAGGAACACAGAACCTTTTCTTCCCCAGCGGTGCCCTTGCCAATAACAATAACAAATGGATTTCCAGAACCCCCATTAGGGAATGTTGATCCGTCTATTACAGAAAAAGAGTTGGCTGTATTTGATATATTTGCGGCTAATTGTGTTTTTAACACTCCGCCATTAAACTCTCTTCTAAGCATAACGACTCCTGTTAATCAATTGTGATGTCAAGATCTCCGGTTGCAATTCGCAAAATATCACCGCTATCAATCGTTTTGTTTGCGGTAAGTCCGCCGTAGACTAATAGATTTCCAGATGTAAGGGCATCAAAAACGCCAACGGCAACAACAGTGCAGGCAGGCATCCCGTTGAAATCAACATTGGAATCATTACTGGTTGCTCCACCTGATGCTACTGTGAAAGTCACAGTTTTACGCACATAGGAGCCACCAGCAACCTCTGTACCGCCTCCAGCATCGGTTGGAGCAACAGTGTACAGGGCTAAATAAACAGGGGTTGGCATTGTATAAGATGTCGTTCCTAATATATGATCTAAAATTTTATTTTCTAAATAATTAGATAAATTTCCTGCCATTTTAATCCTCCTTAGAAGCTAAATATTCTTCTAATTCCAACTGATCCGGTCTTCTAAAATTATCCAAAGAAAGCAAAAGTTCCGCTTGTTCTGGTGTTACCGCCTGTAGCGGATTATCTCTTGTGAATCTTAAATTACCTGAATTATAGGCAACTCCGCTTTCAAAAAAAACATAAACTTTATCTTCTGATACTGTTGAAGTTTCTTTTTCTGCTTCTACTTTTTTAACTGCAGCTTTTTTTGGAACAGCTTTTTTTGCCGGTTTCTTTTTTGGGTCTTCGGCATCTAACGAAGATGATGTAACAACATTGTCAGTCATAGAAAATATCTTATCACACTTCTATATTAAATGCGAAAAAGGGGAGGGGTAATTCCCTCCCCTTTTTGCTAAATTGTATATCAGAGCGTTCTAAGCTTGATGTTCTTGCCAATCACATATGATTCAGCATTCTCAATGTTGCTTGCAACCCTCATATATTGGGTGTACTCAATCGTGTCAGTCTTTGGCTTAAATTGGCGATAGACTGTAATGTCACGGTTAATACCAATAATTCTGTTGTTCGGGAATGTTAATTCAATATGACCATGCGAACCGGTTGCACCAGAGTAGTCGCCAGAGGCGGTCTCTGGCATCAGAGGCACTTCAACGAGACCGATGCCATAAGGCGACAGTCCCGTAACACCAGCACCACCATTGGCTCTCATTGCACCCTGAAGGAATGCAAGTTCACCAACAGTTGACGCAGGAGCAGGAGCACCAGCAGTTGCTGCTGTGGCTGAGTTTGGACTCTGAAGGCTAAAAATTGTGTCTTGAACAATTCCTGAACCCGAGAAAAACTTCAGTTCATTTCTGCGCTGTAAATACTTCTTTGGCAGGTTACGAAGAATACGGTCAAATGTCGCTCTAGAAACATTGTTACCGGCCTCGTCAACAACCGTGCCGTTAGCTTTAGCAAGCTTGACGAAGCCGTCAAGAGCCTTAAGAAGCGCGTTGCCTGAAGAGGTGTTTCCATTGATGAAAAGATCGTCAAGATCATTGGCTGTTTGACGAGCCATAATCTGTGCAATATGATCTTCAAGAGAAGCGCCTTCAATGTTGTCTTCCAGTGACTCTGTTGACATTGCCCAGTCAAGGCGAAGCTTAACTGTGCTAAGCGAAACTTTGCTGAATGTAACGGCGGCGTTTGTGCCGCTGTCTGTGGCCTCTGTTGCCTTTGCAAGCAAACGAGTTCCAACCGAGACCTTATCGATCTCCATTTGTGGTGTTCTCATACGAACAACCCTTGCGTTTTGCATAAGAACCGACTGGTCTATGACATAATCAAGGAATCGGTTAGACTGGGCTGGCTTGAGAAGGCCACCCGAATCGTTTCCGACAACGCTTGTTGTCACCTCATCGGCCTTAGAAAGAATTTCTTCTTGTGATGCCATTATTTTATCCTCCTAATTATGACTCATATCCCAGGGCGCTTATAAGACCCTGTGGTAAATAAATATTTTCCCAAACTGACTTTGTGGAGGACTTCTTAAGCTCCTCGCCCTCATTGTCGTCTTCTGGGTCAACACTCTTCTTAACAGCACCGGCTGTAGCGAAGGTCTGAACCTTCTCTTCTTGCTCGGCCAATGCCTTTTCTGTTGCCTCTAATTTTTCCTGCAGTTCGGCACTCTGCACCTCAAAACTCTTTGTGATGGTGTCAATTTTTTCTTGAACCGCAGCTTCAACCTCTTCTTTTATGGAAGTAGCGAAGTTAGCAAGTTTTTCATCAACAACAGCACTCAGAGCATCCTTAAGGACTTCAATATCCATTTCTTCCTCCTGTGTGTTTTCAGTAACTTCAACTATTGTTGTTGAAGCATTTTCTTGAACATCTGGAACAAGCCAATTAACAACCTTTTTTATAAGTGACAATTTTGACTCTTGTTCATCCATGCTAAAGACCTTATCATATTTTACTTGATTTAGCAAGAAAATATTAATATTTTTGTATTCTACCAATTTTTTGGTGCTGCATCAAATGTTTTACCAATTAAATTCATTAAATCCCGAATTGTTATTTCCGATTCCGACTCATCCCCATCATTATCTTCTTCAAAATAACCTTCTTCGTAATTTTCATCTTCCAGTTCTTCGTCTTCCACTAGAATATCTTCAATTTCATCTAATGAAGCATTTAATTGCCAATTCCATTTTTGGTGCATATCAATTCTGTCTGCCAAATGGGCTATCACCTCTTGTAATGATTCAACGGGGCTCAGTGTGTCCTCAACACCCTTTTTAATTTTCTTAACTTTCTTTTTTTTGCCCCTCATTTTGCTTGGTTCAATATAACCCTGTTGTGGATTTTTAATACCAGCACCCATACTGTCGGTTGTCACCTCGTCGGCTTTTTCAACGCGATATTTTCCGCCTCTTTTTTTGTATTCACGAACTAGCCAAGCATTTGCATATGCCGATGGATAAACATCAAACTTTGCTTTTGCTTCTGCTTTAACTCGTGCATAAAGTTCAGGATTTGTTGGAACATTTCTTTTTTCCATTTTGTCCGTCGAAACATTAATTGGTTTTTTATCTTGACGGGTCTGAGTTGACTCGGCTCTTCTTTTTCTTCTTACAGCCGAATCAATTTCTGCTTGTGACATTCGGGCAGCGCGGGAGGCTGGAACACACTTCGGATACTTTCCACTGCTTGCATCCGATCTTCCGCAGGGTTCAAATCCACCCCCCTTCTTGGGTCTTGAAATATCAACCCAATCTTCTCTAAACCATTCTTTTAAAGATTTTAAAATTAACTCTAATTTATTTTCATCAAAAGAATCTTCAAAAGTATAATCACTTAATGGAGTGTCTTTAATTAATTCCATATAGTCTTCATTATCAAAATAAAACATTTCTTTAATAAGAAGATCTTCATCTTCTAATAAAATTTCATCTACGCTTTTCTGTTTAATCTTAGCGTATCGCTCAAGAAGTCGTCTGCCTTTTGCAGCAAGTCGTGCTGCGTCAGATCTATCCTGTGGCACTGGTTCGCCCCATGCCGCTGCTGAAAGAGCTAACCTTGTAGGGCGACCTTTTTCATCTTTCATTGGTCCAGAAGGGTTGGTGAAGAAGCGAGTCAAAAAAGAACCCTTGCGGCGCATTTTTTCAGGGGTGTTTGCTGGTCCTTTAACGCCAGGTTTTAAGTTTGCCCCTTCTGTTTGTTTAAAGTGTCTGCGACCTGCTGCTGTTAATCCACCCTTTGGATCTCTTATTGGTTGTTTCTTTGCTATTTCAAGAATTTCTTCAAGAACATACTGCAGACTTCCATCTTCATTTCTTTTAATGATGTCTACCGTAGCCAATGCATTTGCGGGATTATCAACCAAACTGAGTTCTCCAAGAACATACTGTTTAATTATATTAATTGGTCTACCATTGTGCATTTTTTCCGACATGGCTTCTTTTTGAATAATTTTACCCCCAATAGAAAATGCTTTTAATGTACCGTCTAAAATTTTTTGCCAAGTATCCTCGGCCCCTTTTGATATATATGCATGAACTTTAATTGCATTATATTTTTTACCATCGGGACCTTTAATTTGTGTAGGTTCAATATGAATTGCTTTTCCAACAGCAATTGGTGCATGCATTTCTCTGATATTGCCACCCCAATTTTTAAATGCGTCAAGAGACGCATTAAAATCTACGACGTCATTGGCTTTATCGATATTATCCGCAGTTGCAATTCCAATTACAACCCTCTCTTCTTTCTTAATCAAATCAATTGGAAATGATAAATTAAAATCTTCCATAATACCTCATAATGTAAAATTATACCTTATATTTTTTTTGTCATCCAATTGCAAAAACAGATAAAGTTACAGACGCAGTGATGACTTGAAATGTTGTATAATCGCCTTCTATTTTATGATAAAAACCAGCATCTTTAGGAATAACTATATTATATATACCATTAAGCCTAACTGTTGCATTAGTAGAACTGCTATTATTCCAAAAATATATTTCACTTGTATGATGATTTACAGAAACCTCATTTGCAGTGCTGTCAACTGATGTGTTTGCATAAACAATTGATCCATCCATTATTAATCTCCTTAATTATCACTTAGCGATGAGTCGCTAGTGTTATCGCCAGAATCTTGATTCTGACCTCTTTCTGCTTGATCTCCAGAATCTCTCGCCCCGTCAGGCAAAGCCCCGGAATCCGACCTTGATTTTGGCGGGTTTGAAGAAGCATTGTTAGAATTTCCTACGGGTGCCCCGGGCATCCCCTCTTGTTTTGATCTTGTTGGGTATGGCAACACATTGTCTCCCTCTTCTCTTTCTGGGAAACCAATCTTTGACCGCACCTCGTTTGGAGTAACAACTTCTGTTCTTAAATATCTATCAAAAATCTTTGATTCAATATCTTCATCCAAAAGATCAATTTTTTTTAGTTTTAATTGCAACATATCAGTAAACTCAGAAACAAGTCTGTTTAATTTTTTTTCTATGACAGATTGATCTGGTCCAATTACTTGGAGTTTGAATGTTTTATCGGCATCTCTTGAAACAGCCAAGTTTGCATTGTCGTATACGCCAACTTTTGGTGCAGGAACTCTGTTTGCAACCAGAATTTCATCTCTGTTTGATTTTCTATACTTGTCAAAAGATGCGTCTTGGACACCTGCTTCAAGTTTTTCAAACTTAATATCTGAATCATTACCAAGTCCAGCAGGTAATGGAACAATCAAGGTTCCGTGGTTGCGGCCTTTGACCTCGGATCTAAAATAGTTAACAAGTTCCATTTTAGATTTATTACTAAGTTTTGCGCCTTTAAGAATAATTGCATATCTAGGAATTGCTTTGTTTTCAAAATAATCAATATTATATTCTTTTGCAAATTTATCTCCAATTATTGCCGCAGCGGCAGAAACGGACGATGGTATTCCATAGTATGTATTATTTGGTGAATACATCTTAAAATGTATTATTTCATTTGGACTTGGATCCGCGTTAATGGGGTCTGCCATTTCTAAGTCTTGAAAATTTCTAAAAAAAACTGCTTGAATTTTGTTTGCTCTGGACAGCTGGACAAAGCCATCTCGCTTTCTTCGCACACGAACCATTGTTGCTGGAATATGTCCAATATAACCAATTTTTCCAGAATTGTTTCTACCAACCTCAAGGTAACCATTACCGACAGTCAGGCAGTCTTGCCAAACTCGCACAAGAGTTTCAATAAGTGTTTCTTCAATGTTTAAACCTTCAAAAAGGTCATCCATTTCTTCTTTCAAGTCTTGCAAATCTCTTCTAACTTTTTCAAGTTTTGCGGGGTTGCCGTGTGCTTTTTCTACTTTTCTTCTCGCTTTGAGTGTTTCTGAAAACTCATAACCAAGACCAACAGTATTCATAACCCTAGATTTAATGGCAGCAGAATGTATCGCGCTCTGGTCGTATAATTTTGCTAGGTTATCTAAATCATATGGGGGATTCACAATATCCCATAGAGAATAGCCATTAACGACCTCTGGATCTAGGTATTTAGATTTAGTTCCATCTTCCCCTTCAAATCTTTTGGCAATTCTTTCTGCCTTCCTCTTCATTCGTGGTGGAAGTGAATTTATTTTTATTGCTGAAAACGGATCAACGGTCTCTTCGGCGGAAGCAAATTGATAATACGCAATATCATCAATTTCGTTAAAATCATCACCGGAGTCATCTAGTGACATTCTTGAGTTCATTTTCTTTTACCAAAATAATCATCAAAAAAATCTTCAAATGGGTCAGCAATAAGACCTTCCGAAAGCCTTTCTTTCTGATCTTCTTGTTCTGAGGCGGTAATTTTTCTTGCCCCAGAAACCCATCGGCATTCACCAGCGTCAGATCCTGTCCAATATTTTGCGGCCTGAGCAACTTGTCTTTCAATATTCTCGTCACCGACCAGTCCTTCAGCGCAAAGAACACCATCGCCATCGCTTAAAGGCATTCCGTCTTCCATAATCCAAAGACATACGCCAAAAGCGCGCTCAGGCACCCAAATTTGCTTGCTTTTTATCATATCTGATGTCATTCTTATTACATTCTACATCATGTTGTGATATAAAAGCGATTTTTTTATTAAGAAAGCTTGATTTCGCATGAATCAGTTGTGCAATAGGCCTCTCCTATAGCATCATGGGCTAATCCAGCATAAACTCCAGCAAAATCAATTGGAAAAAGTTCAGATTTTGCTTTTAAATACTCATTTTCATCAATTTGAGTATATGGCATTTGTAGATATGTGTGGTTACCTTGTGGTAAAAACGAAACAGTCTTTAATTGTCCGTCATACATGTGTAAAACGGTTCCAATATATTGCTTTTCTGTTTGAGAATCAAATGAAATTGTAACTGAAACAGAATTATCTGACCAATATCTTTGGGCAGTTGCGGCAATTGCCATTTTTTCAAAGATGGTTACATCTTTTTCACTTCTTCTTGCACCACTTTTAATTGGAAAATATACAACAGAGGTTGTATCAGGAGACTCTGCTGCTGGCTCAATCCTATAATTTGCCATTTTGAACAAAGGGAGCATAGGATCATCATTGGAAAACCGAATTGTTCTGTTGAAAAATTCTCCGCCCGGTGTCCAATGGACACCTGGGGATTCACCAGCCAGTATTGAAACTGTTCCTGAGGGTTTCACTGTCGTCATCTTGATAGATTCACGGATGCCAAACCACTCAGAGTAAATGTTATCGTATCTTTTTACAGTTTCATACCCTTCATTCATCCACTCTTTAAGAACAGGCAAACCTTTTTTATCAGCAAAATTGGCAATACCAGACATTGATGTGCCAATTCTCCTATTTCTTTGCATAATTGCATTAGTTTTTTCCCAATGAGTTGGTAACAGCGTTACTGTTTTTGCATATAGATATGCAAATTTCAATGTCCTTTTGTAGTCCTCAATGTTTTCGTGACGATTTAAGTATGTTTCAACCAATGTACAACATTCATATGACTCAAGAGATTGCTCTGCACATGGATTGTATCCAGCGACTCGCCAATCCTTGTTGTTCGGCGGATCCGAAAGCCGACCATACTTACGAGACATATCAAGCCAAATAACTCCAGGCTCCCCATTTAGAGCAATATTGTCTACCAAATGAGATAGATCGTTACCAACATAAGTTTCAACAGAATTGTTACTCATCCAAGCCCAACCTGGATTTTCTGAATCATACGAGTTGCGCTCTGGAAAAATTTTTGGATTTTTAAGATTTAAAAAATCTTGATCATCAGATCTGCCGATTAAAAGCTCCGCCGATCTGCGGACATTACCCGATACAACACAAACTCCAATTAGATTTCCAAGATCTGCAATGTCTTTGCGCGTGAGCAGTTCGCCGTTTCTGTCTGTAAATAATTTTCTGATTGCTTTATGCAGTTTCTCTAGAGGCTCTGGTCCTGAGGCCGTGCCGCCAAAAGTTTTTATTGGAGTTCCAAATGGTCTAATTAATGAATAATCAAAATTAACTTCGGATTGATCTGGTTTTAAAAAAGAATTAATTAAAGCAATTGTTGAATCTTTCCAACCCTCTCTGCTGTCTTCAATTGATGTAATATCAGTTGAATGTTTGGGTTGAAAGATAGAAAACCCTTTGTCGGCACCTTTATCATCAAATCCAACGCCGACTCCTAGCATTGATGCTTCCATTAAAAATGCAAATGGTTCAGCCGGGTTGTCTTTATTCATTTCACCAGTGGAGACAAAAGCACAGTTTTGCAAAGCCGCAGAATTTTTTTGCACATTGACAAGATCTGTTCCCATTATCCAAAGTCCTCGCCCGGGTGGTGTCCATTTAAGATTGAATAAACGATCAAACGCTTCTTTTGCAGAAGCTTGTGCCTTTACTCCATTCCAGGGTAACTTATTATTCTTGCAATGATCTTTTTGCAATGAATACATGCCGTTAATTACTCTTTCACAAACATCAACCCAAGTTTCTTTTGTGCCGTCTAGTTTTTTTCTAGAGTATGTTCTAAGAAATGTAATTTCACCAACAGAGTTCCCCGCTGCATCCCGATAGCCAAAGGGGGGTGTGATTTTTTTATACTGAGAAATAAATTCTTCATTCAGTCTAAAACTAAACATGGTTTCCTTTTCTGAAAATAAATTTTTTTTAAGAACGGGCAAGTTCGCAATCATCAGACCTCCGAGTGTTAAGAATTCAATAGTATCAACTCAGTGGTTCATCTCACAGAGAGAATGCTTAGGTCTATTTTTTTTTATCAAATTCCGCTAACCGCGCAAGAATTTTATCAGCGGTCGCGGACCAAGAGTGTTCTTGATGAATAATTTTTGCAGAGTGTATAGCCGATTTTTTAAACAAATCGTAGTCACCAGCAACATCTTGCATGTGGATAACTAATTCATCAAAATTTGGTACAGCCCATAAACCTGTATCTGTTGAATATTGATGATTATTATATGTAGCTTCACCATACTCAGCCTCTAAAGGAATACCATAGTGTGCAAAATCTGCACAACCAGTTAGATTTGTGACTATTGTAGGCATTCCTGTTGCCATTGCTTCAAAAGGAATCATCCCAAAACCTTCTCCGCTTGTTGGATAAACCAAGCAATGACATTTATGATATAAACGAACAAGGTCTTCTGCAGAAAAAATTTCTGGAATACCAATAATTTGAGGATGCTCAGTGGCTTGTACCAACTTACCATCTAGGTAAATTTCAGCATAACAAAAATTGTTATATTTCAATATAAGTTGATAATCTTCATTTCCATCAAAAAGTTCTAGAAAAGCATCAACAACAAGTTGAGCATTCTTTCTTTTTGAGTCTCCCCCTACATGAAGGAAGTTAAACTTATTAAGGAGTTCTCTTTCTACAATTGCAAAATCTTCTGAAACACCGTGTGGTATAACATGTATGTTATCTCTTACACCATTTTGGATATAAATATCTTTAACAAAACTAGAGGTTGTCCAGATCTCATTACAAACATTCATGTTATATAACCAGCCTGGAGGAATCTTTGTAGATTCCCAAGGAGTATAGCCAACATTGTAGGCATTTGTTAATTGATAATAATACGGTTGACAAAAGTTAATATGAAATGGAATATCTGGATTATTAAAATATACCGCTGTTTGTTTTTCTTGTAGCGAAACAATCGTATTTAACGCAGCATTTGCATAACCCTGACTTGCCCATAGAGCACCGCTGATGTCTGTATTTTGGAGGCTAAACCAACTTATTTTTTTCATGAACTATTCTGATTTTTTCTTAGAGGGCCTATTTTGTTTTGGTTGGATCTCTTCATTCCAGCTTAGACATCTTACACCATTTTCTACTAAATGTTCAGCACAGTCTTGTGAAATTTCACAAGTCAACGGTTTTCCAGTAAAAGCACAGTATGTTGCAGCAAGGTAAAAATCAGAACATTGAATTACATCAATTGTTTCAGGGTCAATAATTGCAAAGGGTCCGCAATCTTCACTGTCCACAATTGCAATTATTTTCATATACTTATTATACTTAATAAACTATTATAAGCATACAAGAATATACAAGTGTACTTGGCATGCTTTGCATGCGAAAGCATAGTGTTTTAGAAATCACCTGTCAAGCCGGAATTGCGTTTTTTTTATTTTTTTTCCAAAGCGTTTTTTGCGGAGATGCTGTATGATCTCCGCATGGCCAGTATACCCGACCCAAGTTATTATGAAATTTTAGATTTTGGTTATGTTGAGTTAATTGACTTTTTTGGTTCTGACTTAGATGTTGTTAATTCAGCCAAAGTGTCATTCGCCTCACAAAAACAAGAAATAGACGAGTCTTGCGTTGGTCTTATTAATTATCTTGTTAAGAACAGACATGCAACTCCCTTTGAGCATTGTGTTTTTAAATTCAGAATTAAAGCCCCAATCTTTGTTACTAGAGAGTGGATGAGACACCGCTGGTCCTCATTTAACGAAATGAGTATGAGATATCATAAACCAAATAAGATTGACTATTATGTACCAGCGTATAGCAATATAAGACAGCAAGTTGGCAAACCCGGTGCTTATGTATTTCAAGAAATAGAAGATCCTTTAAAAAAAGAAATATACTATAAAAACATACAAGAGGTTTACCGAGTGGCTGACACTATATATAATTATCTGATTGAAATTGGTATTGCAAAAGAAATTGCAAGGATAGTTCTTCCTGTTGCTCAGTACACAGAATTTATTTGGACAGTTAATGCTCGTTCATTAATTAATTTTATTTCATTAAGAAATGAACAAAATGCCCAATATGAAATACAGCAATATGCAATTGCAATTGAAGAGTTGTTTAAAAAAACAATGCCAATTTCTCATGAAGCGTTTGAAACATCTGGTAGACTTCCAATATGATTGCATTAGCATTTTATTTACTGTGGATGTTCGCCAATGCAGCTTTAATCAATATAGCTGTTAAAACAGGCTGGAACCACGATCCCGGCTTTGTCGGTCCATTTCTGATTGTTTTGGTTGCAAATTTAACTTTAATTCTTTTAAATGCAACAAAAAAAGCTCAGTAAAGAACTTTTTAATAATAAAAAAGTTCTTGCATTGTCTGATACTGGATTCCCCTATTCCTATATTAGAGAATTTTGTAATTTAATTGAAAATGCTGTTGTTGATGTTTATGTTTCACCGGCCACAACATCTAGATTTTTAAAATTATACATTTCATCTACTGGAAACCGCAGGTGCCGTATTCTAAAAGATAAAAATTATAGTCTATTTGATAAAATTAAAAAAGATGATTATATTTTTATTGTTTTCTTTGGTAAAAAGAAAGATAAAGAAACAAAAGGACTGACAATTCTTTGTCAGAACTTGGTAATTCTGGGGTATGATTTAATTACCGTTACCGAGGAGGGTGTTGATTATGACGACAATAGTTCCATTTTCAGGTTATGAAGATGTCGATGAATATGAGTCTTTAGAAATAACAATAAAGACAGTGCCTTTCCAAGATATAAGAATCCCAATTTTTTATATCTCTAGCCCATCAGAAGATTACGAGATGACGCTTGAGGAACTTAATGCTCTCATGGACGGTGTTGAAATTGCACAAAAAAATATAAGTGATATAATTAATTTTCTAATTAGGCCAAGAGATGAATAATAATTACATATCCTCATTAACAAACCCATATGATGTTCAAGAGGTAATTGTTGGGAAAGTGCAAGAAAACTTCCCATATCCAGATAGAACATGTCCATACTGTAACAGTCTTTTAAAAGTTGTAAACGCAATTCATTGGCAAAAAGATATTTATCAATATAAAGCTTTATATTTAGATCCGAACCCGGAGTGCCCAGTATACGACGAAGGGGCTAGAAAAGCCTATGCCAGGATTGTCTATTCCTCTGAAGACGCTTTTAATTACTTTAAAGATATTGGAATTCCAGTTCAAAGATGGGGTCGGCAAGATTTATACAGCTATTACAAATAAAAAGTGGTAGAATGTAAACACTATGCCTGTTAATTCTTGTTCTGAAAACGGTAGGCCCGGTTTCAAATGGGGCAATGCTGGCAAGTGTTATCTATATACGGCAAACGATGAAAACTCCAAGCGCGAAGCCAGAAAAAAAGCTTTGGCTCAAGGTTTGGCAATTGGAGACATTGGTAAAGGAGTTACAATGAAAACCAATTTGGACAAAATGATTCAAGATCATGACGCAATGAAGGCTTGGCACGAAGAAATGGCTAAGTTTTCAGCAGAAAAAATGCAGGACCACATTAAGGCCGCCAACTGGCACGCCTCGCAGGGTGAATTAATTAAAGGAATAATGAACGAGGTTCCTCTTGATCCCGAGAAGAAGGTTGTTTCTATCCCCACCCCAGGCGGAGCCCCAACCCCAACATCTGGTGCAGGCAAGACAGCGCCCACCAATGATCTACCCCTTGACCCAGAGGTGAAGAAGGCAGACCTTGTTTCTCTTCTTAAGACATATGAAGAGCAATTTGGAAAATTTGATGTTGATGTTGAGTCAATTGCAAGTTTTTTAATTAACGATTGAAATGACAGAACTTTTATGGGCAACTCTTATTACTGGAGTATTTTCAGTTTTAGTTGCCTTAATTCAAAAGTCTAGAAAAGAAAATAAAGAAGATCATAATTTAGTTTATACTTCAATTAATGAACTTAAAGATGATATGAAAAATGTTGAAGTTAAATTAGATAATCATATTGATTGGCATTTGAAAAAATAATTTCTGTGGGGCACCCCGTCAGTAATATTTCGTAAGATTATTATTGAAACGGAGGTGCCCCATTTTTTTTAAAAAATTGCAACACGACGCGCCATCTAGTGATAAACTGTGAACCGCCTGAGTAGAAAGGATTTATATGATTACTGAACAGGTTGTAGCAAAATTAGAAAAGAAAATCCCGAGCGATTGTCAAGGGGAGGAACGGAGAGCGGCCTACTGTGTGATTATAGGATGTCGTGACGGTAAGACCTTAAATGAAATTTCTCGGTATTATAGTATTGACATGGATCTTGTTAACTACTGGCTTGATTTCTTAGATATAAGAAATATCAACCCTGTTGTTAAGACAAAGAGAAGCCCTAAGGCTCAAAAGATTCAGGGGTATCTTTCGGCAAATGTTGGAAAGATTATTACGCCAAAAGAATTGGCTGATGAAATTGGAATGTCTTTACCAACATTTTATAATTTCTATAATGCGAACAGATCTTATTTCAAGAAAGTCAAGAGAGGCGAATTCCAGATTCTTGATCCCAAAGAGGAAAGAAATAAGTAAGTTAAACAATGACCACTATTGTTGCCGTTCAAGGACCAGATTATTGTGTAGTTGGTACTGACTCTAGGATTTCATCCTTTGATGAATCTGGGTTGGCTTATCAAATAACCACTTTAGGTACAGGGTCTTGTAAAATTGCACAAAAGGGTCGTTATTTGCTGGGCGCGGCGGGTGATGTTCGTGCAATAAACATACTGCACCATGCATTCACCCCGCCGATCCCGGCGTTTAGGGGCAGCGGAGAACTGCTGGATCAATTTATAACAACGAAGTTTATACCCAACTTGCAAGTTTGTTTTGAAAACACAGGATACGCAATGCCAGACCTTGCTGAAGAGAAGACTCACATGACTGAGCAAGCTTCTACAATCTTGGTTGCTATAAATGGTGCGGTTTATATTATTGAAGGCGATTATTCTTGGACTTCAGATAGAACTGGAATTTATGCAATAGGTACTGGTTCATCATATGCGCTGGGAGCAATGCAGGCACTTAGCGGAGGAAAGGTTTTAACTGTTCAAAAAGCCAAACTGATTGCTCAAAAGTCTTTATCAATTACATCCAGATTTGATCCATACACAGGATCGCCGTTTCAGATGTTTGTTCAGGAGCAGTTTTGATAAAAAAATATTTTAAAAAAATACATAATTTTTATTATAAATGTTTAGTGGCTATTGTTTATTACACAACAACTAGCGAAAGTAAAGACAAAGAGGTATAGTGAATCTGACACCCAATGTGTCATGGTGCGCTTCGTGCCGTTATACCTGGGATCGTTATAGTACAGCCAAAAGCCCCAGAACCGTCACTGCAAATGCAAACGACTGGGGCTTAGGTTGTTTACTCGCCGGATTAGCTCAGTTGGCAGAGCAACGCACTTGTAATGCGTAGGTCGCAGGTTCAACTCCTGCATCCGGCTCCACAGATTTATATGACAGAATTACAATGGTCTTGGCTGCTTGCATGCATGGGTGTTTCTGGTATGTACTTTGTTGGCAAAAAACGATGGGAAGCATTTCTATGGTTAATTGTTATGGAATGTCTATGGATCATCTTTGCTTTACAAACGAAAACATATGGTTTTATCTTGGGATCATTGGCCTACATGGCTGTATATTCAAAAAATTTAAGATTATGGAAACAAGATAAAAACAATCAGAAATAGACTAATAGGTAGTTCCACAGACTGTTAATATGTGTTTGAACATAACCGAGCGTAACTCAGTGGTAGAGTATCTCCTTTACACGGAGGCGGTCGTAGGTTCAAATCCTACCGTTCGGACAATATGAAAAAATTATTTAATAATATCGTTAGTGCAATTAAAACGATGATTTCATCAAACTACTGGACGGCGGCAAATAAGGTGGAGGCCTGGGGCTTTGCAACTAAAATAACGATCATCTTTCCAGGCCTTTTGTTTGGCAAGCAGTTTTGGTGGCTATATATCTTTGCAATAATTTCAAGTTTGGCTTTGATATGGTCCTCTACAGTAAAGACACTGCCTACGATTATTCTTTTTAATGTTTTATGGGTGATGTTGGGAACTGCATCAATTATTAAACATTTTATTTAAATACAGAAAGACAATACTATGAAAAAGAAAATAAGTTATCTTGGCTGGAAAGCAGCCCAGAAATTCTCAGCAGAATGTTATTTATATAAGGTTAAATATCAGATGTCAGAATCTCATAACAAGCTCTTAAGAGAGGAATATGATCGCCTTCTTAACTGTCGTTATAAATTGATAACCGCAGAAGAAAAAATTAAATCTATGGAATCCCAAATTGATTCTTTAAAAGCTGAAATTCAAAGATTGCAACAGGTTGCGCAATATTAAAACAATCGGGGATGGTGTAGTTGGCAACACATCAGGTTTTGGTCCTGAGATTGAGGGTTCAAGTCCTTCTCCCCGAACCAATCTTGATATAAAATATTGATATGCCAGAATTAAATGCAAATATTCCGCCGATTGAATGTTATGTTCGGGGAAATTATTTAAGAAACCAAAAGGACTCTCATGACATATATTTGCCATGCATGCTCTTCGGTGTCGCTTCCATTCAGGGCAGGAGCCCCTTATTTCATTTTCTAATGGAAGACGGGGGTGTTTGGTGGAGAATGCCAATAAGTGCCTTCTGTGACCAGCCAGAAGTACCAGAGGTGGACATCCATGAACTGGTCCTATGGAACTCTTTTAGCCCCCATATCACCGTGACTGAATTTCAGGCAATGCGGAATATGAGAATGGAATATGTCTCAAGAAGTGGAAACTTTATAAAAGGAAAATATCTATTTACCCTGGATTGGCATGCTCCTGACGACAACACAACAAATCTCGGGTTTAGCACTAATCCCGGTCAGCATAAATGTGGTCATGTAATCATAAGGGATGATGGTAATTTTGCCATCCAGCCAAACAATCGGGTTCGGCTATATGATCCTTCATATACAACCAAGAAAACCAATTTAATTCATCGCCTTATTAATACTCAGCAATGGGATGTTGAAGATGCGGCCAAATGGGTAACATCAGATGATGACAGCTACCATTACGGCATTGTCACCGGAAATGAAGAATAAGTTCGGTTAAAAGATAGTTCATAAATATATAAAACCACAACATACATTATTTTGTTTCAATGTCCGGTCGTGTTTATTTTCACATGCTATTATAATCCCGTTGCGAACGAAGACCAGCCGTGGCGCGGAAATGATACTATCCCCCAAAGCGCATGAAGAGGAGATTAAAAATGCAATTATCATTGAAAACAATTAAATACATTTTTCCCCGAAGGGTTTACCATTACCTTTTAAAAAGAAGGATGTATTCAATTCTTTATAAGAATGGAGATTCTTCCATTGCTTTCTCTAATAAGATAAATATGTATAAGAATTATCTAGAAGAAGATAAGAAAGCCCCGCAGAAATATGAAGATATTGGTCTGCATTTTCTATCCCCGATTCCAAGACACGACCTTTCAAACTTTAATAAGTTGACGACGAGAGAAGACTTGAACAAATACGGCCATTCTCATACAAACTCAAAAATGCAAGGTTTGCCCGTCTATACAAAAATCTTTGGCAATCTTATGAAAAATCCTCCCCGCAAAAATGATCCAAAAGACCCGCCCTCCATGGCGTGATGTGGTGTATGACATACACCAAAAAATTTTAATATTTTTGCAAAATTGAGTACATATCCGTGAAGTGTTACTTTATATATTAATACTTACAACAAAGGGTCTGATTACCGAGTCAATCAGCTGGAGTGCATGTTTGTTTACAAACTTGTACTCCAGTCTGTTAGGGTGACCTAACATGGGATTGAGTGCGTTTCTGTGCCCGTGTGCTATTGTAAGTGTGTCGGGGCAACCGCTCCGCACTACCGAAAGGACACACACGATGGCTACGCCACGCCCATTCAACGACGAGCAGCGAGAGCGGTTCGCAACACTATCAGCAGGCTTCATCGCCATCCTGCTGTGGACGCCCATTATCATGAGCCTCACCGCCACCGCGCAAGCGGGGGGCGATTTCTGGGACTTCTGGTGGGCTTTCATCCTGTCCGGTCTGTTCGGGATCGTCTTTGCCCTGTTCGGGTGGATGGCTTGCGACATCCGCATGGACTACCGGCACGAGATGGCAGACCAGTACGAGAGAGATCGTGTCTGCTCCCAATGCCACAACGCATCGCTGGACCGAACATGGCGTCGCCAGCCCAAGACCGGACTCCTGTTCAAGACAAAGATCAAGAACCGGTGACCAAATCTCCCCCCCTCGCCCGAACCCCCTCGGGCGAGGGGGGGAACCCCCGCCGTTCTATTCAGACTGTCTAAGATATTGAATATGCAGTCTCTCTCTCCCCGTCGGTTGGTGTGCACGTTTGTTTACAAACTTAAGCGCCAATCTGTTAGGTATGCCTAACGGGTCTCTTTGAGTGCGTTTCTGTGCCGGTGTGCTATTGTGAGTGTGTCGGGGAGAAACACAAGTACCCTCGGCAGGAAGGACAACACCATGACCACGAACCAGCCGACCGCCGATGCGGAGGCAATGGATGAGGGCGAGATCAAGCAAGCGTTCAGGGACGGGCGGGAAATCATCTCCGCACTCACGGACTGCATGACCAAGATCTGCTTCCACGATGGCGACCCGTACAACCAGCGCACCACGATGCTCTCCATTGCGGTGGGCAGGAACATCATCAACGAGATCCGCAGGACACACGAGATCCTCCACGATCTCGCAATGCTGATCGACGAGGACGACTACACTCTCTGGTCGCATGGCATCGCCGGGGAACTCCTCCGAGCCGGAAGGATCAGCCGAAAGGATTACTGGGACCTCTACTGCCAGGGTTGGCTCATCGACAACTGCAACTGCTGACAACAATCTCCCCCCCTCGCCCCCTCCCCCTCGGGCGAGGGGGGGAACCCCCACCGTTCTGACGGTGCTTCCTTATAGATTGAGTATACACAAGGATCACTTCACATCGGTTGGTGTGCAAGTTGGTTCACTGACTTAAACACCAACCTTGTTAGGTATGCCTAACGGTCTCTTTGAGTGCGTTTCTATGGCGATGTGCTATTGTAAGAGTGTCGGGAGAACCCCAAGTACCCCGACGGAAAGGAAATCATGGGCGTCGTCATTGAGCCGGACTACCAGCGTCAACGCAGGGACAAGGTGATCGTGCCTTGCGAGTGCGGTGCCTCCGTGGAGGTCAACTACGAAGACTGGTATGCAGACCAGTCGGCATGGTGCCAGGCAGGACAGCACTACTTCTACATCAGCGAGGACGAGTGGTACATCAATCCGCATGGAGTGGAGTGGCATGAGGTCCACATCACGATGGGGCGCTGGGACTGGATTCACCGGGCAATGGGGCTCGGACCCGGCAGTTGGGTTGGGTTCATGCACCCCGACATCCTCGGCGCTCTCCTGCCCCGTGCCAGCAGCGACCCGTTCTACGATGCTCTGATGAGTGTCGTGGACACCGCCCAGACTCTGAACGTCATGGTCAAGTGGTCCTGAAAATCTCCCCCCGCCCGAACCCCCTCGGGCGGGGGGAACCCCCACCGATCTATACATACTGTCTGTGATATTTAATACGCAGTCTCTCTCTATCAGCTGGCGTGCAAGTTGGTTCACTGACTTAAACGCCAGCGTATTAGGTATGCCTAACTGGTCTCTTTGAGTGCGTTTTCGTGCTCGTGTGCTATTGTAAGTCTGTCGGGGGGACGGTCCCCACGACGGAAAGGAAAGCATGGGCAAGCGCTACAACTCAACGGCGGTCATGGAGGTGTTGGTGGTGATCACCAGTAGGCTCTACTTCACCGGCACACCATTCTCGGAGGAGGACTTCGACGAGTGGCAGTCCCGCCTGCTCGGTCTCGTCCGCGAGATGAGCGACCAACTGGACAAGGAGGATGTCGCGGACGCCATCAATGCCGAGATCGTCCTCAAGAACGGAATGCGGTCCTACGAGGACTTGCTGCACGAGTTCAGCGAGCTCGTCAGGACTGGCATTCCCACCTGGAGAGTCGGGCTGCGTCAGATGTCTCGCTCCCCCAACTGACCGAATGAGCCATCACTCTCCCCCGCCCCCCTCGCCCTCGGGCGAGGGGGGAACCCCCACCGGTTCAGGCAGACATCCATGTTGATTTAATATACGTTTTCTCCCTGTAAGCTGGTGTGCAAGTTGGTTTACAAACTGAAACACCAGTTCGTTAGGGCAACCTAACATGAAATTGAGTGCGTTTCCACGGTCTTATGCTATTGTAAGTGTGTCGGAGGGACGGTCTCTCCGACAGGAAGGAAACCATGCCAATACAATTGACCTGTCCGTACTGCGACAGGACATTCACATACGACACCGTGACATTCATCGGTGCGAGCAAGAAGATGTCCACGCACAAGGCTCGTTGCCCGAAGAAACGATACCTCGGCGGTGACTTGGAGATCGGAACAGCCGAGGATGCCCGTGAACTGCTGGAGGGGGAGTGATGACCTACGAAGACTTTGAGAGGCTCGTCCAGTCATCGTTCCCCAATGACGGCAACATCCGGTACGGACAGCATTGGTTCAACACCCTGTATTCGGTGAGGCCCGGGGTGGCTAACCTCATCAGGGGGACACTCCACGATCCTTTCCACCGAGAGAAGGTTTCAGAGCAGACGCAAGGCTATGCCCGTGCGCTCTGGAGCGACCTTCGTGCTCACGACACGGTGAACTGAATCCTCCCCCCGCCCTCGGGCGGGGGGAACCCCCATCCGTTCAGACAGACATCTATACTTATTTAATATATATATCTCTCTGTCTACACGCAGCTGGCGTGCGGGTGAGTTTACAAACTTAAACGCCAGTCCGTTAGGTTAGCCTAACAGTCTCTTTGAGTGCGTTTCTGTGCTCGTGTGCTATTGTAAAGATGTCGGGGAGACTCCCCGACGGAAAGGAAAGCAATGAGTAACAGACTGAGAAACGTACTCGCTAGGGTGTATTGGTACCTAACGACATTCAGGGCGCTGAAAGGATCGCACCAACCGTGTCGCCACTGCTACTTCCGTTGGCTGAACGAGAAGCGCAACCGTTGGTTGTGGTTGTGGTGCGACAACGACTGCAACTGGGGCAACGAGTAGCCCCAACACTCGGACCAAGATCTCCCCCCCTCGCCCCCCTCTCCCTCGGGCGAGGGGGGGAACCCCGACCGGTCTAGGCAGTCTGTCTATAATGTTTAATATACAGCCTTCCTTCATCAGCTGGCGTGCGAGTTAGTTCACTGACTTAAACGCCAGCCTGTTAGGGGCACCTAACGGTCTCTTTGAGTGCGTTTCTGTGCCGGTGTGCTATTGTAAGTGTGTCGGCGGGACGGTCCCGCCGACAGAAAGGCACCATGAACAAGGTGAAAATCAACGGGCGATGGGTGAGCGCAAGCAACCCTCCCACAATAAGCGAAGTGTGGCACCTAGTGCTACCGGCGAAGCACGATGCGATCCGGACACTTACCAACCTCATCGCCGGACTGGAGACCCTGGTGGTGGCGTTGGAAGCCCTGCTCGCTGAACACCCATACGAGATCCAGGACCCCAGGACAGCCTTGCTATGGGAGAAGCACCACGCCCGGATCACTCGGGAAATCGGCAAGAACCAACGAGAGCGGAACGCCGCCAAGTTGCGCTACCGGCAGATGGTCCAAGTGCTGGAGTGGTACGACAACAGCGTGTCCTGAACACGCCCCCTGCCCCCCCCTCGCCTTCGGGCGAGGGGGGGAACCCCCACCGATCCAGTCACATCAACACATTAAATTGAATATACGGTTTCTCTCACTTCATCAGCTGGCGTGCAGGTCGGCTTACTGACTTAAACGC
>Ga0194117_10002069_pt1 | contig 21956 bp, 10 predicted proteins | sample TA2MahsurfametaG_FD_160579 | JGI IMG/M metagenome (GOLD analysis project Ga0194117, IMG submission 160579) | Freshwater microbial communities from Lake Tanganyika, Tanzania - TA2015009 Mahale N1 surface | ecosystem: Environmental > Aquatic > Freshwater > Lake | place: Tanzania: Lake Tanganyika...
AAGAATAAAGTACTAAAAAAATCAGCATTGAACCTAGTACTCAAGCAAAACAAAAATCTGATTTAATAATGTAATCAGCTTCGAGGAGAGACTATTAAATACGATCATGAGATTAAGAATCTTGGCAAAAAGATTGGAGAAGCCAATCGTATGATTTCGATTGAATATAAGTTGAAAGATCAGAAGAATGTGGTTCTATAACAGAGAAATCAGTTGTAAGCCATCAGAGTCTTATTTACTGATCAAATTGCCAGCTACTAAACCGCATAGATTTAACAATTTGATATTTGAATTTTCTATAGGGATTCCCAAATTAAGTTATCCTCGTGGAATTATCGAATCCTAGAAATGTAGTTTATTTTTAAGCAGCATATGGTTTTTAGTGTATAATTCTATTTATAGAAAACAGATGATAGACAATCAAAGTTGGTTGTTTCCATCCTTATTAATCTGAATGTCGTCTTGTTTTTCTATATATTCCAAATCTTATTAAGCCTGCAGATTGGACTCTTTGGCCTATCTCTTCTCACCTTGTACTGTTTTGTCTGCAGGGGTTGTCTTAAACTTCCAAAGCTCAATATAGCTTGTCTTTTTTTCATCGATTTCGTAACAAATAACTCTTCCATCTGCAAATATCATGATGATATCCACATAGGCAGATTCAGGATTTCTTTTATAAGCCTCATGATAGACTGGAAAATCCTGAGACTTTTTCTGGATATTAGCAAGAATAGTATCATCTCTTCTTACTAAAACATATCTTTCATAGACATTGATGGCTACATGACCAGGCGGATCATAGCTCATTTGATTTGCTTATTTTTGCTGGGAACTGGTACTGTTTCTCTTCTTGTTTTTGTTTTAATATGCTTTATTCAGTTCTGAGAAATGAGTGGCAATATCTCTAAATTTGATCTATTCTACAAACTACAGTTTTTACTTATTTATTTTATAGATCAGATTGTTCTTTTAAGTTCTAATCTGTATCCCCCGTCCTCCTTCTATCACACCCATTATCTTCAACTTTGGATCAATACTTGCACATACTCTTTAAAATTTAGGATTCATCATCTTGATTACACATATTGATTTCTCGTTATTTTTCTAATTAAAGACCACTAATCCCAATTATGGCTATGTCCCATCTACAAATGAAATCAATTTTTGATGCACGTCATCAGTATCTGTTTTTCTGTAGATTATTTCGAATTTTTACTCATCAGTTTGATTACTAATGGTATCTCCCTTCATGATAAGGAAATGCTAACCTTTAGCTACAAATTAGTCAGTAAGTATGTAATCGTGCCTGAAGAATCTTCTCAACCCAATTATTTGTTTGAAATTCTACTTTTACAAATACTCTGAATACTTCAGTTTCGTGTAAGTCTAATCTCTTGGAACTAGAAGATTGATATCCCGATTTTTCTCAATGATTAGAAATTGTGATCCGCGTTGTTCCAGAATGTTCTCATCATCTTCAATTTCAATAACACTTAACAAAGCTCCTGTACTGGCATTCATCAATCCGAATACATCGTCTCTTGTGGAAAAATAAATCTTATCATTGCCTACAAACTCCATCCGAGTGATCATTCCGATTTCATAGTTGTTGGGGATGTCTTTGCCTTTGAGCAGTTTATAGGAGTGGATAGTACAAAAGCAGATTGCTAATATTAGCAGTACCTTGATGAACATATATTATCTAATTATATTCATTGTCCAGCAATAAGACTAGATAAAATAAACTAGAAATGGATTATTACAAAGAGAGAGTAAACTAAATCATTAGTGTATTGCTTTTTCATGTATTTTTTAACTCCAATACAAAATGAATCACAAATAAGCAAGCTTAGCACTGCTCAAACATATTTAAGTAATCATTTTAAATTCGAATGGTCTAAGACAAACTATAGAGTCTGTAATAAATAATCTATTAGTTCAATCAAGATGCCACCCAGCCAAATCGTCATCATCGGAATCTTCTTCAGCTTTCTTTATAGTATTTGCCAACTTTGATTTATTGTATTCTTGAATGAACTTTCCTGCTTATTTCTTCTCATCCGCCACCAACTTTGCGTCTCTCCACTCTCGAGGCATCGCCCAAATCTTTATCGATTTGCTCTTTGATGCTGAAATAAGCCAGTCTCTTTAGGGCAAGAAGTCGAGTCTTGTTATTTAGGTGTCAAAAGCCTTAAGTAGATCTATGTTAGATAAAAGTTACAAATTTATTTGCCTTAAACTGCATTCCAGAAGGTAATGGATCCATCAGCAGTTCCAGTCATGATCTCAGCTCTTTTTGCAGACCATGTAATTGCTCTTATCTTATCTTTTCCATGTAGAGTTGCATTTAATTTTGCCAGTTTTTATCTGCCTGGCTTATCCAAATCAAACACATTAATTTCTCCATCTTCGTAGCTTCCTGTAAAGAGATAGTTTCGATTATTATCTAAGAAAATCGAACGGATAGACCCCCCTTTATTATTTCTAAGAGTATTTAGCAATTTTGGTTTTTCAGCCTAAGTATTACTCAAATTACTTGAGAAAGATCATAGATGAGCATTTCTCCTATCTTAGTTCCGATAAACACCCTCTTATTGATATTATCTTTGAACAAAGAAAGCAAAGGCTATTTGTGTGGTAGTTGTAATATCATAGCCAAACTACTTCCATGGCTCAATCTAAAAATCTTGTCTTGAGAAACTGAATATACAATGTTAGTCAAAGAATCACAGCCCACTCCACAAACTTTACTATTGTGCACTTTATAACAAACAATATCTTCATATCCATTTTCAGTCATTTTGATCAAATCAATTACTCCGTCATTCAGACCTACTAAGATTTTTTTAGATGCTCTGTCATAGGATAAACAGATGGCTTCTTGAGGATAGCCTTTAGACCATATTTTTACAAATTTAGACGTCTATAAATCACATTGATATGCTTCAATACTTCCCACCTACATAAATTTACCACCATCAGTCTACCATGGTAATTTGGTGTTAGTAACCTTCGCATTTATCCTATTTACAGGATTAACATCAGTAGTAGCAACCAACATCACTCCACTTTATTCGATGTAGAAATAATCTCTGATACCTTTAGATTGCCCTTCAATGCTGTAATCTATATGTAGTTTGGGTGGATTTACCATCATCTAAGCTGCATTTTTATCCAATTGAAGGAACTGCTTCATTAGATCAGAGTTCATAAGGTCATTACGTACAATAATTTTTCTGAGAAACTCTTAAAGTCCTAGTCTTCTTGCATCTAGATCTTTAGAAGTCATTTTTAAGAGGAAGCTCTTTTTGGGTAACTGAGGTAGATTTGGGAAGGTAACTTTGAGTCCGTTGAAAAGATTATCAAATTAAGAAAATCTTTTTTCAACATACCACTTATTGTCTTTAACTTCGAGTTGGATGTTGAAGAACACTGCGCGTTGATCTGTGGAACTTGAAAGATATGTCGGGATTGATACCTTGATAGCTGAGGTCAAGTAATCGTAATTCATGTTTAGATATTATTTATCATCAAAAATAAAGTGTTTATTATTTTTGCCAAATCAACAAAATCATGAGCAATAAAAACGATATTAAGTCAAACAAACTCATACAGTTTTTTTTATTTTAGGGAAATATAATAACATAACTAAATCACAGAGTACGTAGCTAGACACCGTATATCTGTCTCATCGAGTTTGCTACTTTGGCTCTCAACAATGCAAACTGCTACACGCTGTAGTAAAGACTTAGTTTGCTTCCATTTTTCAGTAAGAAAACTATAAGAATAATAGGCTTCATCACTTTTTTCTTCGCAATATTCGATATGGTAAATTAAATTTTGTACTCAATGCCGATTACAAGGCTGGGGTTATGAAAGTTAGAGACCTAGAGAATGGCAGACTCAGGGATATCTGCATTTTTTTAGTAGTTTGTGATAAGGAAATAGTTATTGATCTTTTTCTCGAAGTAGAGATCTCCGAGAGCTTACTGATAATGCGGTTAGTTTTTGATAAGTTCTTTGAGCTACTTTACATTAAGTTTGCATATCGCATTAAGATTTTTGTATATTTTAGTGATGATAATCTTCTACTATTTAGTTAAACTTTCACTATGAGTTATGTGTTTATGTAGGGCCAGCTCTACAGCAAGAGGAAGATACTTTTTTACTGAATTACATCGAAAGTACTTTGATCTTGCTTTAATGGGATGAGCGTTGGTAGATTCATTATTATCAATATAATTCACATAAAACGATAGAAACAAAGATTTGTAATAACAGATTAATACACTAATGATTGAACTTGTAGATTATGTTTTCTTCTTCTAAAATATAAAAATACGTTCTTCATTTCTCTAATTTAAAAAAAAATACTGCTATTCGATTTGTTTAAAGAAATCAAAAAACAATCAACTGTCCAAAGATAGCATGTATACCATTTAAGGAATTTTTAAGTTCAGTGGATTAAGTGTTTGTATTTGTGAAAGTTAAAATTATTAAGAAATTTACAAACATTTGAATGAACAGGGCCAGAAAAAGAAGAATTAACTGTGAGACAGATCTGCTCGACAGCACTAAACCCTTAACGGGAAACATTTTCAACCACTCCAACGCTCCAGTCAGATTTATGGAAGATGTGAACTAAAAAATGGACGAAGAGGAAGATCTCCATTCAAAAACCTACGTGATGATCTAAAACAAAAGTCTGGATCCCCAGATGAGAACAGCCTTTAAGAAAAAGATCACAGATAATAGCTAACAGCTAGCTTTATGAAAAAAAAAGTAAATAAAAAAGTCTTGAATGATGAATCTTCCTTTTCTTTTATTCTTCTTTTTTTATCAAAAGAAACTAAAAATTTTTGAAGCTAATCAAAGTCTTTAGAGTTCGGAAAAAAAATTTACTCAAGTCTAGTAAATAGAAAAAAAATATGTTTTCTGATTTAAAGGAGAACAGACGCAAAAAAAATCAATGGAATAGTGCTCCTTTTCCAATTTTTAATACGATTAATATATAATTACAGTTTGCTTTGAAATTTTGCCTTTAAAAAACTTTTGTGTAATGAACCCTAAAACAGAAAAATTTATTTTATGACACTAATAGAACTAAGAGTTGCAAAAAAATATCGAAGAAACCAAATAAATATTGTTTGAATATTTTTTTGGTAAAAGTTCTAAAATACAAAAAAAAAAACAAGTTAATTTAAAATACAATGTAAAAAAGAATTAAACTCTTTTTGTATTCAGATTCTAACATTTAAGACTTTTATTGATCTGCAATCGAAAATTATTCTCATTAAACCTCATAAAATTCTAAAGCATTATAATAGTCTTTTAATAGAAGAGTTATGTTAAGCAGAGTCCAAACACTGACTAAATCATAGATTTACAATAAGAAAAAAGAAAAATAACCCGACCATCTTTTGAATCTTCTCCAAAAAAATAAAAATAAACAGCAAAAATCTTCACATCTAAACATTGAGGAATAAAAAGATAAAATAAAAAGATAAATCATGCAAAAAAGAATAGATATCATTCTCAAAAATTATCACAGAAAACCAAAAGTATCATAGCCTCTACCTTTTGTCAAAAGGAAATGGATATCTCCTCTAAATCAACTCGCCTAAAACAAATAGATATAACCCTTTGAATAAATAAAAAAGAGAAAGCTTGTTAGATAAAATAAGTAATAAGTTCAGAAGGTAGTAAGAATTTTAGACATAAGTAAAACTCTGAGATACTTTGGTGAATACTTACAAGTTAATTACGATACAGAAAATGACATACAAGTGGCTAAACTAACTGAAAAATAGTCCAAACTCAGTTATATCCATCAAAAATTTAACGAAATGATAAAGAAACAAAAGCCCAAACTCTGCATAATGAACTTTAAGTCTCAAAAACAAGTTACTTTTATAAACTTCATGTAAGAAGATAAGTTTTACCAAAACGTAATTCGGAAAAATGACGATTAGCTTACAAGAATACTTATTTAAGCTTTAGAAGTGAATGGGAACTTCACAATGGCATCCTATTTACGTTTTTATTAAATATTTGTGTGGCAATCAGCAGACCGAAGTGAACAGATTGAGTTTGTTTTAAAAATATTGATTAACTAATCCAACTAAAGATCTATTGTGTAGATCAGTAAGAAAGTGGACATCATTTGTAAAAAGATTTTCATTCAAAACTTCAATAAATCTCTGGAAAACTTCAACTAAATCATGAAGAAACTTTTATTCGGTGACGATTATGAATACTCTACACAGAAAGAATACCACATGACAAGGAAAGCTCTAACTGAAAGTTTATAGAGAAATGAGGAATGTATAAGCATCTTTGTGAACATATTCTATGCGAGTTGATATTATAAGTCATTTTATCATACATTTATGATCATGTAGTTAAAGAAAAGATCAATTATTGGATGTTTCATTTATTAAACATATTTAAATTCAATCATGAGATTTAAAATCAGAGGCATACAGGCATCACAAAAACACTAAGAAATGTGTACATCCGTATCTTGGTGCTCCTTCAATTAAGTTAGTAGGTATTTTAACCTTGATTTAGTATTGGAGATGATAATATCATCAATAAGTGGAATGTAAATACAGGGCAGTCAACGAAATGGATGGATTTAGATTCCTATGCTATAGATCATGACTGGATGCCCTTTAGTAAAGGTGCTAGTGATCTCGTTGCAGTTGGGTTCGCAGATGGCACTATTAAGCTTATCAATAAAAATGGTAAAGTCGAAAAACATATAAATACTGAAACACATAAGAAATCAGTTATTTCGTTGAAGTGGTGTTACGACGGAGGTGCCTTAGCGTCCACAGGTCAAGACGGCAGTTTAAAAATTTGGTCAAAAAATGGAAATTTAAGAACAAATCTTGTACAATCCGATAAACCAATTTATTCTGTAACTTGGAGCCCTGAAAGTGATGCAGTTCTGTACTGTTATGACAAATTTATCTCTCTTAAACCCATAAGTGCAAATCAACAAAAAAATTTGCAATGGAAAGCCCATGAAGGACTAGTACTTAAAGTTGATTGGAGCCCCAATAACAACTGTATTTTATCATGTGGAGAAGACTGCAAATATAAAATCTGGGATAATTATGGTACTCATAAAATAATTTAGGAAGATTGCTCTACTCTTCAGCACCTTACGACTATGTTGTAAACTCGATTTCTTGGAGCCCAAATGGATAGTACTTTTCAGTGGGAGCCTTCGGTATGTTTAAAATTTGTGACAAAACAGGGTGGACTTACTCTTTCAACAAAATTTAAAATGGATCAATTTAAAAAACTGTCTGGTCAGCAGATGGTACTCTTTGCGCTGGAGCCTGTGGAGATGGCAGTGTTATTTTTGGAGAGGTAGTTGACAAACAAGTTTCTTACAATAACTGGTAAGCAAATCTGAACGACTAAAATCGTATCTAAGTTACAGACATTTTGTCTTAAAACACTTAATTTAAAGAGCTTCTCGACTTTAAAGATAGAGTTATTAACATGTCAATTGGATATGGTAACTTAATCGCTACAACTGCTTCTCAATGCTATATTTACAATATTCCCAACTGGAATACTCCTCATATTTTTGATTTAAAAGACTCTGTTGCTTTCATAATTCAAAGCCAAAAATATTTCTGTCTCATTGAAAGTACAAATGGAATTATGATCCACAACTATGAAAGCAAACTTATTTCTAATCCCAAAATCGCTGGAGCTAAATGTATACACTTATTAATATAGTTGAATTTATGAGCAAAAAGAAAATAGCTTTTTCTTCTGACATCCTCGCAGTTATTTAATCTACTAATCCAAAAATGATTAAGTTCTATGAAATAGCCACAGGCAAACCTTTAAATTTTACAGTCTAGCACTCACTACCTATCATTTAGATCAATCTCAATCAAACAGAACAGCCACTTTAGAGAAAAATCGCCTTTTTAGACGTGAATAGAGATCTATATCTTACGACTGTTCATCGCGCTGAAAAGAATTATAAAATTGCAACTATTTGTGATTCCTTCCAATGGCATGATAAGTTTGATGTTCTTGTTTCTGTTGCAGATAGTAAACTCTCAACATTTTTCTATCCAAACGTTGTCTTCATTGATAATGATTTATTGAATCTCACAACTATTACCAAATAAGTCCAATAGTTAGGAAGACTACCTCAGATAATTAACTATTTCTAAACTCAAATATCAATAAGACGAAGAGATGGAGGAACAATTAATGTTGCAAATTCTCCATATCCCACTATTCTTTTAGATTTCTGTGACAAAGGAAAATGGTAAAAAGCAACAAAGCTTTGCCGTTTTGTTAAAGAACCTTTACTTTGGGCTTGTCTTGCTGCTGCCTCTTTAAAGAATAAGAAATTATAGACTGCTGAAACAGCTTTTGCTGCCATCGAAATACCTGAAAAAGTTATATTTTTAAGTGAATTGAGAGACCACCCTTCATAAATCGTAAGAAATGCTTCTCTTGCTTTACTTTTCCATAAAAATAATGAAGCTTAACAGATTTACACTCAAAATAAGTTTTACTATCGTGCAATCAGAATGAACATAGATGGATATAGGTGGTAAAGAGCATTGAAACTTGCTAGAGATTTTAAAGTACATTTGGATTTAGTGGTTGCTTTCAGAAAAAAATATCTTTAGAGAATCGGAAAAGAGGAAGACAATAAGGAATTGCAAAAAGCTGCGCAAGAAGTAGGATAAATCGATTGGAACGCAATTTAAGCTAAAATAAGAGAGGAAGAAGAAAAGTAGAAAAGGAAATGATTTTGTCTGGAAATGCGTTAATATCTGCACTATCTTATAGAAGAGAGTCTTGTAATTTTTCAAGCCTTGCATATTTTAAATAAATTTTATAAATGGGGAATGATTGAGATAACAATATAATTTCACTTCATCATAAAGAATTTATAGTTCCTTCCTTTTGATCCGTGATCTTCTTGAGACACTTAATATTGATGTTTAGGAGCATATTTAGATAAAATTGACAAGATTTTACATTTTTATCTTCCCCTTCTTAAATTATGGCACTTATTTTATCAAAAAATTATTCTTGGATTTGATTAAGTTTGTTACAAAGCACTTCTTTTTAAATATCTTCAATTTTTTGATGATCCTATTCTCTCTAAGGGTTCGATTATTTGGAATTATTGAGGTGTACTTATTTTTAGGCTTTCAGTTTTCTTTTGATTTTTAAAACCTTTTTAGTTTTCTTTTAATTTTTCCTAAAGTAGCACACATTATTGTTTCTATGATACTCCCCAAAACACTTTTTTCTGCACAAGTATATGGGCCTCTACATTTCTGCGCTACAAACCTTGCAAGACCAATATGTTCTTCTTGGTTTAATTTTATTCAAATTTATGGAAAGGCATTGAACACAGTTTTGTTCTTTTTCCATTTTAAAAGGGAGATGAACATCACTTTGTTTCTATTAGGGAATCATCCTACTAACCTATTTAGTTTTCATGTCAAATAACTAATTAATTTTATTAACTATTATCTATGAATTCTCAGCATTTTGCCTCCACATATTCACAGCCATCATGTCAAAAGAAAGATCTCGAGTTTCTTCGTTTCTCTAGCCTCTTAATTTTAACAAAAATTATTCCAACTATTTCTATTTTTAAATGAAATGATTTTAAATGTGTTCCAACATCGACTAAAAAAGCATGTAGTTGGGTTTAAGTCTCAAAACTGCAAGCGTCTTTTAAAGTTTGTTGAATTTAGCTCTATATTTATGTTCGATTTCTTCGATTTCTGCCTGCCAAAAATGAATGAGATTTGGATCGATAGCCACGTTATAACAAAAGGAGAAATTTTCCTTAAGGAAAGGTACGAAGTATTTATGATCAAATTCTTGAGAGGAATGGTCAAAAATAAGCAAAAATTGTTTTTGGTACTATTTAAATATTTTCAGTAATTTCCCACCCTTTTTTATCAATAAGCCGTTTCGATAATATTTTAGAATCTCACCCCGCAGATTGAATACAACAATATTGCATTTGCATCTTATAGAAGGAGTTATTTTAACAACTAAAATAGTTTCACTTTCAACATGTTTAGCAAAGGTATGCTCGTAGATCTATCGTGTTTGATCTCGAAGCTCATGATCGAGGTCGTCCATTTTTGCTTAGTTATTCATTTACTCATTCAAACTACCTCTTATTCTTATATACGACTGAAACTCCTGTTTTCTTGACCTTATCTATGCCAAGGTATCTTTTGGTTTATCAAACATTTTGATCTTGAAGTACCTGTCAAGCGTGTCAGCCTGTCTATCCTCGCGAAATATCGAAGGGGGATTTAAAAGATAGTGCAATTTGAGGTTGCTCTGAGACACTTCCATGATATCGGCAGATGTTCTTAGATGGTTGGAGATGATGAATGCTTCGTTACCCTTGTCACAATTAAAAGCTCTATTGCTAATCTAACTAATCTACTCTTCTGACATCTTGGTAGGACTCTAACTTCTATTTATATGATTATTTATTATTGCAAATATTACGATCTTCACCCCTTCATATATCCCACTAGTATCGCATAGAAAGAACTTTTCATCTATTGTAAATTATCTTCCATATAAAACTTTTTGATATTACAATGTGATATCTAAGAGCCAAGAAAATCGAGGAAGAGGGTACTGTTTAACACATCATTCCGCAAAAGGGAAATGGAGTGTTGAATGAGGATATAAGTGCTTTCTGTTAGTAGGTTTCCAAAATGGAAAATATTAATTAAGTCATAAATCTGGTTGGGCGGGTCAATTTTTTGAAATAAAGTTTGTAAAATATAGAGTATGTTTTACATTTGAATAAAATTTTAAGCTAGAAAATAACCCACCTTTCAATTGAAGTTTAAATCGAGATATTAAAAAATTTTATTTTATAAAACTATAAAGATCTTTAAAAAATTGAAAGAAAAAACCAATTGCAGGCCATTCTTACATCTTAAATATCCATCTGAAGAAGTGAAATATTTTAATACATCTATCCCATTTTTCATTTGATAGAAATAAGATACAATATTTAAAAATATTCTCCAAAAAAATCTATGATTTATTAAGCTTTGAAATATTTGTTAAGGAGTTTTGAATAATTAATCGTTATAAATATCGTTCATATGCTCACCAAATAATAACTCAAAATAAACCTTTTAACCCATAAAAACAAACAAAGGAATCCATAAATGATCAACTACGAAAGAAGCAAATAAGAAATAGTCCAGTAGTTACTCTCTTGTAACACACCTCACATCCATAATCACATTTAATCTCAAAAAGTACATTCATTAGTGTCTTTTTTTAAAAGAAAAACAGATGTACAAGTACAACATAACTAACCCACTATAAATCAATATAATACTTAAATTGAATACCCATAGGCTCAGTCCAGAATATACATAAGTGACCAGTATTGTAAATAGTTGGAAGAAGAACCCAAAAAAAGAGTATTTTTGAATGAATATTTCATAAAGACAAACAAAAAAGTTTTATAAACTCTACAACCTGTGGTTGAAAAGGAAGGTTTAGAAGAGACAGCACTTCATATTGAAAATACAATAAATTTGTGTATTAACGCTACAAAACCTGAGAACCATCTAGATTTCAGAGCTGTATCAAAAATTAAAGATGAAAGCAAATTCAAACGTGAAATATAAGAAGAAAAGTAAAGAAAGAAACAGCTAGTCCTAGCCTAAAGCATAAAGAAAAGATAAAGAACTTAGAAAATAAATATCTTCAATGGCTGCGCAGCCAAAGTATTTTCATCCCCACAAAATACCACTAATTACGAGACTAAGATTATTGATGCTAATGAATCCAAAGATATGAGTGAAGTCGAAGATTTTAGCCAAAAATAATAAAAATTTAATTTCTTTGATTTTCTGAAAGGCAAGATCACAAACTTAGCAAACAAAGAAAGCTAAAAACAACAAAAGTAAAATCCCCGTCAGAGTATTTAACATGTTGAGGCTATTTCTGTTAAGAATAAAACAGAACCAATCAAAAGCAAAGAAGCCCAACATAATTAAAGCATTGCTTCGATGAAGCCTTAACTGAGTTAATCTGATTCCAGTTCTTTTTTCAAAGAGAAATAAAAAATTGAATAAAAAGGTATTCTAAATGTTGATTTAAGAGATATCGTTGATTCATCAGTCAAACAAGTTTAGGCCAACCTATAAAAAGTAGAAGAAAAGAGGAAGATAGATAAATTAGAAACAATAAACAAAGTCAATACAAAAAATACCACGGATAGAGTAGATAGCATAGATAAAGCAGAGAGCTCAAAGCCTAAGTTGATTGAAACAGCTAATAATAAAATCTATGGTTAATAATCAAAGCAATCAGCAATAAAAGCTATACAAATCATTAAAAATTAAAGCTCAATAAAGAAAGGCTCAGAAATTAAAGAAAGTCAGTAATCTAAAATAAAAAAAATTTTTGGTGATAGCAAAAAGAAGAGTTCAGAAAAGATAATATTAAAAAAAGAGATTCCTGAAAATAACTCGTAACTAAAGTCAATCACTGAGTTTTTCGCAGCACAAAAATCACAATCATATAAGATAGAGAATTTCAGCCAGCCTTCGACTGTTCAAAAGAATTAAGAAAGATCAATAGAGTTTTCCGATGTCTTCAATCATCTGAATTTTGAATAAATAAAAGACAGTGAAATGAATGGTAACTTATTCCAAAAGAATGAAGAAAGCAAAAACTCTAAACATGAGGAAGTAAATCTAGAGAAAGTATTAAGTGAGTTGCAAGAATAAAAATCACTTTAATTATCAGAAAAGAAATTATTCTAAAAAAGCTAGCAGTTATCATAAAACAAACTAATTTAAAAGAGTTTGCAATTAGCAGAAAAGAAACTAAGTAACGAGAGTGAAATAATATCAGAAAAGAAGTTAGTTTAAAAGAATTTGCAAATATAAGAAAAGAAATTACCTTAATAGAGTCAGAGTCAGATATTTTAACTTTCTAAAAACTAAACAGTCGTCAAAAATAAAAAAGAGATAAACATTAATTTGATGGATTTGCCATAAGTAAGTCTTAGCTTCGATGCATTTTCCTTCAGTAAGTTATCCAATTTAACAGAAAGATAAGATTCACACTAACCAACTCTTAATTCTTTCAAAGTAATAAGTAATATCAAATAACCCATAAAATAGATCTAATCTATAAACATAGAACAACCCAAAATGTAACAAAATAACTAAAAAAACATTACTTCTTTATTGCAATAGAAAGCCACGGCGGGAATACATGGAAGAGTGCAGAAAATTGAAATTAATCTTGATAGTGATTCATCTGATCAGAATACAAGTAAAGAAGAAGACTCAGATTCTGAAATTGACCTTGATGATATAAAAGACTATGATAGTGACGATTAAAATACTGATAACCCAAAAAAAAATCCAAATGGTAAATCAAAAGTAAATTTAACTCCAATAATATAAGAAGATCTTTAAGAGTCTTAGTTGATGAAACAACATACTAATTTAAAGAAGATTTCAAAGGAGTAATTAAAAAACATGGAAGATCCACCACTCTCTACAGAATTTAAAATGAGTAAAATAAAAAGCGAAGATATCAATAATCAAAAATTTGAGAAGACATAAAAGATTGAAAATAAACCCAAAGTTATAAAATTAGTGAAGCCTCTTATAAAAAAAGTCAGCTTAACACACAATCTCTCTCAACCTGAAAACTCTTCGATTTCAAATTTATCAATGACTTCTTAAAAAGATATCAGTAAAACTGAAAAATAACTAATTGAAAGCATAAAAGGAGGCATTGAGGGACTGAAGGAAAAGATGTCCTCTATTATTTTATCAGATTCAGATAAGAGTCTCAGTAAGATAAACAATAAAAGCCAGTTGTATAGTGATGTAAAACAGATTTCCATTGATTTAGGATCTTTCACATAAAACTTAAAAAAATAAGGATAGAGTGAATCTGAGTCAAACAATCTAATTAAATTGATGAAATAAAAATCTTCGCAAAAAAATAGTTCTAGCAACTAAAACAAAAAAACAAGTGAGAAGTAGACAAAAAAGATAATAAACTTCGACTAGCTTGATGCGTCAGTTTAGTAAGATTTGTATAATTAATTCAAGTAGAATTTTATGAGTTTAAAAAAAAGAGTGGAAGAGGATCATAGAATGCTCTGATTTTTCATGCAATTTTATTATAAATCATTTATCCTCATCCTACTCTTCATCTGATTATTTATTTTCTTATGCAACTTCAAGCATTTTTTGTCGATTCTTTTATCTGATTTAGGCAGCTTTAACTTCTAGTATGCCTATCAAATATTTAAGAGTTATCTTCTAAGTTTTGTTAAATTACAGCCCATTCATTTTGATATTTGATGTCAAAGAAGGCTTTTTTAAATTATCTCTATTTTCGTACTTCTCTTTGTAGTAATGCATGAGTACTCCCACCTATTATGGAAACAAGCCAGTCTCGAATAGCAATTCCATCTTTTTATTTTTGATGTCGTAGTTCTTATTGAATACTTATTTGAGCAGCTTTTCAATTTTTAAAAACAGTGGGATCTACTAACTCTTTATTACTTACTTTTACCATATACTATTAGATTAACTCCCAATAGGAGTTAAAAATAAGCCTTCAGCAAATCTACAAAAAGCCTACAGAAATTAAACATAGTCTAATCCAGTATCTGAAATCCCATCTTAAACTTATAGTTTTTTAGCAGTTCTATAAGCTATTTACAAATCTTTGAGTGCTTATTTGGTCTTTCTGATTTAAGCATTGAGAAATAAAAGTTTCATTTACTACAACAGCATCTTTTTCTTCTGCTTTGTATTCATATTTTTTTGAGTTAAACCTGCATACTTTTAGTAAACTTGCTACAAAAAAGATGAATAACTTTTTACGAATATACTTATTTCGTAAGATGTTAGATTCTATTATCGCCATTTCGAAGATTATGCCTTCTACTCATATTTTTTCAATGACTTTATCATCCTTTGAAATGCTTCACTTAGTGGTAAGGGATACTTTTCTCTTTTTACTCTCTATTACTCTGTCTCTTCTTCCTTTTTAGGTATAGCTACACACCATTTTTACATAGCTAATCTTAACAAAAATTAAAAAAATTGTGGTCGATAAAACCCGATTATTTCTGAATCTTTAGTTAAATTAGAAAGACAACTAATAACTTTTAGTCGTATCTTGGCTTTGGTAACTCTTTTGGTTTAGTATCCTTGTTCTTCGATGAATTTTTCAAACGTATTTTCAGAGATGGAATAAATTCCACTGTTGTTCGGATTATTGTTAGCTAGATAATAGTAGATCTTTTGAAACACCTCATAGTTTTTCTACAGTATATTCTTGATCTCCTTCAATTATTTTTACTGCTTGATGATTTTTTTGACTTTGGAATGAGAGAAATCAAACTAAACACATTTTTTAATGAAATTCTATACAATGACAGAAGTACCTCATAGGTTTATCCGTCTCCAATTCCTTTATTTTTATTGAAAATGTTGTCGAATTCTACAGGTATAGATTTGATTTCGATTTCCTTCGCAAGTTCTGGTCCTTTTTTCTTCTTGGGTTTATGCTTACGAGGCCTTTAAACCTACTTGGATTATGTTAAAATTACTGGAAATAAATTTTAAGCACGCATATCATCAGTTCGCGGTTGGCAATGAATTTTCGTCAGATAGTCTTCGTTAAAAATTTAATCATAGTAGAGAGGTTGATTGACAGTATTTAAGTATTTAAGCGTAATAGGTCCTATCTTTTTCTGTTCTATCATAAATTGGCCAATCTATCTATTGAAAAGGAGTATCTTCACTTCGCCAGATTCAGTGGGATTATGCATATGACTGATATTTCCATTTTCGTTTATTTTTGTGAAAAATAGTTGTAATTTGGCTGGAGGGCACATTCGCAATATCTAAAAATATGTTCCTTTATCAGTCATCCTGACTCCTGTGTAATTTTAAAAATCAAAATGAATAAAGCATCCTTTATCTCCTTATGATTTGGCTATCTTAAAATACTTCTAATCCCATCCTTCACATATCCAGCACACACTCCTAACTTAAGAATTCGAATGATGGTGATTTATAGATTTGATAATATTTGTTGAATTGATTCTCTAAATAAGCCCGGCTCGAATTGAAATGGGAGTCTCTCTCTACTCCTTCTTGATGAAATGCAAAAATCCTTTAAAATCTACAAAACCCATATTTCCTTGATAGTGAAGTCCATAAATAGTATGATTTTGTTTTAAGGCCTTCGCAATAACTCGACTATCAGCTTCATCTATCTAGCAGAAAGAAATATCGAGATGTATCAAACTAGTATTTGATTTGACCACTATTTTAAAAGATATATACTTGTACAAAATGATTTCGTTCCATCGAAACCTATCTGATTCCAACTTAGATCTAAAACTTTTACACTGTTATTTTTTGATAAACCTTAGAAGATCAACTTGGTTGCTTTTGTGCCCATCTCACACCAATGCAGATATAGTTAGTAAAGTTGATTGTCATTTATGAGATATTCTTTTATCCTTACAGCAGCGAAGTTACCCAAATAGTTTTTGGAAAGATTGAGTACCATGAGGTAGTTCATATTGTATAGGTTCGTAAAAAACACACCGAAACAAGTATCGGTTAGATTATTCGATTAGAGGTTAAGCTACTACAATTCGCAATCATCTTAGACTTCTTCGTTGTAAAATAAAGTTGAAAGCAAGTTTATTCCTCTTCGACCAATTTTATTAAAAGAAAGATTGATCCTTCTCATCTTTGCAAGATTGGGAATGATCATATCGCAGATATCAGAAGTAAGCTGGTTATAGGAGAGATCAATCTACTAAAACACGGTTACTTTTTAAACAATCTCTGAAACAGCCTTTAGTGAAACTCCACTTCCCAAGGCACAATTTTTTAAATCGAGGATGGCTTATTCTCCTTTTAACTTTATCACCTAAATACATATCTACTTACTTCCATTTTCTTGGGGGGTATGTTATAGTTTTAGAGAATAGTGAGAATCATTGTAATTGGATTGAGCTACAACTTAAATCTCTACATTTCACGGATTTTATCAATTTTTTTATATCTATCGTAAAATTTGTTTATAGCCTCTTACCCTACGAATTTTTCTTTAATGTATTTGGATTCCTTAGGACCTGCGTATAGAGGGTGTTGTTTGTTTGGCAAATTCGGAACGAAGGGATAATGTTTGCTATTATCGACTATTTACAATCTAGAGCTAGATAAAGGTCTTTCTGTTAATAACACATTTTGCTCTGGCACTAAGCTTTTTATTAGATTGTGCTATGTATTCTTTTTCAGCACAAACACAGTGGGCTAAGCATGTCTATGTCCATCATCTCTCAAAAGTTCTCTATGCAAAGACTATTCCTCTGAATCTACGCTTATATCGAGTCTTTTGGGCAGATTAAGTTGAATCGCTATCTTTTAATTATGCAAATATCTCTCCCTATTTTCACGTAAAGTTTTTTTATTTTGCAAGTTGCATATACTCAATTTTGGTGTTGATTTAGCATGTCGTGGTTCTGTCATAACTTCTTTTTGTAATGTTTTGGCTTGGATAGGAGATTATTCAGTTTTTTATACTTCTTAAATAATGAGAGGTGTTGCAACTTGTTTCGGTTTTTAACTAATGTTGATTATCTACTTCTTTTGTTCGACCAACACATTTTCCAGCTTAGCTCTCATATATTTCTAATAAATTTCTGCAGTACTCGTCCATTCCTTCTTAGTTTCTTACTGTTTATTGGGTCTAAGGTTGATAGCAGGAAGTATGTTGGGTTCTTTATTTTTCTATGACTTGGTTCGATTTTTTTATAAACTCATCAGGTTATTATTTCAATCAGGATATAATGCATCCATGTAGCTTATATAATAGTTGATCTAAAGTTTGAACAAATCAAAAAGTGCCCTTGTTTTTAGATATCCCTTCTTTCAACAACCTTAATGCTTACTTTTGATCATTTGTCAGTAGTTACTCCTCTCTTTTTTCCATAGGTTTTGCCGCGTTTTGTAGACCTTTAGTGTTGAGTTAGTTATAGTATTGTTCCCATTTATTGAAGAATTTTTGGTAGAATTCTGCTTGTGGCTCTTCGTGATGATGTTTAAACTATTGCCTAACATAATAGTCCCCCATGATTCTCATCTTAGCGGACAGTACCTTGCGATGAAGTTTGAGTATCTTATAATAGAGCCTAACTCCATTTTGCAGCAGTTTTTGTACATCTTTGCTCATATCAAAATCTTGGTTAATTTATGTTCAGAAATGCAAAAAATTATAATACTAGCCTATTTATTAATCATAATAGTAGTCGATAGTATAAAAGATAATTACAAGAGAATCAACCCTCGTATACTTTTTTCTTTCATATTCCGATATGTAATATTAAGTTACAATTTTATATAAACACGATGAGTTAAACTTCTGTAAAGATACGTTTCGGTGTACCTTAACAACAAACTGACACTTCTAAATTATCACTAATAGTCCATCTGAAAAAGCACGAAGTATAAATCAAGAAATTTAGACCGAAACAATATACCAAACAATATCAAAAGCAATTGGCAAATATAAAACTCCTTTTCTTGTGGTATAAACACCTGAGTCATTCGGTTAATTCAATTTTGACCTCGCAAGTAAGATCTTAGAACATGAGATCAAGTTCCAAACCATTATTAACTAAAATAAGGCCTATCATTTGTATGAACCAAACGATCTTTAGATCATGATGCCTCTCAGAAAAATAGAAAATTTATTACAAAAATTAAATACTCTCAACAATACTTTTTTTGTGAATTTGACTCTATGTAATTTAGATGCAATAATCCACAAGAAAACTGACCTAGAATGGAGTCTCTTATAAAATATGTTAATTGAGGCCAAATTAGATTTAGATAAGAATTTTGTAAAACTAGGATCGTAGTTGATCAGCAAAATATCTCCTGGCTTTGATTAGTCCCCAATAGTTGGATTTATTTAACTTTTTGCAGGTGCAGACGTTGATCTTTAGTACTTTGCTCATAACAAAGATTCTAGTCCCCTTCTGCTTTATCAAATGCAACTCGCGAAGGTGTTCTAAAAAATCAATCGAAGCTAATATAATCTGGAACAGACAAACAAGGCTAACTATTGACGTCAATGCTAAAAGACAGACAAATAATGAAAGTATATCTAAATTTTGGCAAACTGGGATGTATATAACTCGTAGCTGAAGCCCGGTTATGGGCATTTATGACCTTAGTCTTATGAATCAGAGATATTTATTTGAATAATGACCTTGGTATCAAAATCACAGAATTTCTTTTAAAGTCACTGTTATTTTGAATAAAATATTGTCTTATTTTATTAGAGGCGCATAAAATACTTTACCATGTTTAGAACTCACATTTTTTATTGTCAGATAATCTTCTTCTTTCTAAATTGCCAAAGTATGGCCTTAATCTATCCAAAAAGAACTGCAGTATGATTTACCTAACTCTAAGAATCTCTCAGTGCCAATATAGGTCTAAGTAAAATTGGAAATACATTCGAAGCAGTATTGAAGTAGTCTGCATAGACATAGAGTTTATCGGATTTTAATGATGCAATTTTAAAGAGAAACTATTCTGCATCATGTATTTAGCAAGGAAAATTGAATTCTATTGAAGGATGCGAATGACTGAGCTTAAAATCCTCACTAAATTAAATCAAATCTACTTTTTGCCTTAAACTTTAAATGACACAGATTTATCAATAGATTCTATTTTTTGAGGTTTCTCCATATCTTTCCTCTCAGATTTTACTTTGAAGTAATTCTTAACACTTTTCTCTATTTTCTGAATTATCTTTGTTTTGAACACATCCGAATAGAAGTTCCCTCTGTTCACAATTGATTAGTATTCTTCTTAGCTTACCCTCAGAATATTGTTTAACTAAATAATCTCCTCTTATGTGTCGTCAGAATCATCCATCTGCACCTTCACTATAACGAGGTCGCATCTGTTGTACATAAGAATGTCTTCATTTTTGTGCTTTTTGAGATACCTGTAAAATAGTGAGAGATTGGGAAAATGAGTCATTATGTAGTTATCATCGAGATCCACCTCATATATTATTTCCTCTTTTTCTTATTAGGTTACTTTTATGTTGACGAATGTTTGAGAGTATGATTTGGAAGGGTATTTCTTTTTGATATAGGTAACAGTCACACAATATCCGTTAGAGAAGAATTCCAAAGATTCGCTCATTCGCGGTTTTTCAAATAATTATTTTACTAGATTAAAAGGCTCGTTTTATAATCAATAAAAATTAATTCCAAAAAACAAAAAGTATTGAGATATTTATGCCGATCGAATCAAAGTATCGAATAATGAGGAGCGATACATATTTGGCATGCACTTCCATTATCAATATTACGGTCAAGTCTCATATAACCTAACTCTCCCCATGCAGTTCCCCAGCTGTTGCGAAGAATCCAGTAGTTATTTTGACTGTTTGAAACGATTCCAGTAACTAACATGGCGTGATTGACAGCAGTTGATGTGATGGGATCACATCCTGTGAAAATTCCTTGCTGATAGAACATAAAAGGATAGTTGGCATAAACTGCTACTGATACTGGGCGCTTGAGTACTATATTGGTCAAACCTTAACAATCATACATCCTTAAACTTGTATAGGCGTAATTTTTAATTCTGAATTCACCTCTTTTCCTTAAACAGGTACCATTTTGGCCAAGGTATTAGGTCTATTTTCTTTATGGATAGTTTCGTGAAAGAGTAATGCCATTTACCAGAACATAATCGAATACCTTTCCCATCCATCCACCAAGGCAACCCTGATTGCCAGAGCTAAAAGAACAATCTACTATTTGTTGAATTGAAAGTGATACACTTATACCTTTCATCAAATATGAGCTTTGAATGTCTGCGACTCCTGTATGAGCGTAGCACGATCCACAATTACCTTGATTTGTCACAGCTGGAACCATTCTCTTCTGAGTCCAGTTGACATTAATATTACTTGCACCCAAACTTCCAAAAAATGATTTTGAAGGAGGTTTCTAAGCCATCATAAGTTTTCCTTCTAGATTGAGGGGCCTCTCAGTTAAATAGATTGCTTTGAGTTCCTAAAAGGTTTTATCTGCGAATTGGGCATGGAGAGCCATTGTGTAAGTGACTCCTTGTTTTTAGTTGTGAGCTTGTACCTGCACTCTATTTTTTTCGCGAACCATCAATCTAAAGGCAGCCTCACTTCCTATTTATTATGCGTGAAGCAAAGTAAGAAAGAGCAAGACTAAAGCGATACTTGTTAATTTCATGTTTGTAATTGAATATGATAATTATGCGATGAAATGTATTAGAATCAGTCAGTCAAATGTTTTGAGTTCACTTAGTTTCCAGTCTTCGAAAGAACCATCAGGCAGGTATCTCCTTATTATAAATGGTATTCTCTTCTCTGCCAACTCTTTCTTGGCTATTGTGATAGGATCCCAGTTCATGTTTGCTATATTCTTATTCTCGAGATACAGTGGAGCATTTTTGGAAATCTGGACTGATCGGACTCCGATTATCTTGGCTTTTTAGAATTTAGTCATAAAAGGTGAGGTAACTCTAGTAACGTTGGGTAAGTCTTTGACTTACTCCTGTATTATTTAATACTATTTATGTTCAGATTCTGACTACTCTGGAAGATAATCTTCTTCCTTTTCCTATTCGTCCATGCTTTCATGGTCATCCTCTTCGTCATGATTACTATTGCTGTATTAATGAGAGAGAGGGGAGTCATCAGAGAAGCCGTGTTAGAGGTGATCCTAATCTAGTTAATGGTCAAAGGTATCCTAGCTTCTGTAATTATCAGCCATGGGGTTTGTTGATGGATGATTTTTATATATCTGTTAAGATTAAGAT
>Ga0194117_10002076_pt1 | contig 21910 bp, 18 predicted proteins | sample TA2MahsurfametaG_FD_160579 | JGI IMG/M metagenome (GOLD analysis project Ga0194117, IMG submission 160579) | Freshwater microbial communities from Lake Tanganyika, Tanzania - TA2015009 Mahale N1 surface | ecosystem: Environmental > Aquatic > Freshwater > Lake | place: Tanzania: Lake Tanganyika...
CATCACGTACTGGTCGCAGGTCGTGCCCGCGGGTAGGCGGCCGGGCCAGCGCATCAAGCAGGCGACGCGGGTGCCACCCTCCCAGGCCGTGCCCTTGCCCTCGCGGTGGGGCCGCGCGCTGCCCGCGTGGTCGCCGTAACTGAGCCAGGGGCCGTTGTCGCTGGTGAAGATCACGAGCGTGTCGCGGGTGAGGCCGTGACGCTCCAGCGCGCCCAGCACCTGCCCGACCGACCAGTCGAGCTCCATCATCACGTCAGCGTAAAGCCCGCGGCCGGACTTGCCCTTGAACTTCTCGCTGACGAAGAGCGGCACGTGCGGCTGCGGGTGCGCGAGGTAGAAGAAGAACGGGCGCTCCCGGTTCCGCTCGATGAAGCGCACCGCGCGCTCGGTCAGCCACGTCGTGAGCTGCGCCTGCTCCTCGGGCGTGACCTCCGCGTCGATGACGCGCCCGTCCTCGATCAGCGGCAGCGGCGGGTAGGTGCCCGGCTTCGCCTCCGGGTGGTACGGCCACATATCGTTTGAGTAAGGGATCCCGAACGACTCGTCGAAGCCGTGCCGCGGCGGCAGGAACGGCGCGTGGTGGCCGAGGTGCCACTTGCCCGCCATCCCGGTCGCGTAGCCGCGGGACTTGAAGACCTCCGCGAGGGTGGTCTCGTCGGCGTGGATACCGTGGTTGGACTGCGGCCCGAGGGCGCCGTGGATGCCCACGCGGTTGGGATAGCAGCCCGTGAGGAGGGCGGTGCGCGAGGCGGAGCAGACCGCCTGCGCCACGTGGAAGTTGGTGAACCGCACCCCCTCGCGCGCCATCCCGTCGAGGTGCGGCGTCGCGTAACCCTTCGCCCCGAAGGGGCCGATGTCCGCGTAACCGAGGTCGTCGCAGAAGATCACGATCACGTTCGGCGGACGGAGGCCGGCGGCGGTGGCCGCGGTGGGCAGCAGGGCGGCGAGGGCGAGGAGCGCGGCGAGGGCGCGGCCCGGGGAGGGAAGGGCGGGGCGGGGCATACCCGAGGTTTGCCTCGCACCGCTGCGCCGCGCAAGTCCGCGTGCCAGCACCTTCGCGTTAACGCTGCATTTGCGGGACGACGTCCGGCGGGCATTGCTCCCTTGACCGGCGCGCAGGCCGCCCGCGTAGTTCCGGCCTCCCCCCGTGCCCCGTATCGCCTTTCTAGGACTTTTCCTGCCCGCTGCGCTGGCGGTGGCCGGCCCGGCCGTGCCGTCCGAGTTGCGACCGTTCTTTTCCCCGCCCCCCGAGCACGCGGGCCGGCTCGGCGGGTACCGGTCGCCGCTGCTCCGAGACGACGGCAGCCAGGTCACCTCGGCCGCGGAGTGGCCCGCGCGCCGGCGCGAGATCCTGGACCACTGGCATCGCGTGATGGGGCCGTGGCCGGCGCGGGTCGCGCGGCCGCGCGTCGAGCTCTCGGAACGGCAGGACCGGGACGGCGTGACGCAGCACCGCGTTGAGCTGGAGGTCGCCCCCGGCGTGATGCAGGCGGGCTTCCTGCTGTTTCCGCCGGCGCGTTTCGCGGGGCAGCGCCCGGCCGTGCTGGTGCCATTCTACGCCCCGGAGGTCAGCGTGGCCTACGCCGGGCCCCAGCCACTCGCGGGGCAGGCGGCGCGTTTCTTCAAGGACGGCCCGCCCGTGCAGCGGGACTTCGCGCTGCAGCTGGCCCGGCGTGGCTTCGTGACCCTCGCGATCGGCACGCCGGGCGACGATGCCTACCGGCCGGACCTGCGCGGCGCGCGGTGCCAGCCGCTCAGCTACCACGCCTACCTCGCGAGCAACTGCCTCACCGCGCTGGCGCAGCGGCCGGAGGTCGACCCCGCGCGCATCGGGGTGATGGGCCATTCCTACGGGGGCAAGTGGGCGCTCTTCGCCTCGTGCCTCGACGAGCGGTTCGCCTGCGCGGTGTGGTCAGACTGCGGCGTCGTGTTCGACGAGGCGCGCAGGGCCGTCAACTACTGGGAACCTTGGTACCTAGGGCGCGAGGAGGGCCATACCCGGGCGCGCGGCTTGGTGACCGCGGCCAACCCCGGCACCGGCGCCTACCGCGAGCTGCGCGCGGCGGGCCGGGACCTGCACGAGTTGCACGCGCTGATGGCCCCGCGGCCGTTCCTCGTCTCCGGCGGTTCGGAGGATCCCCCCTCCCGCTGGGAGGCGCTTAATCACGCGCTCGCGGTCAACCGGCTCCTCGGCCACGAGGACCGGGTCGCGATGACCAACCGGCCCGTGCACTCCCCGACGGCGGAGTCCAACGCGCAGGCGTTCCGTTTCCTCGAGCATTTCCTCCAGCCATGACCCCCGACGACGGCGGACTATTTGACCTGCAGGTGAACGGTTTCGCGGGCGTGGATTTCCAGCGTCCGCTCGCCGCCGCCGGCCTCGCGCGCGCGGCGCGGGCGCTGCACGCCCACGGCACCCCGCGGATCCTGCTCACGCTCATCACCGACACCGTCGAGGCGCTGGCGCGCCAGCTCGCGGCGGTGGAGCGGCTGGCGGCCGCGGACCCGCTCGTGCGGGCGACGATCGCCGGCTATCATCTCGAGGGTCCGTACTTGCTGCCCGAGCCAGGCTACCACGGCGCGCACGACCCGCGGAAGATGAAGGCCCCGGATCCGGCGGAGTTCGACCTGTTCTGGCGCGCCGCGGGCGGGCGCATCCGCCTGATCACGCTCGCGCCCGAGTGGCCGGGGTCGCCCGCCTTCATCCGGCACGTGGTGGGCCACGGGGTGCGCGTCGCGGTGGGGCACTCCAACGCGGATGACCGCGCCCTCGACGCGGCGACCGCCGCCGGCCTCACCCTCTGCACCCACGTCGGCAACGGCGTGCCGCAGCAACTGCACCGCCACGACAACATCATCCAGCGCCTGCTCGCGCGGGATGAGCTGACGGCGGTCTTCATCCCCGACGGGATCCACCTCCCGCCGGCGACCCTGCGGAATTTCGTCCGCGCCAAGCCGCGGGACCGAGTGCTCTTCACCACCGATTGCGTCGCCGCCGCCGGTGCGCCGCCGGGGCGCTACACGGTCGGCGCCATCGAGGTGGAAGCGGGTGCGGACGGCGTGGTGCGGGAGCCGGGCAAGCCGAACTTCGCGGGCTCCTCCCTCACTCCGGATCGCGCGGTGGCGAACGTGCGCCGCTTCCTCGGCTGGTCGGAGGCGGAGGCGCGCCACGCGTGCGGCGCGGGGGCCGCCGTGGCGGTGGGCTGCTGAATCATTTACCCCGGCCGGGCGCCTGATTTCGCGCTTGCCGCCGGCGGGCCCGACGGGCGTTTTGGGCCTGTCTGCTCCTGTAGGATGTCCGCTCTGCGGCGGACGCATCCTACCCCCCCTCCGACCCTATGCTCCCCTCCCGTACGCCCGCCGGCGCGCCGCTGCGCGTCCTCTACGGCTTCACCGGCGAGCACATCACCTCCTTCAATGCAACGAACGCCGCCCTGAGCCAGCTCCGTTTGTCCGCCAAGACGGTTAACCTCAGGTTTGGCTACCAAGCCCGGCCCTCGCTCGGCTTCACCCTCGACGTCGCCAACGCGTTCAATGAGCCGCCGGTCTTTTACATCGGCTTCAAGGACCGGATGTGCCGCCAAATCAATAACTTCGTCACCGTGACCGCTGGGGTGAACCGCCGCTTCTAACCGCGGGCGCGTCCCGCGCCTCCGCCGTCCATCCGCGGCCGGGGTCCCCGTACCGCGTCCCGCGCCCTTTTCACCTCCCGCTTCCGCTATGTCCTCCCTGTTTCGCTCTCTTTCTTTTCCGACCTTTCTCCGCGCCGTCCTAGCGTGGCTCGTGTGGTCCGTCGCCCTGCCGGCGTTGCGCTCGGCCGAATCCGGCGGCGCCACCCTCACCGGCACCGTCAGCAACGCCGCCTCCGGCAACCTGCTCGAGGGCGCGCGCGTCACGGTGCCGGCGCTCGGGCTGGTCGCGCTCACGGACGCGACCGGGCTCTTCACCCTGCCCGCGCTGCCGCCCGGGACGCACGATGTCGTCGTCACCTACGTCGGGCTGGATGCCGCGCGGGCGAGCGTGACCGTGGCCGCGGGTCAGCGCGTGACGCGCGCGTTCGACCTCAGCTCCGCCGTCTACCAGCTGCAGGAGTTCCGCGTCACCGGCGAGCGCGAGGGTGGCGCGGCGGCGATCACCGCGCAGCGCAACGCGGACAACGTGAAGAACATCGTGGCGATGGATTCCTACGGGAACCTCCCGAATATGAACGCCGGCGAGGTGGCCATCCGGCTCCCGGGCGTGGCCGGCTCCTTCAGCGATGAGAACGAGATCAGCGGCTTCACCGTCCGCGGCATCGGCCCCGGGCTCAACACCATCACCCTCGACGGCTCGCCGCTTACCAGCCAGGGCGCCTTCGCGCGCAGCACGATGATCAACAACATCACCGGCACGATGTTCGACCAGCTCGAGCTGGTGAAGGGGCACACGCCAGACAAGGGCGCGGACTCCCTCGGGGGCACGATCAACCTGAAGAGCCGCTCGCCCCTCGGGATGCGGGAGAAGCGTCGCGTGTCCTACAGCGCGAGCGTCCGCTGGGCACCCCCGTTCCTGGAGCACATCCCCCTGCGGGAGGCCCACCGCGCGCACCCGCTCCTCAACGTCCAGTGGCAGGAGGTCTTCGGCATTTTGGGCGGCGCGCGGAACCTCGGCGTGTCGGCCAACCTATTCTACAGCGAGAATGCCGTCGGCGGCTTCCGCGCCGTGCGCGATTTCCAGAACACCACCACGGAGCCGGCCTACGTCTGGGACTACCGCACCTGGGACAACTACAACAACCGCAAGCAGCTCAGCCTGAGCGTGAAGGCGGATTACCGCCTGTCGCCCCGGACCAAGCTGTCGGTGAACACGATCCTGAACGACGCCAACGAGACCTTCCGCCGCCAGTACGAGACGCGCGCCTACACCGGCAACCAGAACACCGTCCCCTCGGCGACCACCGGCGTGGTTCCCGGTTACACGAGCCTCGTGACGACAGTGCGCCCGGTGGCCGCGGCAATCATCGACCAGACGACGACCGGCCCGGGCAACTTCTACAACCGGATGCGCCGGCTCGACCTCGGCGCGGAGCACGTGTTCGGCCGCCTCCGGCTGGATTACAACGCGGTGTACACCCAGACGAACATCAATGGCGGCTCGGGCGGGCGGGGTGGCGTGCTCATCAACCGGCTCACCGGCGCGGGCTGGATCCTCGACCGCACCGAGAACGACCTCTTCCCGCGCTTCCTGCCCAACGGCGGCCCCGACTTCACCAATCCCGCGAACTACCGGCCGACGCAGTACACGAACACGAACCTCCAGAACAACAACCAGCGCAAGGAGGTCCGCGGCAACGCGCGCCAGGAGTTGCCGGTCGCGTTCCCCCTCGCGGTCAAGGCCGGCGCCTCGTGGCGCGAGCAGTATGCCGACAACCAGAGCGTTTCTCGCCGATGGAGCTACGCCGGCACCGCCGCGCTGCCCTCCGACCCGAGCATTCTCTCCTACGACCAGGTGCGCACCGGGCGCCGGATGCCCTACTGGGAGAACCAGCAGATCTTCCGCGACCGCCAGCCGGTCAGCCCCGAGCTCTGGCGCGAGGACCGCTACTACTTCTTCCAGAACAACTACACCGCCAACCGCGCCGTCACTGAGTGGGTGACTGCGGGCTACGGGATGGTGCAGGGGAGGGTGGGCCGCACCGGCCTCCTCGCCGGCGCTCGCACCGAGCGGACCGAGACGGAGAGCTGGGGCTACGTGCGCAACCGCTTCGGCAGCACCGCGGCCCAGCAGACCGCCGACCCGCAGGGCTCCGCCGACCGCGACTACGCCAACACGCTGCGCAAAATCCGCGGCGACTACACACGCTCCTTCCCCAGCGCGCACCTCACCCACGACGTCACCGCGGACCTCAAGGCCCGCCTGAGCTGGTCCACCAGCTTCGGCCGCCCGGCGCTCAACAACGCGATGCCCAACGAGACGGTAAACGAGATGAACCAGTCCCTCACGATCAACAACCCGAACCTCGGGCCGCAGAACGCGGTCAACTGGGACGCCGCGCTCGAGTACTACTTTGAGCCGGTCGGCAGCCTTGCGGTGTCGTGGTTCCACAAGCGGATCCGGGACTACATCGTGTCCGGCACGACGTTCGGCACGGTCGCCACGGGCAACGACAACGGCTACAACGGGGAGTACGCGGGCTTCACGCTGCTCTCCTCGGCGAACGCCGGCACCGCGGTGGTGCAGGGCTGGGAGGTCTCCTACCAGCAGCAGTTCACCTTCCTGCCCGGGCTGCTGAAGGGGCTCGCATTCTCCGGCAACTACACGTCCATCGCCGCGGCGGGGGACTTCGGCGGCGCGACCAGCCGCAGCACCAACGAGGTTCCCGGCTTCATCCCGCGGACCGCCAACGCCAGCCTCTCGTGGCGCTACCGCGCCTTCAGCACGCGCCTCCTCTACAGCTACGTCTCGACCTACATCACGAGCTTCAACGCCTCCACGCCCGGCTATAACAACTACCGCTCGAAGTACGAGACGGTGAACCTCGGCCTGACCTACCAGTGGCGGCCGAACGTCCAGTTCACGCTCGATGCCGGCAACCTGTTCAACGAGCCGCAGGTGCTCTACCGCGGCTTCGCGAGCCGGATGTCCACCACCATCCTCAACGGGACCACGCTCACCTTTGGGGTGAACGGCCGCTTCTGACCTGGCGGCCCCGCTCAGGGCCGCAGGATGACCTTCATGAAGCGTCCGCCGTCGCGGGCGCTGAGGCGGGCGAACCACTCCGGGCCGTCCGCCAGCGGGGCCACGGTCTCGATCATCGGCCGCACGTCGATTACTCCGCGCGCGATCAGGTCGAGGCAAAGCGGGTATTCCCCGGCGCTGGCGCACGAGCCGAGCAGGGTCAGTTCACGGGTGACCACCGCCTGCAGCGGGAAATCCGGGGTGACCGGCGCTAGGTTGCCCACGAGCACGCAGGCCCCGCCGCGGCGGACGGTGGCGAGCGCGAGATTCAGGGTCGGGCCGTAGCCCACGACCTCGAACGCGGCCGCGGCGCCCTCGCCGCCGGTGGCCGCGCCCACCGCGGCAGCGGCATCCTCCCGGCCGGAATTCACCGCGCGGGTGGCGCCCAGGCGGCGGGCGAGCTCGAGACGGTTGTCGCTCAGGTCGATCGCGATGATCTCGCCGGCCCCCGCCCAGCGCAGCGCCTGGATCACGAGCAGGCCGATCATCCCGGCCCCCACCACGACCACCGGCTGCCCGGCCGGCTCCTCGCCGCGCCCGCGCAGCGCCTCGCGCCAGCGCGTCACGGCGTGCACCGCGATCGACACCGGCTCGACCATCGCGGCCTCGGGATAGGGGAGGGAATCGGGCAGGCGATAGAGGATGCGCGCGGGGAGCGCGAGGCGCTCGGCGAAGGCGCCGTGCTGGCGGTACTCCGCAGGCGCAACCCCCACCACGCGGCGGTTCGCGCAGAGGTTTACCTGGCCGGCCGCGCACGACGGGCACGCGCCGCAGGAGATGGTGGAATCGAAGGTCACGCGGTCGCCCACGCGCCAGCCGGTCGCCCGGGGCCCTGTGGCGAGCACCTCGCCGGCGGCCTCGTGGCCCATAATCAGCGGTGGCCGGCGGCGCCCGGTGGAACCGTCCCAGCCGTGGATGTCGCTCCCGCAGATGCCGCAGGCGTGAATGCGCAGAAGCACCTCATCCTCAGCCGGGACGGGATCCGGCATCCGCCGGACTTCGAGCTGCGACGGGGCGGTGAGGACCAGTGCCTGCATCGGACGTCAGGCGCGGGCGGTCCGCTTGAGCACGAGTAGGTCCTTCATCACTCGGGAGAGGTCGGCCGACTTGTCGAGGCCACCGAAGGCGTCGTGCGCGCGGCGGTAGAGGCGGTAGAGTTCCTCGTAAGTAAGCTGGTGCGCAGCGTGGGGACGGTAGGCCTTGGGCAGCACGCTGGTCATCGCCTTCTGAGCCGCGGGGAAGTTGGGATGCGCCTCCGCGATGACCGCGGCCCCGACCGCCGCGCCGAGCGCACAGGCTTGGGTGGATCCGGCCACCTGCATCACGCAGCCGGTGACGTCCGCGTAGATCTGCATCAGCAGCGGGTTCTTCTCGGCGATGCCGCCCGCGCAGACGATGCGCTGGACCGGCACGTGGTGCTCCTTGAGGCGCTCGAGGATAACGCGCGCCCCGAAGGCCGTAGCCTCGAGGAGCGCGCGGTAGATCTCCGCCCGGGTGGTGTGCAGCGTCTGCCCGACCAGCAGGCCGGTCAGCATCGGATCCACGAGCACGGTGCGGTTACCGTTGTTCCAGTCGAGGGCGAGGAGCCCTGACTGGCCCGGCTTCAGCCGCATGGCTTCCTTGGTCAGCTTAGTGTGCAGCGCCGCGTCGCCCTCGCAGACCACCTCGGTCCACCAGTTGAAGATGTCGCCCACGGCGGCCTGACCCGCCTCGATGCCGCAGTAGCCGGGAAGGATCGCGCCCGGTACGATTCCGCAGATACCGGGGATTTCCCGCGGCACCAGGTCCGGCGAGACCACGGCGCAGTCGCAGCTGGAGGTCCCGATGACCTTGACCAGCACGCCCTCCTGGATGCCGCAGCCGATCGCGCCGTAGTGGACGTCCATCGCGCCGATCGCGATCGGGATGTTGGCCGGGAGCCCGAGGCGCTCGGCCCACGCGTAGCCCAGTTTCCCCGCGGGGGTGTGGGCGTCATAGGCTTTCTCGTACAGCCGGTCGCGCAGCTCGGCCAGCTTCGGGTGCAGCGTCCCGAGGAACTGCTTGTCGGGCAGGCCGCCCCAGCTCTGGTGGTAGAGCGCCTTGTGGCCGGCGCAGCAGATGCCCCGGGTGATGCGCTCGGGCTTGCTGATCTCCGAGAGGACGGACGGGATCCAGTCCGCCAGTTCGACCCACGAGTGGGCGGCGTCAAAGACGTCCGGCGCGACGCGGAGGCAGTGGAGGATCTTGGCCCAGAACCACTCGGGCGAGTAGGTGTTGCCGCACTTCGCGATGTACTGCGGACGGATGGAGGCGGCGAGCTCCGTGATCTGCGCGGCCTCGTCGATGCTGGTGTGGTCCTTCCAGAGCCAGCATTGGGCGTGGGGGTTGCGCTTCCACTTGGGGTTGAGCGCGAGGGCGCGGTTGTTGGCGTCGACCGGCAGCGGGCTGGATCCGGTGGTGTCGATGCCGATCCCGACGACCTGGTCCCGCGCGAAACCCCGCTTGCGGGTGGCGGCCGCGAGGGCGGATTTCACGCTCTTCTCGAGCCCCAGCAGATGGTCGCCGGGGTACTGGCGGGCGAGGTGATGGTCCTTTGGGTCCAAGATCACGCCCTGGCGTCCGCCCGGGTAAGGGAAGACGGCCGAGCCAAATTCCTCCCCGTCCGCGCAGCGGACCACGAGGGCGCGGACGGAACTGGTGCCGAAGTCGATACCGACGGTGAACATGGATGAGGAAGCGCCGGGCGGCCGGTCCGACCAAGCTGGCACACCCGGCGCGGCGAGGGCAAGCGCCGGGACGTCACAATCAGCGGTCGGGCCGGGGGAGAGCCTCCTTTTGGAGCGCAGTCGGGAACCAGTAGGGCAGATCGCGGAATGAGTCCCAGCACCGCTCGAGCACCCCGGCCTTGGCCCACGCGGTCGCCAGCTTCGCGACCGCGGCCTGCATCCCGTCGGGGGGGAAAAAGGTGATCGCGCCGGCTCTGCAGCTCCAGCAGTACCTAGTGGCCGCTCCCGGCGCGGCCTAGCGCAGCAGTCCGGCGAGGGGCGCCTTGAGGGCGGTGGCCCAGCGGGTGTAGCCGTCCTCGCGCGGGTGCAGGAAGTCGGGCATCACCGCGGCCGGCAGGGTGCCGTCGGCCGCGAGGAAAGCCGGGCTGAGGTCGAGGAAGGTCACGTGGCGGCCGTCGGCCAGCGGCGCGAGGCCGCGGTTGATCTCGTTCACCTGGAGGCGCTGCGGGTGGTCGGGGCGCTCGCCGCGGGGGAAGACCGCGAGCAGCAGGACGCGCGCCTCCGGAAGGCGCTGGCGGAGCTGCCCGACGATCGCTGATACGCCCGCGACGGTCTCCGCGGGCGTGTTGCGCGGGGTCGTGCCGTCGCGCTCGAGGCCGGTGTTGTTGGTTCCGATCATCAGCACGACGACGCGGGGCCGGAGCCCCTCGAGCGTGCCGTGCTCGATCCGCCAGAGCACGTGCTGCGTGCGGTCGCCGCCGATCCCGAAGTTCGCGGCGCGCAGCGGGGCGATCTCGCGGTCCCACACGGCCTTGCCGCCATTGGGGCCCGGGCGGCGCCAGCCGTCGGTGATCGAGTCGCCGAGGAACAGCACGTCGACCCCGCCACGGGCGGCCTCGGCGACGAAGCCCTCGTGGCGCTTGAGCCAGGCGGCGTCGCGGGGGGCAAGCTGGATGGCGGTGTTGGCCGCGGCCGGGAGGAGGAGGGCGGCGAGCAGTGGGAGGAGGCGGAGGAGGCGCACGGGGTTCAGAAGTTGAACTGGTCGATGTTGTCGCGGTTGAAGATGAACGGCTGGCCAAGGAGGATCTGGTCACCCTTGACCTCGTAGGTCGCGCCCGTGGCGGTGCGGAACGAGGTCGCGCCGGGCTGGAGCGTGCCCTTGGCGAGGGCCACGGCGGCCTCGACCGCGAGCGCGCCGAGGTCCTCCGTCTTCCAGAGGATGACGCTGTCGGTGACGCCGTCCTTCACGTAGCGGCGGTTCTCGCTGGGGAGGCCGAGGCCGATGACCTTCACCCGAACGGCCTTGCCCGCCTGCTTCACCGCCTCGGCGGCGCCGGGCACCGCGGGCGAGCAGATGTTCATCAGCAGCCGCAAGCCGGGATGGGCGCTGAGCAGCGTGGTCGCCTCGGTCTGCGCCTTGTCCTTCTGGTCGTCACAGGGGCGGACCGCGACCAGCTTCATCCGCGGGTACTTCTCAGCGAGCCGGGCGCGGATGTGCTTGAGCCACTCCTGCATGTTGGAAGCGGTGAGGGTGGAGAGGATGACGGCGAACTCGCCCTCGGCGTTGGTGAGCCGTGCGGCCTCGTCCATCAGAGTGTGGCCGATGCCCTCGGGGGTGGCCTGGTTGACGAAGAAGGCGCGGGCGTCGGGCAGGGCGTCGGCGTCGTAAGTGATGACCTTGATGCCGCGGGCCTGGGCCTTGCGTAGCGCGGTCGAGATGCCCTCGCGGTTCTCGCAGGCGGCGGCGATGACGTCCACGCCGAGGTTGATCCAGTTCTCGATGATCTCGTTCTGCTTGGCGGGATCGGTGTCGGTGGGGCCGTCGAAGAGCAGGTCGACGCCGAGGGCGCGGGCGGCCTTCTCGGCGCCGGCGCGGCAGGAGATGAAGTAGGCGTTGCCCTTCGACTTGGGCAGGAGCGCGACGGTGAGGCGCTTGCCGCCACCGGCGGCGTCGCGGGCGGAGTCGGGCGCGCGGCCGCAGCCGGCGAGGAGTACGAGGCCGGCGAGAAAGAGGGAGAGGACGGGCTTGATCATGAGGGGGAGGGGTGGGGGGCGCGGCGGGCGCGCCACGCGGTCCCTAGTCTTGGCGCGGTGCCGGCGGCCAAGGCAAGCAGGAGCAGCGCGCCGGTGAGGAGTCCCGCGACCTCGCGCGGTTGGCGGGCGTGCACGAGGCCGTTGTTGAGGATGGCGAGCGCGGCCACGCCGAGCAGCGTGCCGTGGACGGTGCCACGGCCGCCGAAGATGCTGGTCCCGCCGAGCACCACGGCGGTGATTGCGAGGAGCTCGTAGCCGGTGCCGGCGTCGGCGCGGGCCTGGCCCAGCCGGGCGGTGTAGATGACGGCGGCGAGGGCGGCGATCAGGCCGGAGAGCATGTACACGGCGGCGAGCTGCCGGCCCGCGGGCAGCCCTGCGTGCCGGGCGCCCTCGGGCGCGAAGCCGTGCGCGCGGCACGCGCGGCCGAAGGTGGTTCGGTGGACGAGCAGCCAGACCGCGGCCGCGACCGCGGCGAAAAGCCACGCCTGCGAGGGCAGGCCGAGCCAGCGCTCCTGGCCGAGGAAGAGGAAAGACGCCGGGAAGTTGGTGAACGTGTCCGCGCCGCGCGTGATCGCCTCCGCGAGGCCCCGGAACAGCGAGTAGGTGCCCAGCGTGACGATGAGGGGCGGCAGGCGCAGGCCGGCGATGAGGGCCGCGTTGAGGCCGCCGGCGAGCGCGCCGAGCGCGAGGGTGCAGCCGGCGGCGGCGCCCGGATCCAGCCCGGCGTCGCGCCAGAGCTTCCCGTAGAGCACGGCGCAGAGGCCGAGGAGCGAGCCCACCGAGAGGTCGATGCCGCCGGTGAGGATCACGGGCGTCATCGCGAGGGCGAGCAGGCCGATCTCGGCGGAGTGGCGCAGCAGGTCGAACGAGTTCTCGAGCGTGCCGAAGCGCGGACCGAGCGCGTGAAAACACAGCCACTCGAGGAGCACGACCGCCAGCAGCACGGTCTCGTGCCGGAGGGCGGGGCGGGGCATGGCGGAGGGCGTCAACATCAGGCGGGGCGCCCGCGGGCGCGTTCGGCGGCCACGGCGAGGAGGATGATCGCGCCCTGGATGGCCTTTTCCCAGTGGGCCTCGATCCGCAGGTGCGTGAGGGCGGGCGCCACGGTGGCCAGCAGGAGCAGGCCGAGCAGCACCCCGGCGAGCCGGCCACGGCCACCGGCGATCGCCACCCCGCCCACGACGACGGCCGCGATCGCCTTGAGCTCAAGCCCCGTGCCCGACTTCGGGTCCACTTGCGGCGACTGGATCACGTTCATCAGCGCGGCGAGCGCGGTGAGGGCCCCAGCGAGCGTGAAGGCACCGAAGGTCACGGCGGCGGGGCGGATACCCGCCAGCCGCGCCGCCTCGGCGTCCGAGCCCACCGCGTAGAGGTGGCGACCGGCCGCGAGGTGGCGGGACGCGATGGCAAGGAGCGTGAACAGGCCGAGCGCGGCGGCGATGAGGGTCCACTGGCCGGCGGTCTGGTCCAGCCCCAGCCATTGCAGGCCGTCGGGCAGGTTGACGAACGCGCCTTGGCGCCACCACCGCAGCCCCTCGCGCCATGTGACCATCGTCGCGAGGGTGACCACGATGGAGGGCAGGCCGAGGCCGGCGACGAGAAGGCCGTTGAGCGCTCCCAGCGTGGTCCCAAGCACGAGGGCGGCAGCGGCGACCGCGGCGGGCGGCCAGCCCTCGGCGGCGAGGAGCCCAGCGGCGACGCTGACCACGGCGAACTGCGAGCCGCTGGAGATGTCGATCTGGCGGCAGACGATGACCATCGCGGCCCCGCACGCCACGAGCAGCACCGGCGCCTCGCGGGCGGCGAGGGAGAGGAGCGGAGGCCCGGCGAAGAACCCCGGGGCGAACACCGCCAGCGCGCCCAGCAGGGCGGCGAGCGCGAGGCCCACGGAAAGCTCCCGCGGCCACGCCTTCATCGGGCGGCCTCCGTCGCGCGGCCAAGTGCCGCGGCCATCACGGTGTCAGGCGTCGCGTCCCGCGGCAGCACGGCCGTGAGCGTGCCCCCGCGCATCACCCCGATCCGGTCGCTCATCCCGATCACCTCCGGTAGGTCGCTGGAGATGAGCAGCACCGCGAGGCCCTCGCCGGCGAGGCGCCGCACGAGACGGTGGATCTCGGCCTTGGCACCGATGTCGACGCCCTGGGTGGGCTCGTCGAGGATCAGCACCCGCGGTCCGGTGGCCAGCCAGCGGGCCAGCGCGACCTTCTGCTGGTTGCCGCCGGAAAGGCTGCCCGCGGGGGCGAAGGGCCCGCCGCCGCGGATGCCGAGGTCCCGGATGAAGTCCTCGGTGAACCGTCGCTCGGCCGCGGGGCGCAGCCAGCCGCCCGGAAACAGGCGCCGGTGGCTCGCGAGGGAGGCGTTATGGGCCAGCGGCAGGTCGAGGATCACGCCGTGGCGACGGCGATCCTCCGGGACGTACGCGAGGCCCATCTCGACGGCTTCCCGGGGGCTCCGGGGGCGCACCGTTCGACCCAACAGCTCGATCGTCCCAGCGTCCGCCGGCGTGAGCCCGAACAGGATCCGGGCCAGTTCCGTGCGTCCCGCGCCGACCAGGCCGGCGAGGCCGAGGATCTCGCCCGCGTGCAAGTCCAGGCTGACGTCGTGCACGCCGGAGTCGCGGCGGCCGAGCCTGCGCAGGCGCAGCACGGCGCCGCCGGGCGGGCGTTCCGCCGGCGGGTAGGGTTGCGCGACCTCGCGGCCCACCATCAGGCGGATTAGCTCCGGTTCCGTGAGGTCGGCGGCAGGCCGGGTGCCGACGCTTTCACCGTCGCGCAGCACCGTGACGCGGTCCGCGAGGACGAAAATCTCCTCCAGCCGGTGGGTGATGTAGATTACACCCGTGCCCTGGGCGCGGAGCTCGCGCACTACCCCGTGGAGCCGCGTCTGCTCGGCCTGGGTGAGGGCGGCGGTGGGCTCGTCCATAACCACGATCCGCGCGCCGGCGCCGAGGGCGCACGCGATCTCGACGAGCTGCTGTTCGGGCATCGAGAGGTCGCGGACCTCTCGATGGGGGTCGAGCCGGGCGCCGACGCGCTCGAGCAGGGCGGTGGCGCGCCGGTGCCGCGCCGGCCAGTCTACGCGGCGGAGCGAACCGCCGGTCTCGAGCCGGAGGGCGAGGTTCTCAGCGATTGAGAGGTCGGGGAAGAGGGCCGGCTGCTGGTAGATGCAGGCGATGCCGAGCTGGTGGGCGCCACGAGGGTCGAGCGGCCCGGCCGGGCGGCCGTCCACGGCGACCGTGCCGCCATCGGGCCGGTGCGCGCCAGTGATAATGCGGATGAGCGTGCTCTTGCCGGCGCCGTTTTCTCCGAGGAGGGCGTGGACCTCACCGGCCCGCAGGTCGAAGTCGACGCCCCGAAGCGCGCGCGCGCCGCCGAATGACTTCGTCAGGCGGCGCAGTTCGAGGAGCGGGGCGGACATCGGGCTTCGGTGGGTGATGGCGCGGGTGGGCGGCACGGGCCAGAGAAAAGGCCGGGGGCGCCGGCGCCATCTCGGCGGGGTTGGACAGTCCGGCGGGCGGGCAACGGGTGCGGGGTTGCGCTACGCGGCGGTCTCTGAACCATCGCCGGCCGATGAGCTCCGCTCCCGACTCGTGGCTTGATCTCCTGCCGTTCCGCCGCCGGCTGGCGCGCGAGAACCGGCGCTTGCGGGAAGAACTGGCCCGGTTACGCGCGGATCAGGCGGAGTGGGCGCGCTTTTCCCCGCCGGGCCACTTCTATTCTCCGCTCCCGTCGGGAGCCGAGGTGGCGGACGCATTCGCGCGGGGAATGGCGGGTCCGCCGTTCCCCGGGATCGACCTGAACGAGCCGGCCCAGTTGGATCGCCTCGAGCGGTTCGCGGCGTGGTACCCGGAGCAGCCGTTCCCAGAGCAGCCCGACCCCGCGCGCCGCTTCCACCTCGCGAACCCGTCCTACGGGCACTTCGACGCGATCATGCTCTACGGGATGCTGCGCGAGGCGCGGCCGCGGCGGGTGATCGAGGTCGGGTCCGGCTTCAGCTCGGCGGCGATGCTCGACCTCAACGAGCACGTCTTCGGCGGGCGGATCGGGTTCACGTTCATCGACCCCGATATGCGCCGGCTGCGGCCGCTGCTGCGGCCCGACGACGCGGGCCGGTGCACGCTGGTTGAGCGCCGCGTCCAGGAGGTGCCGCTCGCGACCTTCGCGGAGCTGCGCGAGAACGACGTCCTTTTCATCGACTCCTCCCACGTCAGCAAGGTGGGCAGCGACGTGAACCGGCTCTACCTTGAGGTGCTGCCCGCGCTGGCGCCCGGGGTGCTCGTGCACATCCACGATGTCGCCGGCAATTTGGAGTACCCCCGGGAGTGGCTCGACGAGGGGCGCGCCTGGAACGAGCAGTACCTGCTGCGCGCGTTCTTGATGCACAACGTGGCCTGGCGGATCGAGCTCTTCACTGGCTTCCTATTCAACACGCGGCACGAGTGGTTCCGGGAACGGATGCCGCTCTGCGCCCGCGGCGGCGGGGGGCAGCTTTGGCTCCGCCGGATTTCCGGCTGAGCGGGGGCGCGGCTCCGGCGGCGCCGTCCCGTCCGGCAGCCGCAGGCGGAAGATGCTGCCGCGGGGCGCCCGCGGCTCGTGTTCCAGGCTGCCGCCGGGGGCCCGGAGGTAGGCTTTGGTGATCGCCAGACCGAGCCCGAAACCGCCGCTAGCCCGGCCGCGGGACCGGTCCGTCCGGAAGAAGCGCCGCGTGAGGTGCGCGCGGTCCGCCTCGCTGATGCCCGGCCCCTCATCCGCGACCTCGATCAGCACGCCGCCGGGCGCCGCCCGGCTGGAGACGCGCACCTCGGAATCGGGGGGGCCGTACTTGATCGCGTTGTCGATCAGGTTCTGCAGGGCCTGGCGGAGGAGCACGGGGTCCGTCCGGAGCCGGAGCCCCGCCTCCGCGACGACCAGATGCTGGTTTTTCTGCTCGGCCAGGATGCCGAGTTCCTGCGCGCCGCCCCCAGCAACTCGTCGAGTACAACCGGGGCGGGATGCAGCGCCTCGCCCCGGCCATCCGCGCTGGCCAGCTGGAGCAGCCGTTCCACCAGTTGCTGCAGGCGCTGCGATTCCTCGAGCATCGAGGCGATGATGTCGCGGTACTCCTCCTCCGACCGGCCCCGCCGCAAACCGACCTCGCCGAAGCTGCGCAACGTGGTCAGGGGCGCGCGGAGCTCGTGCGAGGCGTCGGCCACTAAGCGGTCCAGCGTCTTGAAGGAGTTTTGCAGGCGGTCCAGAGTGACGTTGAACACCCCGCGAGGCGGCCCAGTTCGTCGTGAGGGTTGGCGACCGGCAGGCGCCGCCGCAGGTCCTCCGCGGAGATCCGCCGCGCCTCGGCCGCCATCCGGTCGAGCGGCAGGAGCCACCGCCGGGTGAAGAAATAGCCGCCCACGACCAGAAGCGCCACGACCACGGGCAGGGTGACGAAGATGATGAGCTGGAGGTCCGGCAGGGCATCGGCGTGGGGCTGGTGGACCCGGATGAGGCGCAGCAGCCAAGGGACTGTGGCCCCGGGCATCGTGAGGGGCACGGTGAGGGTGCGGAGTCGCAGGTCGGGCGCGACCGAGAACACGCTGATCGTGCCAGGCGCCGCGAGGCGGACGGGCGGGGGCAGGATCAGGTTGCGGTTCTCGGTGAAGGGCCAGCGGCGGAGCACGAGGCCGCTGCGCTCATCCCACAGCTCGAACCACGGGTGCTCGGTGACGTCGACCGGTCCGCGGGCGATCTCGCTCCCCTGCCACCGCAGGGAATCCCCAGCGGTCGCCAGCAGGCTGCGCTCCATCTCCGCCAGGTCTTGCCGAAGTTGGTGGTCGAGCGGCCGGGCGAGGCGCACGGCGACGAAGGCGTAGAGGGTCGTGGCAAAGAGAGCCACCAGCGCCGTGCTGCCGGCGGCGTACTAGAGGGCCAGCCGGGAACGGAGCGTCAACCTCGCCCACCACGCGCCCAGCCTCCGCCCGCGGGGGATCACGGGGCCAGCCGCTCCATCTTGTAGCCGATCCCGCGCTGAATGTGGATCAGGCGGTCAACCCCCGGGAAATCCACCTTCTTGCGCAGGCGCATCATCTGCACGTCGATGACGTTGTACAGGGAGGTCATCCGGTGGACCTGTTTCCAGACGTCCCGCTCGAGCATCTCGCGGGTCACGGTCTGCCCCTGGTTGCGCATCAGGTATTGCAGCACGTCGACCTCGTGGGGGGTCAGGCTGATCTACTGCCCGGAGCGCACGGCGATGCGGGCGCGGGTGTCGAGCTGGAGGTCGCCGCACTGGAGGTTGCGGCCCGCGGCCTAGTTCGGCCGGCGCAGCAGCGCGCGGCAGCGGGCGATCAGCTCGCGAACGGCTTCGGCAGATAATCGTCAGCGCCTTTGTCCAGCCCGAGCAGCCGGTCGGTCAGCGTGCCCCGCGCGGTGAGCATCAGGACCGGCGTGGTCCGCCCCGAGGCCCGGATGCGGCGCAGGACCTCGAGCCCGTCGAGATCCGGCAGCATCCAGTCGAGCACGATCAGGTCCGCGGGCTCCGCCTGCGCCAGCTGCAGCCCCGCCACGCCTCGGGCCGCGCTCCGCACCTGCCAGCCCTCCAGAATCATCCCCTCGACGATCGAGTCACGGGTCTTGCCCTCGTCCTCGACGAGGAGCACGCGCGGGGGTTTCATCGATTCCGTTGCTGCAATAGGGCTCAGGGCCGGTGACGTACGCTCCGGGTCGCGGGTGGAAACGCAATCCCTCTGATATTTCCTGTCAGCCGCGGGGCAGGTCCTGCAGCGCCAGCGCCTCGAGGCGCCGCCGGTACCGGGCGCCGATGACGGCGGGGGCGAAGCGTTCCGCGATGGTGGCCCGCGCGGCGGCGCCGAGGCGGGCGGCAAGGGCGGGGTCCGTGGCCAGGCGGCGCAGGTGCGCGGCGGCGGCCGCGACATCGGGATCGGCCCAGATGCCGCCGCGGGCATATGGTCCGTGGGTGGCGTCGAGCGTGACCAGCCGCGCTGGCACCGGGCAGCCGTTGGCGGGGGTGACGAACTCGGCGGTCGCCGACCAGTCGGTGCTGATGACCGGCTTGCCGAGGTGCATGCACTCCGCGACGGCAAGACCGAAGCCCTCCGAGCGGTGGAGGGAAAGCAGGCAGTCGCACGCCGCCTCGAGCGCGTAGAGGTCGGTGCGGGAGAGCGTCGCCGTGAGGAGGACCGTGCCCGGGAGCTGGCGCAGTTCGGCCTCGAGCGCGGCGAAGTCGGCCTTGTTGCCGGCGACATTGTGCACCTTGACCACCAGGCCCGCGGTGCGCGGATCGAGTCCCGCCGCGCGGAAGGCGGCGATCGCCCCGCGGGGGTTCTTGCGCGCGGCGTAGGAGTTCAGGTCGAACAGGGTGAGGGCGAGGAACTTTCCCGCGGGCAGGCCGAACCGCCGCCGCAGCGCCTCCGGGGGCTCCGGCGGGGCCGCGAAGGCGATGGCGTGCGGGAAGGTCAGCACGGGCAGGGGACTCTTCTCGCGCACCGCCGCCGCGGTGAAGTCGCTCGGGCACCAGATCTCGTCGAAGTAATCGAACGACGGCAGCCAGGCGTCCGGGAACTCCGGCAGCTCCCACGCGAAGTAACCGATGTTGTACCGGCCGGCGCGGAAGGCGCGGCCGTGGTGGTGGTCGATCTCCGCCGCCGCCGGCGGATCGATGTGGAACACGTTCACCGGGTGCGGGTTTTCCGGGCTGAGCCGCGCCGCGTAGGTGTCGTCCCCGAGACGATTCCGGCAATTGAGGCGCAGCGGCACCAGCGCGGCCGGCAACCCGGCGGCGTCCGCGGCCCGCACCATGCAACGGGCGGATTCGCCCACGCCGAGGTCGGCGGTGAGGAAGCCCACGAGGTTGATCCCGAGACGCGCGTGCCGGCGCCGGTAGGCGGCGGCGAAGACCGCGTCGGGCCGGCTGAAGTCGCACACCGCCGCGCCGTCCTCCGCGCGCAGGGCGAGCAGCCGCAGTTGCCGGTTGCGCCGCTGGGCGCGGAAGCGGCCCCACGCGGGGAGGCCCGTGACGCGGCCCGCCCAGGCGAGCGCGTTGGTCAGGCCGTTGCCGATCAATTCGAGGGTCAGCTCGACCTGCTCCCCCGCCGGCAGCGCGAGCGGGAGGCTCCAGTCGCCGGGCGCGCCGGGGGGCAACTCCCCCGCGGGTTGCCCGTTCACCCGCACGCGGAGGCCGGGTTGCCCGCGTTCGAGCCCGCGCAGTTCCGGGTGCGCGCGGCGCCGGCCGACGAGGGTGAAGGGCGCCGGCCCGGCCGGCTTGCGGAAACGCAGGACCGCGGTCTCGCGCAGCCAGGCGGAGTCAGGGTCAAAGTCGTCCCAGAGGAGCCCCGCGTGGCGGAAGGGCCGCGGGTGGGCGGCGGAGGGCGGACGGTCGCGGGAGGGCATCGGTCGGGCGGAGCGAAGGAAGCACCGGCCCCTTTGGCAAAGCTTTCCCCGATGTCAGTTCGCGGGGCTTGCGGGCGAGCGGGCGCTATGGTGCAGTCGGCGGTCGGCTGCGAACTGACCGCGGGGCTCCCTGCCCCGTGACCACCCCTGATGTCTTCCCCCTGTTTTTCCGCGTCCTGGCGCGTGGGCCTGCTGGTGCTGGTCACCACCCTCGTGTGGGCGGCGCATTACGGCCGTTGGACGCCGGCGGACTGGACGGTGCCGACGGATTACGCAGGGGACGCGCACGAGGTGCTGGCGCGGATCAAGGCGGCGGGGGAGGGGGAGACCTGGCCGTTGCGGTCGCAGGAGATCCAGCGGTTGGGGGCGCCCTTCGGGGCGGATTGGAACGCGTACCCGACGCCGGACAAGCCGCTGATGCTCGCGCTGGGGGCCTTGGGCCGGGGGATCGGGCTGTTCGCGGCGGCGAACTTCGGGCTGCTGCTGGCGCAGGTGAGCGCGGCGCTGGCCTTCTACCTCGTGGCGCGCTGGCTCGCGGTACGGTGGGAGTGGGCGTGGGCGGGCGCGCTGCTGTTCGCCTACAGCTACCACACCTTTCACCGGGGGCTGGCGCACTTCTCCTTTGTGTTCACGTGGACGGTGCCCGTGGGGCTACTCGCGGTGTGGCTGGTGGCGCAGAGTCGGCGGTTGCGGTGGCGCAGCGGGGGTGCGGCCGTGTGCGGGTTGGCGGCGCTCGGGCTCGGCTGGGGCAACCCGTACTTGCTGCTCTTCTGGGGCCAGCTGCTGATCTGGGCGCTAGTGTTTCAGTGGTGCGGTCCGCGGCGGCGCGAGAACCTCACGATCGGCCTTGCCGCCGGAGGGCTGGCGGTGGCCGTGTTCCTCGCGGCGAATCTCGAGTATTGGGTGCACGCGCAGGAACCCGAGGGCCTGCCGCTGCTCACGCGCAACTACGGCGGCACCGAGCGGTATGCGCTCAAGCCGGTGGAGATGTTCATCCCGCCGGAGTACCACCGCTGGGCGCCGCTGGCCGCGCTCGGGCAACGCTACCAGCGCTGGTCCGAGTGGCACGGCGAGCCGTTCCTCCCGTACCTCGGGGTCTGCGGGATCGCGGGCTTTCTGCTGCTGGCGGCGGTGGCCCTGCGTCAACTCCTGCGGCGGCGGCCGCTCCCGGGCGCCGCGCTCGCGGGCTCCTGGCTGCTCGCGTACGCCAGCGTCGGCGGGGTCACCAACGTCCTGGCGTTCTTCGCCGGCTTCCAACTCTTCCGCGCCACCAACCGGGCGGCGGTGTTCCTTTCCGCCCTCGTCCTGTTCTTTCTCGTGGTGCGGCTGTCGCGCTGGACCGCGGGCTGGACCCCCGCCGCGCGCGTCATTACCGCGCTGGTCCTGGCCGCCGCCGGCCTGCTCGACCAGCTGCCGCGCCGGCCGGACCCCGCGCGCCGGGAGACGATCGCGGCTGCCGTCCGCTCCGACGCCGCGTTGATGGCCGAACTCGAATCGGCCCTGCCTCCTGGTTCCGCGGTGTTCCAGTTGCCCGTGCTCGGTTTTCCCGAGGTGGTGCCGCCCCACCGGCTCACGGATTACGAGCACTTCCGGCCATATCTCCTCTCCACCCACCTGCGGTTCAGCTACGGGGCGGCCAAGCATCGCGCCCGCGGGCGGTGGCAGCGCGACCTGGAGGGCCGGCCCACGGAGGACCTTGTGCGCCGGCTTGAGGCCGCCGGCTTCGCCGCCCTCCACGTCAACCGCAAGGGGTTCGAGGACCGCGGGGAGGGCCTGCTGAGCGAACTGGAACAGCTGGGTTACCCGCTGCGCTGGCAGAGCGCCCTGGGCAATCAGGTGGTCGTGCTCCTCCGGCCGTCCCCGCAGCCGCAACCGCCCCTCGCGCGCGCGCTGACCTTCGGGCAGGGCTGGCATCTGCGCCCCGACGCCGGCGTGCGCTGGGCGGGCGGCCGCGCGGTGCTTTCCTACTATAATCCCCATCCCGGGCCGGTGGAAGTGGATGTCCGGATGGATCTCGTCGCTCTGCGCGCGGGGCGGGTCCGTCTCGAGCACGCTGGCCACGTCCGGGCCGAG
>Ga0194117_10002086_pt1 | contig 21819 bp, 23 predicted proteins | sample TA2MahsurfametaG_FD_160579 | JGI IMG/M metagenome (GOLD analysis project Ga0194117, IMG submission 160579) | Freshwater microbial communities from Lake Tanganyika, Tanzania - TA2015009 Mahale N1 surface | ecosystem: Environmental > Aquatic > Freshwater > Lake | place: Tanzania: Lake Tanganyika...
CATGGCTAACAACATCTGAAGAGCTACAGAAATATTCATAGACCGAGGTCCGAGAAAGTCCCGCACGGGCTGCGACAGCAGAAACAGTAATTGCAGCTCCCCCAGATTCGAGGGCGATCGCCGCGGCCGCTTCAATCAGCTGATTGCGACGCCAATCGCGATGGCTCGCCAGGCTTTGGGTCGCAATTTTTGGCATAGAGTAAGGCTAATCTCGGTTGATAAATCGCGCAACATTATTTTTACGTGACTACGCGAATTTCAACAAACTGAGCATAAATCAGTGGCATAGGCTTTTAAGTTCCGTGTAAATCCAACAAGGGTAAAAATGCAGGAAGATGAGCAGTCATAGGCAAAATTTATCCTTTGAATCAGACTTTGTTAAGTGCCTTTGGTCTTCCTGACCAACATTTAACTAACGCCCCTTAAGAATCCCTTGAAGAGTTCTGCAAATTGCACTCCCTTTTACGGGGCTTGGCCCTTACGCTTTGACATCTTTGCAATCAAACTTAAGGCCTCCTCGGAGGTAAATCCAGCCATCAAAAGACACTTATAGATCTCATGAAGTCTTATGGCTGAGGCCTCCAGCGCAGAGAGTCCGTGGAATTCTTTCTCAATTATTTCCAGGGGATACGCATCAAGATTTAGTGGCTGATGCTTCATAGGTGGAGGGCTATGCGATGGGAATGATTACTTCGTTGTGGCGCATAAATCCTGGTTTCCATGGTGGATCAAAGCGAGCGATGCGAACGGGGCCAGTGGATTCGAGGTTGGCGTTTTTCATGGCAGTGCGGAGTTCTGCTTCTTTTTGATGAAGTTTTGCTTCGGAGGTTATGCCGCTAAATCCGAGTGTGGCAGCGTTATGTTTTTTGATGGTGCGCAGAGTTACTTGTTGATTCTCCGGGATTGGTAAGTTTTCGAGTTTCATTCCTTCAGGCATTACAAATGAGACAACCCATGAATTGGTGTTAAGTTGTTCTTGGAGCACGGGCGCGGTCATGGCGATGTTGTTTTGGGAGATGTAAGTGACGAGCGGGCGGAAACCCATATTGGCGGCGTTGTTATATGAGGCGTCGACAATGACATCGGCCATGACGCAAGGATGGTAGCGGCGGATTTCGAGGTTGCCGATGCGGTCAATTAGATCGAACTTTTGGCGCTCTGTCATAAGAATCAAAAACTCAACCAGGCTAGAAATTCTTCTTGCCGGGATGAGTCCGCTAATTAGTTACCCGATGAAAATGCAGCATCAAACGAGGCCTTCGGGGGCTCGATTGCACACATTCTGCGAATGAATTGGAGTGATTCTGGTCCACCAATCAATCGATCCATGCCGGCATCCTCCCACTCGACTGATATTGGTCCGTCGTATTCAATCGCATTTAGCATTCGGAAGCATGCCTCCCAAGGAACATCTCCATGGCGCAGGTCAAGTCAATCGACTTGATTCAGCAAGACTCGCTGTGAAAACAGCCGGGGAAAAAGCGATCGGAGCGGTCGCCTCCAGTGATGCATTCTTCCCCTTCGCTGATGGGCTAGAGGTTTTGATCAGAGCAGGAGTGAGCGCAATTGTTCAGCCAGGCGGGAGTAAGCGTGATGAAGAAGTTATTGCTGCGGCTGCGGCAGCTGGGGTAACCATGTATTTCACCGGAATCCGTCACTTTTCGCATCAATAATGACGATAAAAATCCTGCTTTTGGGTCCTGGTGGACGCGAACATGCCTTTGTCACCGCTTTGAAAAAGGATCCCTTTACGGGAGATCTCTTTTGCGCGCCGGAAAATCCAGGGATTGCTCAGATTGCCGAAACATTTCAGATTGATATTACTGATCCTAAGATTGCATTGTAACCGGTGTTCGTAATACACGATCAAATGGAACATGTCGTCTAGTTCCCGTAATTCTGATCTTCTTCGATGAAAATAGGTTAGCGCGCGACGCACCTACCGATATGATTAAGTCTCCGGGGTCCACTATTTTCCTATAGTCAACACCTGTGTAAGCAAAGCGATCTGAATGAATTTTGAAATTTAGAGTCTTTTTTTGTCCAGGTTCGAGAGCAACCTTTGCAAACCCCAGTAGTTGAATCACCGGACGAGCAATTTCTGCAACTGGATCGTCGAAAAATAGTTGGACTACTTCTGTTCCAAAACGCTTGCCTGTATTTGTAACAGTCAATTGAGCTTCAAATTCACCGCCTACGTGCACTTCCTGAGCACTTAATTCCAAGATTGAATATTCAAAGCTTGTGTACGTCAATCCGTGACCAAAGGTGTAAAGAGGTATTGAATCGACTGTACTCATTCCTACACCAGCGGTGCCATATTTTGGCTGTAAATATGTCGAAGGTTGGCCACTTTCAGACGCAGGTATCTCCACCGGTAAACGCCCGCTCGGCGATATCTTCCCAGTGATTACCTCGGCAATTGCAGTGCCGCCCTCCTCACCGGGCATAAATGCTTGAATTATTGCCCGCGCACGACCTGCAAATTTGCCTAGGGAATATGGCCTTCCTGAAACCGAAACAATAACTCCGGGCACTTGAGCATTTAGACATTGGTCTAGCAATTCAGCTTGTGCCCCAGGAAGTTTTAAATCTGCTACGTCATTACCTTCTCCAGAGGTTCCTCTCCCGAATAAACCAGCACGATCGCCAACTACATATATCGCGAGATCTGATGCCTCGACTGCTGCCTTTGCAGTTTGAATACCTGAGATATCATAATTCTTGACTGGTACCCCAGATAGACAATAAATTTCACTCTCAGGTAGTAAATCTTCAAGCGCACTTTTTAATGTGGGAACCTCGATACCCATTCCAAGATTTTCATGTTGCGCCATCACGTGGTTTGCAAACGAGTAGCAGCCCAAGAATGCTGCCCCATCATCAGCGCAAGGTCCAATGAGAGCGATCTTCAATTTCCTATTCGTTAAGGGTAATATTTCATCTTTATTTTCAAGCAAAATCACTGATGCACGAGCAGCCTCCAATGCAATTTTACGATTTTCAAGGGAATCTAAATCTATTGACCCTGAATCGCGAGACATGTCGTTCCTCGGATCCCAATTTGCATTCAGCAGGCCCTGTCTGGATTTCTGTATCAAAACTCGCATACACGCACGATCAACATACCTCTCCTGCAAACGCCCATCTTTAACGGCCGCAACCAAATCACTTCCGTAGCAACGAGTAGCAGGAAGTTCAACATCGATCCCTGCTCTTAGCGCCAGGGCTCCTGCTTCCCCTTTATCGGCTGCAACTCGATGCATATGCTCAAGAAAACTAATCGCCCAGTAGTCTGAAACTACAACCCCATCAAAACCAAGTTCATCATGTAATACCGTAGAGAGGAGCTGCTCACTAGCGGCGCATGGAATTCCATCAACATCTGTATATGAGTTCATAATAGAGCCGACCTTGCTTTCTCGAATTGCTAATTCGAAAGGAGGTAGCATGAAGTCGTACATCTCACGCCAACCCATCGACACCGGTCCATGGTTTCTGGCAACTCGGGGTGACGAGTGGCCAGCAAAATGTTTCAATGTTGCGACAATTCCATTTTTCTCAAGACCTCGAACATATGCAGCTCCGCATATTGACGCGAGATATGGATCCTCGCCCATAGTCTCCTCTGTTCTCCCCCATCGATAGTCACGAACTAAGTCAAGAACGGGAGAGAGACCATGGTGTACTCCCACAGCTCGCATGTCTCGACCAATTACATTACTAACTGACTCAATTAACTTTTCGTCGAAAGTTGCAGCAAGACCCAACGGAGTGGGGAAACATGTAGCCCCTAAAGTTGTGAAACCTGTGAGACATTCTTCATGTACCGTTGCGGGAATACCGAGTCGGGTCTCTTTTATCAATCGTTCTTGACATTCAATGACTTTCGCAATCCCGTTTTGTACTTGGATAGGCGAAGTTCCATAAATCCTGGTGAAATGTCCGAGCCCATGCTTAATAGTTTCGGCCCAACTAAGTTGTTGGGAAACCTCGATAATCACCGGAGCATTTGCGGCATCCGAACCTACGCCATCTCCATCTTTTGCTGCACTAAATCCAAGCCAGATACTTCCAAGTTGTCCTATTTTCTCCTCCAAGGACATTTCCGCCATTAAAAGCCGTGCTCGATCTTTATCCGACAGTTGTTCATTTTCCCAAGGTCGCGAAGTAATCTGCGCTCTTTGCGTTGACCCTGAAGCTGGATCTGACACAGTCGCACCTCCTCGCAAGAAAGCATGCCAAACCCTATATAAAGCGCTCCAATTATTATGAATTTGCAACCTTTTTACAATAGGGGCCCTAGTTTTTCATCAAGACCTCATCTAGTATCTGGGTAACGGATTGGTGCACCTAGAGCGCCTGATCCTTTCCTGAGAGGACACAACATGAAGGTACCATTCAGCAAGTCTGGCAAACTTGCCGCTGTTGCCACAATAGCAGCAGTCGCTCTTTCTGGGGCGGTTCTCGCTCCGGCAAAAGCAGCTACAACAATCACACTCTGGCATATCCAAACAAATGGAGCCGGACCTAAATTAATCCAAGATGCAGTAGATCGGTTCGAAAAAGATAATCCCGGGGTTAAAGTTGAAGTCTCCCCAATTGCAAATGACGCATATAAAGATAAAATCAAAGTGGCATTGGGTGCAAACAATGCCCCCTGTATCTTTCCCTCATGGGGTGGCGGCCCACTAAATGCCTACGTCAAAGCAGGACAAGTGACTGATTTAACCTCTTATCTTGCAAAGGACGGATACAAAAATAGATTTGTGCCCGCCTCATGGGCGAACGTTACATTCGGTAACAAACCATACGGTGTCCCAGTAGAAAATTCAGCTATCGCTGTGATTTGGTACAACAAAGCGATTTTTGAAAAATATAACTTATCTGAGCCAAAAACTTTTAATGAGCTACTGACAATTGTGAAAAAGCTCAATAAGAATAAGATTGCGCCATTTACATTAGCGGGTGGTTCAAAATGGCCCTCGATCATGTGGTATGACTATCTAGTAGACCGCATTGGCGGCTCTAGCGCCTTTACGAGTGCCGCTCTTCGCACTGGTGGAAAGTTCACGGATCCAGCTTTTGTTCGTGCTGGAGAATTGGTACAACAACTAGTGAAGGCAAAAGCTTTCGTTAAAGGCTATAACGGAATTACTTATGACAATGGTCAGCACCGAGCACCTCTTTACGCTGGGAAGGCAGCGATGCAGCTGATGGGTGGATGGGAGTATTACTCATTCCTTGCGGACAAGAAGGCAGATGAATTCGGGTTCTTCCCCTTCCCTAAGGTTGAGGGTGGAAAGGGAGATCCATCCAACGTGCTTGGAACAGTCGGAGATAACTTCTACTCGATTTCATCTACATGTGCTGATAAAGCTGCAGCATTCAAAGTCATTCAGTATTTGATAGATGATAAATCAGTCGCAGCTCGTATTGCAGATGGTCGAATTCCGCCCGTTAAGGGAATTACTCTGACAGATCCAAATACAATTGAGTTAAATAAGTTGATTTCAAAGGCTAAGGGCGTGCAACTTTGGTGGGATCAGTACCTTCCTCCGGAGTTTGCCCAACTACACCTTGACCAAACCCAGGCGCTATTTGGGTTGAGTCAGACCCCGAAGGGTATGGCTAAACTTCAGGAAGACTTAGCCACGAAGTTGCTTGGGGCAAGTAAAAAATAGATCAAATATCTAACCAAAGAGCAAATGAGATTGCTGTGATGGGTTCTTGAAAATACCCATCACAGCAATCTCAATAAAAACTCCTTTAATTTAGGGAATCTGGGGGTGAAGAATGAGTCCAAGGCTTGACCCATTCAGACCTAAAGCCCCCACTCTAATCCTGTTTTTAAGCCCCACAGTTTTGCTTCTAAGTTTATTTTTGATTTGGCCGATCCTGGATTCTTTCAGACTCAGTTTTTACGACTGGAGTGGCCTCAATGTTGAGCCAACGCCAGTGGGATTGGGCAATTGGGAAGAAATGTTAAAAGATAAGAATTTTTGGTTAGGCGTAAGGAATGGCTTCATTCTTCTCCTGATGTCAATTGGCATACAAATACCGCTTAGTTTAGGTCTGGCACTCTTGCTTTATCGAGGTGGCCAAAGATTTAGAATTTTTAAATTTACTTATTTCTTCCCTTTCTTAATGTCATCCGTTGCAGTTGGAATACTTTTCAGACAGGTCTTTGATCCTAATTTTGGATTAATAAATAGTATTTTGATAGCATTAAATTTAGATGCGCTTGCTCTTGACTGGATTGGCGACCCAAAAATTGCTATATATTCAGTTTCTGCTCTAGTCTGCTGGCAATACATCCCCTTCTATACTCTTTTGTTTCTAGCTGCGCTCAATGGAATACCATCAGAAGTCGAGGAAGCTGCGGCTATAGATGGAGCAAAAAATTGGAAACTTGTGAAGCAGATTCAGTTACCCCTTATCCGTGGCTCAATTCTCACTGCAATGACATTAATGGTTATTGGCTCACTTAAGTATTTTGATTTGATGTGGGTCATGACTGGAGGTGGGCCTTTATTTTCAACGTCAACGATGGCAACTTATTTATACCAAGTTGCATTCAAATCCTATCGCGTCGGCTATGGTTCAACTATTGCGTCAGCTTTGTTTATAGTCGTGTTTACGATGGCTCTCCTTATTAATTTAATTACTCGTCGCAGTAGGATAGAAAATTGATGAAGCAGAGCCGCTCGTTCAATTTTAAAAAACCGCATCTTGGGATATCACATTGGAGCATCGGGATAGTTTGGCTTGTGGTGGCGACTTTACCCTTCCTGTTCATGATTTTTATGGGGTTTAAAACTCCCTCTGAGCAGATTACAGATCCAATTTGGAAGTTTCCCGAAAATTGGCAAATTTCAAATTTTTCCCAAGTGTTAAATGTGATCTATTTCCAAAGCCTAGCCAATAGCATAATAGTTGTTGTCATCTCTATGTTCCTGACTGTGATTATTGCCTCGATGGCGGCATTTGCTTTTGCACGTTTACATTTTAAACTTAATAGTATTTTATTTAGTTTAATTGTAGCTGGTCTGATTGTTCCCATTCACACTACTTTGCTCCCAATCTATATCCTTACTAACCGACTTAAAATATATGACACTTTAGCTGCTTTAATTGGACCCTACGTAGCATTTAGCATCCCAATTTCTATATTTATCCTCACGCAATTCATGCGAGAGGTTCCTCGTGATCTCGCAGAAGCAGCCTTAATTGATGGTGCGAGTACCAACAGAATATATAGATCTATATATTTCCCAGTATCAAGAAATGCAATCGTAACAGTAGGGATCTTCAATGCTGTCACTCTTTGGAATGAATTTGTTTTCGCCTATGTGCTTACCTCAAGTCCCGGAAAGAGGACCTTGCCACTTGCAATTTGGGATTTTCAGGGTCAATACTCATCAAATATTCCGGCTCTACTAGCTTCACTTACTCTCTCAGCGATACCGTTAATGCTCACCTATTTTATTTTCCAAGAAAAGCTCGTTAGCGGTGTTATGGCAGGCGCAGTGAGAGCTTAGAAATTTTTCCTACGTTTTAAAGCGGCAAAGGCCACATCAAAAATTGTTCTTGCACTACGAATCAGTCAAGAAAAACTCTCTTTATAGCCTCTAAGTAGCCGTAGCCATGTAAGTCATCCGGTTGGAAATAGCTCGTTTCAATCCATTTACACCAGCCATTGATAGCAAGAGCAAATTCAAGTAGCATTGGGAGAAGTGCTTACCTTAAACGCTTGGGATTCTATAGATTGAGTTCCCTAGAAAGGAGGGTGTCTCATTGCAGCGAATCGGATTTCGTTTACAGGTTAAAAAAGAAATGATGGATGAATATGTACTTCGACATGCATCAGTCTGGCCGGAAATGCTCGAGGCCTTAAGCCAAAGCGGTTGGAAGAACTACTCACTCTTTTTGGATCGATCAGATGGGACCCTTTTTGGATATTTTGAGACTCCCAGTTTGAAGTTGGCTCTGGAGGGAATGGCCTCAAAGGAGATAAATGAGAAGTGGTCAGCGAGTATGGCGCCATTCTTCGTTGAGTTGGATGGCAAGCGCCCAGATGAGAGATTTGTATGGCTGGAACAGGTCTTCTTTCTTCACTAGCAGAGATGTATGAATGGCCATGGGAGGTGAATAATTATCAATAGGACTGAGGCTATCGCAGTTCTGAAGCGGTTGACGATAGAGACCCCGAGTTGGGCATATGGAAATTCTGGCACCAGATTTAAAGTATTCGCTCAGCCTGGAGTCCCGCGCGACCCCTATGAAAAGATTGCTGATGCAGCGCAGGTAAATAAATTCACCGGGGCGGCACCAACGGTTGCCCTTCACATTCCCTGGGACAAAGTTTCAGATTACAAAGATTTCGCACGGCATGCGGAAGAATTAGGCGTAAAGCTTGGCACCATCAATTCAAACACGTTTCAGGATGATCAATACATTTTAGGTTCCGTATGTGCTCCAGATCCAAAAGTGCGCGCAAAAGCTGTTGCTCATTTGCTTTATTGTATTGAAATCATGGATCAAATAGGTGTACGAGATTTGAAACTATGGTTTGCCGATGGCACAAATTATCCTGGCCAAGATGACATAGCTGAACGTCAAAATCGTTTAGCTGATTCTCTTTCTCAGGCTTACTCGCACTTAGGTGAAAATCAACGGATGTTGCTTGAGTATAAATTTTTTGAGCCAGCTTTTTATCACACTGATGTTCCCGATTGGGGAACATCTTTACTTCACTGTATTGCGCTAGGATCAAAAGCAATGGTTGTAGTTGACACAGGACACCATGCTCCAGGCACAAATATTGAATTTATCGTGGCTGGACTTCTACGTGCAAAACGTTTAGGCGCATTTGATTTTAATTCTCGTTTCTACGCAGATGATGATTTAATTGTGGGTGCTGCCGATCCATACCAATTATTTAGAATTATGCATGAAGTAAATATCAATGGGGGCTTTGCTATCGACACTCAAGTTTCTTATGTACTAGATCAGTGTCATAACATCGAAGCAAAAATTCCTGGCCAAATTCGCTCCATCATGAACGTTCAAGAGGCGGTTGCAAAGGCACTTCTAGTAGATCAAATAGCTCTCAAAAAAGCGCAATTGGCCGGTCAGGTGCTTGAGGCTCATGAGATTCTCATGGATGCTTACAACACAGATGTTCGACAGCTGCTAAAAGATTGGCGAAGCGACAAAGGTTTAGATCCAGAACCCTTGAAAGCTTACGCACGAAGTGGATACGCAGAGAAAATTGCCTCTGAGCGAGTAGGTGGAAATCAGGCTGGTTGGGGTGCATAACTAGATGGCAAGTCATACGGTTAGAGAATTATTAGATAGAAGTAACCGACTCGGCAGTAATCCAAAATTCACCAACTACGCCGGTGGAAATACTTCTGCTAAAGGTAATACAAAGGACCCATCTACTGGCAAGAACGTCGAAGTTCTCTATGTTAAAGGTTCCGGAGGTGACCTAGGAACTCTTAAAGAACCCGGGCTCGCCTGTCTTTATCTTGATCGAATGCGAGCGCTTGTTGATGTTTATCGCGGGGTTGAATATGAAGATGAAATGGTTCCGCTCTTCGACTATTGCACATTCGGGCACGGTGGAGCTACCCCCAGCATCGATACTGCAATGCATGGTCTCGTCGATGTTGCTCACGTAGATCACCTTCATCCTGATTCAATAATCGCTCTCGCCACAGCGGCAGATGGCCCTGCGCTCACAAGAGAGTGTTTTGGAGAAGAAATTCTTTGGGTTGATTGGAGGCGCCCAGGATTTCAACTTGGACTTGACATCTCAAAACTTGCTAAAGAGAACCCAAATGCAAAAGGTGCTGTTCTTGGGGGCCATGGTTTGACAACATGGGCAGACACCTCAGCTGAATGCGAAAAGCGCTCAATTGACGCAATTGAGAAAGCCGAAAAATTTCTTGCCTCTAGAGGAAAGAAGGAACCGTTCGGGAGTCGTGTTAAGGAATGGGCACCACTACCACCTGAAGAACGTAGGGCTAGGGCTGCACTCCTTGCGCCAGCACTTCGGGGTATCGCTTCTATGGACTCACCGATGCTGGGAAGCTTTAGCGATACCGATGTGGTTCTTAATTTTATTTCACGCTCCGAGCTTCCTCGTCTTGCTGCTCTCGGTACATCGTGTCCGGATCACTTCTTGCGTACAAAAATTTCTCCAATGGTTCTTGATACTCCATCGGATGCACCTGTTGAAGATGTAATCGCACGAGCACATGAACTGCATCTGAAGTACCGCGAAACATATGCCGCTTACTACAAGAAGTACGCAAAGCCCGATAGTCCTGCTATGCGTGGAGCTGACCCTCTTATTATTTTGGTCCCTGGCGTTGGAATGTTTAGCTACGGCAAAGATAAGCAGACTTCTCGTGTTGCTGGTGAGTTTTATATAAACGCTATCAATGTGATACGTGGGGCAGAGTCTGTTTCTACTTATGCGCCAATCCCTGAATCTGAAAAATTCAATATCGAGTATTGGGAGCTTGAAGAAGCCAAGCTCCGTCGTATGCCAAAACCAAAACCTTTGGCTGGCCGTATCGCTATTGTTACTGGTGGCGGTTCTGGAATTGGAAAAGCCACTGCAATTCGTCTCTCCACAGAAGGTGCTTGCGTGGTTGTTGCAGATCGTGACTTAGAGGCCGCTCAGGCTGTTGCAAATGAAATTGGAAATACTGACAAAACAATATCCTTTAAAGTTGATGTCACCGATGAGGCCGCCATTATCGCGACAGTGCATGCAGCTGCCCTTGCCTTTGGTGGGGTAGATCTTGTAGTAAACAACGCAGGCCTCTCACTTAGTAAGGCGCTTGTGGATACAACGACTGCAGAATGGGATTTACAACACGACGTTATGGCTCGTGGCTCTTTCTTAATGTCACGAGAATCTGCAAAAGCAATGATTGCACAGAAAATGGGAGGAGACATCGTGTATGTATCTTCCAAAAACTCCATTTTTGCCGGACCAAACAACATTGCCTACGGTGCCACCAAAGCAGACCAAGCTCACCAAGTCCGTCTACTCGCTGCCGAACTTGGCACCTACCAGATAAGGGTCAATGGAGTGAATCCTGATGGTGTGGTGCGCGGATCAGGAATCTTTTCATCAGGTTGGGGCGCCAATCGTGCTGCTGTTTACGGCGTTGAGGAAGAAAAACTAGGTGAATACTATGCCCAGCGCTCCATTCTAAAACGTGAGGTTTTGCCCGAACATATTGCAGCTGCAGTATTTGTGTTGTGCTCATCTGATCTGGCGCTCACAACAGGCTTACATATCCCGGTTGATAGTGGAGTAGCTGCTGCGTTTATGCGATAAAACTCATGTTCGAATTTCTCGCAGTAGATCTGGGGGCGACAAGTGGTCGTGTAGCGATAGGACGAGTCAATACCGACTCAATCTCACTAGACGTCGTACATCGGTTTCCTCATAAAGCACTAGAACTTAAAGATGGGTCAATATTGTGGGATTGGGATTTTATCGTCCTTAAAATTCTTACAGGGCTGCGCGAAGCTGTAAAACAAACAGAACCAATTAGTTTGGCAATCGATTCATGGGCGGTTGATTACGGATTTATTAGTGCGACACACCAATTATTGCCGCCAATTCACGCGTACCGAGATCCCCGCAATGAACAAGCTTTTCAGGAACTCACAGAAAAGATTGGCAAGGATCGTATATATTCATCGACTGGAATCCAGTTTCTTCCCTTTAATACTATCTATCAGCTATATGCCTCTCGAAATCTGCCTGAGTATAAAAAAGCTGCTAAATTTTTATTACTCCCCGACTTAATTAATTTTCTATTTACTCAAAAAATTTCTTCTGAAATCACCAATGCATCTAGCACTCAAGTTTTGAATTCGCTCACTCGCAACTGGGATTATGATCTGATTAAGATTGCTGGGATCCGCGAGGATTTATTCTCTGATTTGCATGAGCCTGGTGCCCTCATTGGCGTCGTCCATGGATTTGATTCTCTCGATGGAATTAATGTCGTGGCCACAGCATCACACGACACAGCAGCAGCCATTGCTGGAGTTCCATTTGGTAATCGCCTTACAGAGGCGTACATATCGAGTGGAACCTGGTCACTAGTGGGAGTCGAACTTGATTCACCCATTCTAACTCCAGAGGCATTCGCTGCAAACATCACAAATGAACTTGGCGCAGATGGAACTGTCAGAGTTTTAAAGAATGTAACTGGTATGTGGCTATTAGAAGAATGTCGACGTGCTTGGCATCTAGAGGGCCGTAGCCATGAGATGCCTGAGCTTCTTCAAGCTGCATCTGCCGCTAGTACATTTTCAAGCTTGATTGATCCGAACGAGCCATCATTTGCAGCCCCAGGAAGGATGCCTGAACGGATTCAGGCGTACTGCAAAGAACACGGACTTGTCTCACCACAAACGGATGGCGAATTCACATTCTGTATTCTTAATAGTTTGGCACACGCGTACAAGAGAACTATCGATGAGATCTCACGGGTTACGGGTCGGTCCATCGAGTTAATACACATACTTGGTGGCGGTTCTCAAAATGACCTCTTAAATCAGCTAACCGCTGATGTCTGCGGCATCACAGTTAAAACCGGGCCAGCAGAGGCAACGCTATTTGGAAATATCGCGGTGCAGGCTATTTCTGCTGGGGTCTTGGCAAACCTGACCGAGGCGCGTGCGCTTATAGGAAAATCTTTTTCTTCAAAGGTATTTAAACCCGTCTAGCGATTAATTTAGCGCTTATGAACACGGCGGCGCTAACGGGGCTGCCGGATTCATAATGGCAGCTATCTTTGCTGGAAAGTTCTATCTTCTCTTTTCATTTCTATATGGTTACAGCTCGGCCTACATAATCAAGGATGATCGGGCAAATAGAGGTCGTTGGATAAGGCGTTGCTTTGCCTTGATGCTCTTCGGGGCGCTTCATTTCACCTTCCTATGGCACGGAGACATTATTTTTCTATACGGGCTTTTGGGATTACTCCTTCTCGCCTTCTTCTTTAGGTCAGACAGGACTTTGCAGATCTGGACTCGTGTCATTTACATAGTGTCTGCAGTATTCATTTCCTTGATTGGAATTCTTCTTCTAATTGGTGAGCGGTATTTCCCGCAAGAAACAACCGCTGAAGTGATTGAGCCAAGACTCAATGAAGTTCTTCGAGATGGGGCCTTTCTGGAGGCAGTTGGGCCACGGCTCGAGCTCTGGGTCTTCGGCCTCGTAACTGGAATTTTCCTTCAAGGGGGAATGGCCTTTGCAGCATTTCTGCTCGGAGTTAGGTTGGCAAGAGGCAAGTTCCTGACTTCTCCGATTGATCGAGTTAAAAATTTCCAGATGATTAAGCGGGGTCTCATCTTCGGACTTCCGATTCAATTTGGTGCTGCATTCGTTATGGTAAGAAATGAGCGCTGTTGGTACACCCCAGTCTCCATTCGTATTCCAACTTGTATACAAATCGGGATAGTAGGTCTCCTTCTCAGAGGCGTCAAGAGTTTCTGTCAAAAAGTTAGAGTAGGCGGGAAAAGATTTTGCCTGGGTTAAGTATCCCCTTGGGATCGAGCGCCATTTTGATAGAGCGCATGACAGTAGCGGTTTCAAGCCCAGCTTCCTTCTCAAGCGATTCGATCTTGCCCGCTCCAATTTCATGTTCGCCTGTACATGTCCCACCCAACTCGATGATCGAATTGGCGCAAGGTTTCTGGCCCAGAAACGATTAGGTGGATCAACTTTTCCATCACTTATTCTCAGGTCTGGTTCGAGAAAATCGGCTACAGATTCGAAATTTCCATCAAAGGTTATGCGTGCAAATCCATTCTTGGTTGCTGCTATTAATTCATTATTCGGAGATAATCCAACAGCGCCCATCATGATTGGCGTGCGAATTGAACTTGAAACTCTACTCTTAAGCCCCACGATATGAATACTCTGGCTCGGAATGTCAGTCCATATAACTGAAGATGTTTCTGCATGCCATAATGGAGCTTCTGCCAACTCCGAAACAATCTCAGATACAGAATTGATGTTCAACATCAGTACACTCGTGGATCGATGTGCACCTTGGGGCCGATTCCTGCTCCTTCTGGACGCATTCCAGATAGAACAGATGATGTCTCTTCTAATCCAACCGTCGCAGCAACGATAGGTCTTGGATCAATTTCGCCTCGTGCATAGAATTCGATTGCGCCCTTCAAGCCCGGTGAAGCAGAAAGTATTCCTATTGCAGTTACGTCTTTCAGCACAAGTGTTCTGCTATCGACATTACTCGACTCGCCTGCGACTCCGATGTAGACCACTCGACCTCCCGGCTCGACCAAAGAAAGTGCTTCGCGTGGAACACTCGAAGAATTCGTAGCGTCAATTATGGCGTCGTATTCATTTTCTAATTGCGATATGTCGCTATAAATCTCATGAGCCCCGAGTTTCTTGGCAAGCATTAGTGTTGACTGGTCGATTCCAATTACATGAACCTCAGCTCCCATTGCAAGCGCAAATTGAGTGGTAAGCAAACCGATAGTGCCGCTTCCCCACACCAAAATTTTTTTTCCAGGAGCTGCCTTAGCCGCTTCTGCCGAGCGCAGTGCATTTCCACCAGGCTCAATGAGCGCTCCCGTTGTGTCGTCGATTGAATCAGGAAGTTGATGGAGAGCAAATGCTGGTATTAATAGTTTCTCCGCTAAAGCGCCAGGCCAACCATTTCTAATCCCGATTTCATATCGATCTCCGCAGACATGCTGCATACCGTTCATGCATCTCTTACACTGTTGACATCCCAACATCGTGTCTCCAGTAACGCGCTTGCCTAGCCATTCCTCACCTACATTTGAGCCAACAGACGAGACGATTCCACACCATTCATGACCCAGGCGCATGGGGTATTTAGCTTCGCCAGTTCCAAAATACGCCATATTTCCTTCAAAAAATTCCACATCCGTGCCGCATACTCCTGCACGTAAAACGTCTATAACAACTTCACCGGATTTCGCTTGAGGTTCAAGCACATCCTCGATTGATGATTGTCGAGGCGCGTGAACAATAAAAGCCTTCATAGTAATGACAATGCTAGACGAACAAAATGACGTAGGGCTATGCTTTTGACAGGTTAATAAGGGAGCATCACGTTTGAGAAGTTCGCATTGGTACGCTGGTAATGGTCGAGATGCATACATTCATCGCGCTTGGATGCGTCGTGGTAATCCTGATTCAGTCTTTCATGGGCGACCACAGATTGCGATAGTCAACACCGCTTCAGATTTAGCACCGTGCAATTTACAATTAGATGAGCTCTCCCAGAGTGTTAAGAATGGAATTTGGGAAGCCGGTGGAGTTCCTCTAAATCTGCCGATGGTTTCTCTTGGTGAAACTTTAGTTCGACCTACCGCCATGTTATGGCGAAATATGGTCGCTATGGCCACCGAGGAAATGTTGCGCGCCAATCCAATCGATGGCGCAGTTCTTCTCGGAGGCTGTGACAAGACAATTCCTGCACTTCTCATGGGTGCAGCATCGGTGAACATTCCGTCGATTGTCGTTCCAGGTGGACCAATGCTCACCGGAACCTATAAAGGACGCGCACTTGGTTGCGGAACAGATGTGTGGCGGATGAGCGAAGATGTGAGAGCTGGAAAAATGTCACAGCAAGAGTTTGCCCAATCTGAATCCTCAATGATTCGCTCGAAAGGGCACTGCAACACCATGGGGACTGCATCAACCATGGGAATAATTGCCGAAACTTTGGGAATGACACTCCCGGGAGTTGCTGGGACACCGGCACCTGATTCAAGACTTCTTCAAGTAGCACATAATTCAGGACGAAGAATTGTTGAGATGGTTATTGAGGATCTCAAACCAAGTGATTTGATGACTCGCGACTCCTTTGAAAATGCGATTCTGACTCTTGCAGCGGTTGGAGGCTCAACCAATGCAGTTGTTCATCTTTTGGCTATTGCTGGGCGACTCGGTGTTTCTCTAGATCTAGCGGATTTTGATCGCATTGGTTCGCGAGTTCCGCTACTGGCAAATCTTCAACCGTCTGGGAAATATTTGATGGAGGATTTCCATCGCGCTGGTGGACTTAGCGCCATATTTAAACAGCTCGAACCGATGTTAAAATCTTCCGCCATCACCGTGACCGGAAAATCGATTACTCAAACCATTGGAATCGGTGAGATTTATGACGCATCGGTCATTTCAACATTTGATGCGCCTCTGAAACCAGAAGCCGGCATTGCAATACTGCAAGGCAATCTTGCACCCGATGGTGCAGTGATAAAGCCCGCAGCCGCAAGTAGGCGACTTTTGAAGCATTCTGGACCGGCCGTTGTCTTCGACAGTATTGAGGATTTTCACAGACGAATTGATGATTCGGATCTTGAAGTAACTGCTGACTCCGTTCTTGTATTACGTGGTTGTGGCCCCAAGGGTTATCCAGGAATGCCAGAGGTTGCAAATATGAAAATCCCAGGAAAATTACTTTCTGCCGGAATCACAGATATGGTGCGAATATGTGATGGGCGAATGAGTGGAACTGCCTATGGCACGGTAATTTTGCATGTTTCACCCGAAGCTGCCGCTGGTGGACCGCTCTCAAAAGTACGGACTGGCGACATTATTGAACTTGATGTCGATGCCCGAACTATAAATGTGAAGATTTCGAGTGCCGAATTTGAATCTCGAACTTCATCACAAGTTGCCGCCGATTCATATGCTAATCCAGAAAGAGGATGGGAACGAATGTACATCGACCATGTGAATCAGGCTCACAAAGGTGCAGATCTTGATTTCTTGGTTGGATCTAGCGGCGCTACCGTGGCGCGTGAATCTCACTAAATTTATGAATGGCAAGGCAGTAAGTAATCCCGAAAAGGGGCCCCAATGTTGAAACCCGGTCGTAGGTTCAATCCCTACACAACCCATTTTGAGCTTACTTCTGCTCTGAAAAACCAATTCGCTACGGAGATTCCTGGGTGATTGTTGGTTAGACCCCCATGGTTCCTAAAACGATAATCCAACCCAATGCTGACTTAGATACCAAGCTCAGAGTTATGTACGACTTCTCTCCAAATACATAGTCTTTCCACTTTCCAATCTTCTTGTACTGAAGCCACATGTTTATGGCAAAGCTATTGAAGAAGAGAAAGGTCAGAAGAAAGCCAAATTGGGCGTAGACGGGGATGGAGTCCGCAATATTGTTAGTGGAGACCCAGAAATAGATTCCACCCATAATCCAAGGAATGATTCCAGCGAGGGTTCCAATGTTGAATGCCAACCAACTTGTCTTTTCGGTCAGCTGATTGTGCCTTTCCATCATCAGACCCATTAGATTCATTATGAAGTTTAGGGTAAAGATAAATACAACTGTTGAAAGTTCGATTAAGCCACCTAGCATCAATAAGACAACCAGCATTAATGAAGAACTAAATGCGTACTCCCACCAGCGTGGTGGATTGATGCCTTTGGCGATGTTTTGCTCGTAGCGACGCACATAGAAAGAGGCTGAAATCAATAGATGGGCGATGGCGGAAATAACGAGGAAAATCGGTCCAATTAGAGCGATCGGAAATTCGAAAAGGGTTTCACTTTTGGGGCGGATGCCTTCTGGTGTATTAGTGAAAAAGCGAGTAATAACAGGGATGGTCGCTGCGTCGTCGAGGATAAGAAAGAGTGTGACTGCTTGGACTAGGTGAGTAACGCCTGCCACCCTATTGAAGGTCTGTAACTTCTTACCGATTGCTGTTTCTGGCTTCATGTTGTCCTCCTGTAGGAAAGCCACGATACCTGAAGGGGTCTGTGCTCTCCGCGCAAATACGGAGCATGGGTGTGAAAACCAAGCATCGCGGGAGGGAGCTGACCTAAACTTTCCGGTCCGATCAGTGAAAAGCCGCGGCTTCTAGCGCCGTACCCACTTGAAAGTTTTCATAGCAATAAAGAGTCCTACCACTGACCAAATGGTGAGAATTAAACCGATTCTACTTAGTTCATAACTTTTTGCTACTTCTTGTGTCGCAAAAGAATCGGGGAGAAATACAGCTCTCATTCCTTGGGTCATCCACTTAAGAGGAAAAATTGCTGCAAATTGCTGCATCCAGCCCGGTAATTGGCTGAAGACAAAGAAGACTCCGCTAAAGAATTGGAGAATAATTACTATGGGAGAGACGACAGCTGATGCTGAGCGGCCACTCTTTGGCACCGCGGAGAATGCAATTCCAAGAATCGTTGCACAAAGCGTTCCCAGCAGGATTAACCAGGTAAAGGTGAGCCAATCAGCGGCCTCATTAAAGAGTTGCAAATCAAAGAAAAGTGCACCGCATCCGAGGAGCAATAAAATTTGAAGAGACATGGAATAAAGAACTTGAATGCTCTTACCTACGAAATAGGCGCCAAGCGGCATCGGGGTGCCGCGCAATCTCTTAAGTGTTCCGTTATCGCGCTCCATCGGAATCGTAATTGCTAGATTCTGAAAGCCAGAATTGACCAAGCCCGATGCAATCATCCCGGCAACGAAATACTGACTGAAGGTCACCGAAGGCGCAATTTCATCGTTAAAAATCGAACCGAAAATAAACAAAAGGATCAGAGGAAAAAAGATTGTGAAGACGACGGCCTCTCTTTGGCGGTTAAATTGCTTAATCTCTAGAGCACCCCGACTTAAGCCAATTCGAAGAGTCCTGCCTAAAACCATTATGGTGTCTCGCCGATCATCTGTAGATAGATATCTTCAAGGGTTGGGCGTTTGACTGACAGGGCTGGGACATCACCCTCATGCTTGGCCAAAAGAACTCGTAAAAGATCCGAGGGGTTTTCGGTTATCTCCACTTTAAGTCCACCGAATTTGTCACGCCACGATACGGTCGCTTTTGCATGCTCTCGTCCACCCAGAGTCGCAGGTGGGGCGATCTCAAGCAGTTTGCCCCTCGCGATAACGCCAACCCGATCTGCCAGCGCCTCTGCCTCATCGAGATAATGCGTGGTAAGCAGAACTGTCGTGCCGCTAGTCCTCAACGATTGGATTAAGTCCCAAAAAGCACGACGAGCCTCCGGATCAAATCCCGTCGTGGGCTCATCAAGGAATAGAAGTTCTGGGGAGCCAGCAAGACTCAAGGCGACATCGAGGCGTCTTCTTTGTCCCCCACTCAGTTTATGGACTCGGGCTCTCCGTTTCTCAGTCAAACCTACCGCCTCAATTAACTCGTCGACATCACGTGGTTTCGAGTAGTAACTAGTGAAATGTTTCACTGTCTCCTCCACTGAAAGGTCAAGACCGTCTGAACTATCTTGAAGAACCATTCCAACTCTGTCGCGCCAATTCATTCCATCGCGACCTCCACTTGCTGGATCATGACCCAAAACAGATACCTCGCCGCCATCGCGACTTCGGTAACCTTCAAGAATTTCGACACAAGTTGTTTTTCCTGCACCGTTGGGTCCCAAAAGAGCAAAGATTTCACCTGACTCGATTTCGAAATCAATAGAATCCACAGCAACAATGTCGCCATAACATTTGCGCAAACCAGATACACTCAAAACGCTGCCAGCCACTTAAAAATGGTATCGGAGAAAGTTATAAGAGTCTTGTTCTATTCGAGAGTGAACGTTCTATAGAACAATTGAAATATTAGGGATCTCTTAGTATCCACTCCACTCCCGACGGGTTGTCGCGCACCTCGACTTTCACGTCAGCCAGAAAATCACGAATAATGTCGGACAAGTCGAAGCGCTTCTCTGCCCGCACCACCCCGCGAATTGCGAGAATCGCCTCAACATACGGTGCCGCAACGGATCGCGGATCGGCCAAACCTGAAGTCGCGGCTTCTCCCAACTTGAGAATCATTCCCCGAAATGTGCGACGAGCGAATTCGCCGTCGGGACCGGTTAAAGTGTCGGCAGACCATTGTCGAATGTCGACTTCAAGGTCAAGCACGGCGCGTGTTGCCGCCGCTGAATCACGTGCGGCGAAAGCTGAATCGAACTCGGATTTTCGCGCCTCTGTCGCGCTACGAAGTGAAATGGGAGTAACGCTAATTGCCATTGCGGCTTCTGTCGGAGAACTTTGCGCTTTATTCACAGATGCATTTTGTAGCGAGCCAACCCTCGGGTTTTTTAGAAGTGCGAGTGGAATTGCTTCGCCCGCAGCGAAGGTGCGTGATACCCCGTCGTAACGCAGGGTGACCACGCCATTACCACTTACACGCGCTAAATCACTTTCAAGATCAATGACAAGAGCCGTGTGCTCGTCAACTCCTAAAACATATTCTTGCTTATCAAGTTTGGCTTCAAGTGAGATAAGACGCTGCTCACCAAGATAGCAAAATCGGGTGTCGTGTCTCTCACCCTCAGCGTTATTGAAATGTGGAATAACAACGGCGGGCATACCAAGGTCGCTTAAAAGATCGAGACCATCTAGCCAGTAAGGCTCCTCTCCACACTTGTAAATTTCGTAGACGGGCACCGTCTTGGTCCCAAGGGTCAAGGCGGCGGCGGAGGCAAATGTTACGATGCCACCATCACGGATTTTTGTCCGCAAAAGGTCCGGGACTGCTGAACCTCGCCACTGCCGTAATGCGTAAGTGGGAGAACCGGGACCGGAAAAGATGTAATTTGCATCAGAGAGAAAATTTAAACCTCGTTGTAGAGAGATGACATCTGTTCCGATGACGCGTGTTAAGCCCGCGGGAGTGATTGAAACATTGATACTCGTTTTGAAGTAATCAACTGCACGCATCGCGAGCTCTGGAGCGTTTTCTTGAAAACCATAGGGCGTGTCAAGAAGAACAGCAGACTTAGAACTAAGCAGGTTGAGCAGTTCCCGATGGACCTTTACCATCGTAGGTGCAGTTTCACCTGAGCCTAAAATTGCCAAGATTCGGGGAAGCTTGGTCATGAAAAAATTCCCTCAGTAACTTCACTGTGCAACTCCTGCGCGACGCGCAGAGGGTACTGCGCGTGAAGATCATGGTCGGCGTCGTGAAACCACGAAACTCGAGCGCGGCGCAGCAATGCCACGGCACGCTTTACCTCTGCGTGTTTATCGGAGGCCCATCCGCCGCTTTGATCTCCAGGCGGAGTAGCCGCAGGTAGAAAGAGCACGGGGGCTTCAGTCTGTGAAAACAAGGGCTCTGGGTTGTGTTCCCAAAGTCCTTTAAGAATTTTCATGTGGTGGTCGCGCTTAAGCCACGGTCTAACAGTTCCATCGTGTAGAAGTTCCATGTTCTCCATGGTTCCAATAATCCCCTCCTCAGGCCAATTCGGATGGGCTAAGCGAAAGGCGCTTTCAAATTGACTGAACATTGTTCCTGATAACTCGGGTGGCGCAAGCTGTGCGGCGCAGTCATCCCAATCACGGTAATGACGACGGAGTTGGATTGTTCCGCCGTCGATCGCCACAATACCGCGCACCGAATTTGGAGCACGGTAGGCCAGTTCGACCACTACGTTCGCGCCCCATGATTGACCTACAACAACCACGTTATTCAAATCTAGCGTGCCAATGAGCAATTCCAGATCTTCGGCGAAACACGTTACATCAAAGCAACTGTCCGGTTTTGCGCTTCGCCCATGACAACGTTGGTCTACGGCAACTACGAAGTGACCCAGTTCAACAAGGCGAGAGGCAACTCCACTCCACACGCGCGCATTTGAAGCAAGCCCGTGAACAAGTAAAAATGCTGTGCCTGTTGGGATCTCGTTATTGTCCCAGACAAGGCAGTGAAGACCGAGATTCTCTCGAATGTTGACCGTCTCATTACGCGGTGAAGAGGGCAAACTTAAATCCTTTCACGATG
>Ga0194117_10002098_pt1 | contig 21729 bp, 21 predicted proteins | sample TA2MahsurfametaG_FD_160579 | JGI IMG/M metagenome (GOLD analysis project Ga0194117, IMG submission 160579) | Freshwater microbial communities from Lake Tanganyika, Tanzania - TA2015009 Mahale N1 surface | ecosystem: Environmental > Aquatic > Freshwater > Lake | place: Tanzania: Lake Tanganyika...
CTTCACCACTGAGAACACCCACTACGGCGCCTGTCGTAACCCGCAGGATCCTTCGCGTATCAGTGGCGGCTCCTCAGGCGGCTCGGCTGCGGCCGTGGCTGCTGGGCAGGTGCCCTTCACCCTGGGCTCCGACACCAACGGCTCAATCCGCGTTCCGGCTTCGCTGTGCGGTGTCTTTGGCCTCAAGCCAACCTATGGCCGCCTGCCACGCGCCGGTAGCTTCCCCTTCGTGGGCAGCCTCGACCATGTTGGCCCCTTTGCCAACAGTGTGGAGTTGCTCGCCCGGGTGTACGACGCGATGCAGGGGCCTGATGAGGAAGACCCGGCGCAAGCACCACGGTGCATTGAGCCCACCGCACCTTTGCTGGGCCGAGGTGAAAAAGCAGCACAAGGCCTGCGCATCGGAGTGCTGGGTGGCTGGTTTCACGACATGGCCACCGAGCCTGCTCGGCGGGCCGTGGCGCGTGTGGCGCAGGCCCTGGGCCTGGACCTTACAGCACCAGCCGTGCACTGGCCGGAGGTGCCCGCTGCGCGGGCCGCAGCCTTCATCATCACCAATGCCGAAGGCTCGGCTCTGCACCTCAAAGACCTGCAGACCCGCGCCTCGGAATTCGACCCGCACACCCGTGATCGATTCATCGCCGGGGCTCTGTTGCCCGCAGCCTGGGTGCAGCAGTCTCAACGCGTGCGCCATTGGTTCGCGCGCCAGGTGGCGCAAAGCTTCGCGCAGTGGGATGTGCTGCTGGCGCCAGCCACTCCTTGCGTGGCGCAGCCCATCGGCACCGACTTTATCGAGATCGCCGGCCAACGAATGAATGCCCGCGCCAGCATGGGCCTGCTCACGCAGCCGATCTCCTGCATCGGGCTGCCGGTGGTCACGGTGCCGGTATGGGGTGTGGACCCGGCTCATCCGCACTTGAGCATTGGCGTGCAGGTCGTGGCTGCGCCCTGGCGCGAAGATCTGGCCCTGCGGGTAGCCCATGCGCTGGAGAGGCAGGGCGTGGTGGCCGCGCATGCAAACGGCGCAGGGCTTTCTGCGTGATGGGGCCCAGTGGGGCCTGATGGGACCTCACGAGGTCCCGTTCAAACAAAGACCAAGGAATCAAGCGATGCAGATCAACCAGCCTGAAGCCCACGCCGAACTCTCGGCCGCCTTCGCGCGTTATGAAGACGCGCTGGTGAACAACCGCGTGGACGTTCTTGACGAACTCTTCTGGCCCAGCGAACACACGATTCGTTACGGGGTGGGCGAGAACCTCTACGGCATCGACGAGATCCGCGCCTTTCGAAATAGCCGCCCCGCAGCAAGCCTTGCACGCACCCTCCAGCGCACGGTGATCAGCACCTTTGGAACCGATGCTGGCACGGCCATGACTGAATTTGTGCGAGACAACGTGGCCGTCGTCGGCCGGCAAAGCCAGACTTGGATGCGTTTACCTGCCTTGGGCTGGCGCGTCGTGGCTGCGCATGTGAGCCTCTTAGCAGTCCCTTCCCCACCTTTAGTTACCATAAGGAGCAATTGATGCGAAAGTTTCCATCCACCCCGATTGCCGAGATGCTTGCCGATCAACCCCGCCGCGGCTTCATGCTCGGCGCTGCCGCCATGGGCGCCAGCCTGGCCTTGCCCGGTGGGTTGCGCTCGGCCTATGCCCAGTCGGCCATCACCGTGGGCGTGATCTATGTCGGCCCGCGTGATGACTTCGGCTACAACCAGGCCCACGCCGAGGCCGCCGCAGAGCTCAAAAAGATGGCCGGCGTGAAGCTCGTCGAGCAGGAAAACGTGCCCGAGACGCAGGCCGTGCAGAAGACCATGCAGGGCATGATTTCGCAGGACAGCGCCACGCTTGTTATCCCCACTTCCTTCGGCTACTTTGACCCGCATATCCTGGCGGTGGCGCCGAAGAACGAAAAGATCCGCTTTGCCCACTGCGGCGGCTTGTGGAATGAAGCCAAGCATCCCAAGAATGTGGGCAGCTTCTTCGGCTACATCGATGAGGCCCAGTACCTCAACGGCGTGATCGCCGGCCATATGAGCAAGAGCAAGAAGCTCGGGTTCATCGCAGCCAAGCCGATTCCCCAGGTGCTGCGCAACATCAATGCCTTCACGATGGGCGCGCGTTCGGTCGACCCCAAGATCACCACCACCGTGATCTTTACCGGCGACTGGTCGCTGCCGGTCAAGGAGGCCGAGGCCACCAACAGCCTGGCCGATCAGGGCGTGGACGTGTTCACCATGCACGTGGACGGCCCCAAGGTCATCGTGGAAACGGCAGCCAAGCGCGGCAAGATGGTCTGCGGCTACCACGCCAGCCAGGCCAAGCTTGCGCCCAACGCCTACCTCACGGGGGCTGAGTGGAACTGGCTGACCGCCTACAAGACGATCATCGATGCAGCCCGCACCGGCAAGCCCCATCCCAACTTCGTACGCGGCGGCCTGAAGGACGGCTTCGTGAAGTCTTCGCCCTACGGAAGCGCGGTCAGCGAAGGTGCGCGCAAAAATGCTGAAGCGGTGCGCGCCAAGATGATGGCCGGCAGCTTCGACATCTTTGCCGGCGAGCTCAAGGACAACACCGGCAAGCTCGTCATTCCCAAGGGCCAGGTGCTCAAGCAGACCGACCTGACCCTGGAATCGATGAACTACCTGGTCGAAGGCGTCATCGGCAAGGCCTGAAGACCATGAGCCCGCTCCAGCAGGCCGCAGAAGGCCTGGCGCTTTCCGCGCTGGCCCTGCTGGGCGGGCTGTTGATGTTCGGCCTGTTCGTCTGGGTTCATGGCCATGATCCGCTGCAGGCCTGGATGCTCTTGTTCAAGGGGGCCTTCGGTGATGCCTTTTCGATTCAGAACTCGTTGCAACGCGCGGCGCCCTTGATGCTCACGGCGCTGTGCGTGGCCCTGCCCGCGCAGGCCGGGCTGACGGTGATCGGCGGGGAGGGTGCGCTGGTGCTCGGCGGCTTGGCTGCGGCTGCCGTTCCGTATGCGGTGATCCTGCCCGAGGGTTCGGCAGGCACGGCGGTGTTGATGGGGGCTGCTGGCCTGGCTGGCGGGGCGTGGGTCGCCTTGGCCGGGGCGTTGCGCCAGTGGCGAGGGGTGAACGAGACCATCAGCAGCCTCCTGCTGGGCTACATCGCCATCTCCATCTTCAAGTTTCTGGTTGAAGGCCCGATGCGCGACCCGGCCAGCTTGAACAAGCCGTCCACGCGGCCGCTGGAGCCTTCATGGCTGGTCGGCTCCATGGGGTCCTGGGATGTGCACTGGGGTCTGGCCTTCGGAATAGTGGCCTGCGTGGCCGCGGCAGTGTGGCTTTCTCTGTCCACCCACGGGTTTGCGGTGCGGGTGGTGGGCGGCAACCCGAGGGCCGCGCGTCTTGTGGGCCTGCCGGCCAACGCCCTGGTTGTGTCAGCCTGTGCCTTGGGAGGCGCGGCGGCCGGCTTGGCCGGCGCGCTGGAAGTGGCTGCGGTACACACCGCTGCCAATGCGGCCCTGATTGCGGGGCTGGGCTATACCGGCATCCTGGTGAGCTTCGTGGCGCGTCATCAGCCCCTGGCGGTGATTCCCGTGTCCATCCTGTTCGGTGGCTTTTTGGCTGCCGGAAGCCTGCTGCAGCGGCGCATGGGCTTGCCCGATGCTTCGGTGCAGGTGCTCATGGGTTTCAGCTTCCTGATCATCCTGGCGGCCGAAGCGCTGCGCGGGCGGCTCTTCAAAATCACCGGCGGCACGCCGGCTGGCACCGCTCCCCCGGCTTCGTCGGCGCCCGGCCCGTTGGCGGCGGAGGCCCGCGCATGACCGATGGACTCTTTGAACTCCTGCTGGCCGTGGTGGGCGGAGCGGTGCGTGTGGGCACCCCCTTCCTCTTCGTGAGTCTGGGCGAGTGCGTCACCGAGAAGTCCGGCCGGGTGAATCTCGGTCTGGAAGGTGTGCTGGTCTTTGCGGCCATGGCGGGGTTTGCTGGCTCCTGGGCCAGCGGACTTTGGTGGGCTGGCGTGTTGGCCGCGGGCTTGAGCGGGGCGCTGCTGGCCTTGATCCACGGGGTGGTGTGCGGCCTGCCGCGCGTCAATGATGTGGCCGCAGGCATTGCCGTCATGCTCCTGGGCGTGGGTCTGGCCTTCTACCTAGGAAAACCCTTGATCCAACCCCAGGCCGCACAGATTCCCAGCCTGCCCTTGGGTGAGTGGCTGGGGGCCGCGCCGGGCTCGCCTGCCCAGGCGGCTTTGGCCATCAACGTGCTCTTCCCTGCGGGTGTCCTGCTGGCCCTGGCCCTCACCTGGGCCCTGCGTCGCACCGCTTGGGGGCTGACCGTACGCCTGGTGGGCGATTCGGCCGACGCCGCGCGTGCGCTGGGCATGCCGGTGGGCCGCGTGCGCGCGCTGGCTACGGCAGCTGGTGGGTTTCTGGCCGGTATCGGCGGCTCGGCGCTGTCGCTCTATTTCCCCGGCAGCTGGAGCGAGGGTCTTTCCAGCGGCCAGGGCCTGATCGCCGTGGCGCTGGTCATCTTCGCCCGCTGGCATCCGATGCGTTGCCTGGGGGCCGCCCTGCTCTTCGGTGGCGCGGGTGCCCTCGGCCCGGCCCTGCAGTCCCAGGGCATCAGCGGCTGGCACGACTTGCTCAACGCCATTCCCTATGTGCTGACCCTGCTCATCCTGGTGTGGACCTGCTCGCCCACGCGCACGCTGGAAGGCGCACCGGGCGAGCTCAATCTCAACCAGCGCTGAATGGGCCCAAGGCTGCACTGAGCTGTACTGCACGAAACGGGAGACCGACGACATGACCGGACTTGGGGGACTCAACAAATCGCCGCACGGTGTGGTGGTCGGACTGGTGCAGCTGCAACTGCCCGTGGTCGAGACGCCAGCGCAGTTGCGCGCGCAGGCCGAGCGCATCGCCTGGATGGTGGGCAAGGCGCGCCGCAACCTGGGCAGCATGGACCTGGTGGTGTTTCCGGAGTACGCCCTGCACGGGCTGTCGATGAGCACCGCTGATGAGCTCATGGTCGACCTGGACGGCCCACAGGTCGAGCTGTTTCGCAAGGCCTGTATCGAACACCGCATCTGGGGCTGCTTTTCCATCATGGAGCGCAACCCCAGGGGCAACCCGTACAACACCGGGCTGGTCATCGATGACCAGGGCCGCTTGCGGCTGTACTACCGCAAGCTGCATCCCTGGGTGCCGGTGGAGCCCTGGGAGCCCGGCAACATGGGCGTACCCGTTTGCGAGGGCCCCAACGGAAGCCGTCTAGGGCTGATCATCTGCCACGACGGCATGTTTCCCGAAATGGCCCGCGAGGCGGCCTACAAGGGCGCCGAAATCATCATCCGTACGGCGGGCTACACCGCGCCCATCCGCCACACCTGGCGGATCACCAACCAGGCCAATGCCTTCCAAAACCTGGCACAGACGGCCAGCGTCTGCCTGTGCGGAAGCGACGGCAGCTTCGACTCCATGGGGCAGGGCATGTTTTGCCACCTTGATGGCTCGGTGCTGGCCGAGGGTGGCAACCGGCCCGACGAAATCATCACGGCCGAGATGCGGCCCGACCTCGTGCGCGAGGCGCGCAGCCTCTGGGGTGTGGAAAACAACCCCTATCAGCTTTACCACCGCGGCTATGTGGCCGTTGAAGGTGGCGCGCAGGACTGCCCCTACACCTTCATGAAGGACATGGTGGCCGGTCGCTACCGACTGCCTTGGGATGCCAGCATCGTCGTGCGCGATGGAAGCCCCTGCGGCTTTGAGCCTCCCACACGCCGCTACATCGGCGCCGAACCCAACCCGCTGGATGCCGCCTGATGAAGACGATCGAGTCCACCCCCTACCCCTGGCCCTATGACGGCCAACTGCGACCCGACAACACCGCGCTCGTGGTGATCGACATGCAGACCGACTTCTGCGGTATCGGGGGCTATGTCGACAAGATGGGTTACGACCTCTCGCTCACGCGAGCGCCCATTGGCCCCATTGCGCGGCTGCTGTCGGCCATGCGGGCCAAGGGCTATCACATCATCCATACGCGGGAAGGGCATCGCAGCGACCTGTCGGATCTGCCAGCGAACAAGCGGTGGCGCTCGCAGCGCATAGGCGCAGGCATCGGCGACGTCGGCCCCTGCGGTCGCATCCTGGTGCGGGGCGAACCCGGTTGGGAGATCATTCCCGAACTCGCGCCGCTGCCCGGAGAGGTCGTGATCGACAAACCCGGCAAAGGCAGCTTCTGCGCCACCGACCTCGAGTTGATCCTGCGCACACGCGGCATCTGTAACCTCGTGCTCACTGGCATCACCACCGATGTGTGTGTGCACACCACCATGCGCGAAGCCAATGACCGCGGCTTTGAATGCGTGATCATCGAAGACGGCACCGGCGCCACCGATCTCAGCAACCACCGGGCCGCGTTGAAGATGGTGACGATGCAGGGCGGTGTCTTCGGTGCCGTTGCCACATCTGAGGCCGTGATTCAAGCGGTGCAGGCGGCCTAATGAGCCCGTACGGCCTGTCGCTGGAAACCTTCGAGCTGGGCAAGCGTTTCGGCAGCTTTGCTGCATTGCGGAGCGTTTCAGTCAAGGTAGCTGCTAGCAGCCTGCATGCCCTGCTCGGTGAAAACGGGGCGGGCAAAAGCACACTGGTGAAATGCGTGGCCGGCTACCACCAGGCCGATGAGGGCTCGCTGCTGATCGACGGGCGCGAGCAGGTGATTGACCATCCGGCGGCCGCCCGCCGGCTTGGCATCGGCATGGTCTATCAGCACTTCACCGTCGCGCCCGGCATGACGGTGGCTGAGAACCTGCTCATGGCTGGAGGTCGGCTTCCGATGGTGATCGACTGGCCGCAGGTTCGCCGCGAACTGCAAGCCTTCATGGAGGAGGCGCCTTTCCGGCTGGACCTTCATCTCACGCCGGCGCAGCTGTCTGCCGGAGAAAAGCAAAAGCTGGAGATCCTCAAGCAGCTATACCTCAAGCCAAGGCTGCTGATCCTGGATGAGCCCACGTCCGTGCTCACACCGCAGGAGGCCGATGAGGTGCTGCAGGCCCTGCGCCAACGCTGCGCCGCAGGGCAGACCACGGTGCTGATGATCACCCACAAGTTCCGCGAAGTGATGGCTTACGCCGACGACGTGAGCGTGCTGCGCCGTGGGCAGATGGTGCATGCCGGCCCGGTCTCCGGGTCCGATGCCGCTTTCCTGGCTGCAGCGATGGTGGGGGAGACCCAGGCCGTTGAGAGCGCGCAGCCTGCTATCCCCACCGCGCTCGGCTCAGCCGCGTCGGCATCCCCAAAACCGAAGAGTGCCGCGCCTGAACTGCTCATCCAGGGCCTTCAAGTGCTCGGCGACCGGGGCGACCTCGCGGTTCGGGGGGTTGACCTTGCGGTGCGCGGCGGTGAGATCGTGGGCGTAGCCGGCGTGTCGGGCAACGGGCAGCGCGAATTGATGGAAGCGCTGTTCGGCCAGCGGCCGCGGGCCGGCGGTCGTGTGCTCATCGGTGGGCAGGACTACCGTGCCACGCGGGCGCAGAACCGCTCGCTGCGCGTGCGGGGTCTACCGGAGGAGCCGCTGCGCAACGCTTGCGTGGCGGGCATGAGCGTAGCCGATAACATCAGCCTTCGCATCTTCGATGAAGGACCCATGGCCGGCCTGGGCCTGCGCCGCTTTGGCCAGGTGGCCCGGCGGGCGAGTGCCCTAACGAAGGAATTTGCCGTCAAGCTGCGCAGCGAACGCGAGCCGATTGCCGCTCTGTCCGGTGGCAATGTGCAGCGGGCCGTGCTGGCCCGCGAGCTTAGCGAAGCGTCCGATGTGCTGCTGGTGAGCAACCCGGCCTTTGGCCTTGATTTCACCGCCGTGGCTGAGGTGCACCGCCGTCTGCGCGATGCGCGCCATGCAGGCACCGCCGTTTTGATGGTCAGCGAAGACCTCGACGAACTCTTGACACTGGCCGACCGCATCGTGGTGATGAGCGAAGGGCGCATCGTTCACCACTGCGCCGCGAAGGAGGCCGATCGCATGACGATAGGCCGCTTTATGGGCGGACAGGACCTGACCCTTGAACCCATAGCCCAAACCAGTCCATGAGTACCGCTTCACCCCCAACGCCCACCCGCCTGAGCATCAAGGCCCGGCCCTTCGCGTTCCAACTCGACCCTCGCCGTGCCGCGTTACTGGTGATCGACATGCAGCGGGACTTCATCGAGCCCGGCGGCTTCGGCGCCTCGCTGGGCAACGATGTTTCATACCTTCAGGCTGCGGTGGAGCCCACTAGGGTACTGCTTCAAGCATGGCGAGGCTTGGGTTGGCCCATCGTGCACACCCGGGAGTCTCATGCACCGGACCTGTCGGATTGCCCTTCGACCAAACGATCTCGCGGCCACTCCTCTGTGCGCATCGGCGATACAGGCCCCATGGGCAGGTTGCTCGTGCGCGGAGAGCCCGGTTGCGACATCATCCCGGCCCTGTCTCCCCTGCCCGGCGAGGCAGTGATCGACAAGCCTGGGAAGGGTGCCTTTCATGCGACCCGACTGATGGAGGTGTTGCACTTGATGGGGGTGACGCAGTTGGTGGTGGCCGGCGTCACCACGGAGGTCTGTGTGCAGAGCACGATGCGAGAAGCCAATGACCGTGGTTTCGATTGCCTGCTCGTGCAAGAGGCCACAGCGAGCTACTTCCCCCAGTTCAAGGCGGCCACGATCAAGATGATCGTTGCGCAAGGGGGTATCGTGGGTTGGGCCGCGTCGCTTCGGTCGGTTCTGAAGGCCCTGCCGTATGCTGCCCCGTTGCTCGGTTCCTTGCCTATGCAGACGCTGCAGCCCGCGGGGAGTCTGCCGACGGGGGGTGGCCAGTGATCCGGCTCATCCTCAAACGCCTGGTGGCCGCCCTGCCGAACCTGTTGGGCGTGGTGGTCATCACTTTCTTGCTCACTCGCGCCTTGCCGGGCGACCCAGCCGCCTACTTTGCAGGCGGTGCCGCCACGCAGGAGGCCATTGAGGAGGTGCGCAAGCAACTTGGCCTGGATCGGCCCTTGATCGAGCAGTTTTGGCGCTACCTCGCCGAGCTCGCCCGCGGCGATCTGGGCCTTTCGCTGACCACCGGGCAGCCGGTGCTGCAGGAATTGACATCGCGCCTGCCAGCCACGCTTGAAATCATGCTCGCCGCGCTTTTCGTCGCCTGTGCTGCAGCCATTCCCATGGGCGTGATGGCTGCGGTGCGGCAGGGTTCGTGGGTCGATCAGCTGTGCCGTCTCATCACCACGGCTGGGGTCTCGCTGCCGGTCTTTTTCACCGGGCTGCTGCTGGCCTATGTGTTCTATTTCCTCTTGGGCTGGGCACCCTCGCCTTTGGGTCGGCTCGATCCGATCTGGTCGCCACCACCCACGCTCACCGGCCTGTACCTCATCGACGCAGCCCTCGCGCGTGAGCCTTCGGTGTTGTGGGCCGCGGCCAAGCAGCTGGTGCTGCCAGTCTTCACCATGGCGATCTTCGTCATGGCTCCCATTGCCCGCATGACCCGGGCTTCCATGCTTTCGGTGCTCAGCAGTGACTTCGTGCGTACGGCTCGCGCTAGTGGTCTTTCTTCGGGCACGGTGCTCATCACCTATGCCTTGCGCAATGCCCTGCTCCCGGTCGTCACCACCCTGGGCATGGTATTTGGTTTCATGCTGGGCGGCAGTGTCATCGTAGAGAAGGTTTTCAGCTGGCCCGGCGTGGGTAGCTACGCAATTGACGCCCTTACGGCCAGTGATTACGCACCGGTGCAGGGTTTCGTGCTTACCATGGGCACGCTGTTCGTACTCGTCAACCTGTTGATCGATGTGCTGTATCTGCTGATCGATCCGCGCGTAAGGGTGGAGTCATGAGTGCGCAGCGGTCCACTTGGTGGTCTCACGCCCGTCATGTGATTGGCGACAACCCGGTCACACTTGTGGCCGCTGTGTTGTTCGCCCTATTGGCGGTTTTGGCACTCATCGGCCCCTTCATCGTGCCCTACGACCCCCTGGCCAGCAAGGCGGAATCGGCTCTGCAACCGCCTTCCGCAGCTCATTGGTTTGGTACCGATGCGCTGGGTCGCGACATCTTTTCGCGTGTGGTGGTGGCCACACGTATGGATTTGGGCATTGCGGTGTCTTCGGTTGTTCTCTCTTTCGCAGTTGGTGTGCCACTGGGCCTGGCGGCCGGCTTCCTTGGTGGCTGGTGGGAGCGCGGTGTCACGCGCCTGTCAGACACCATCATGGCCTTCCCTTTATTTGTGCTGGCCATGGGTATCGTGGCGGCCCTGGGCAACACGGTGGGTAATATTGTGCTGGCCACGGCCCTCATCAACCTGCCTTTCTACATCCGAGTGGCGCGAGCGGAAGCCAACATCCGTCGCGAAGCCGGTTGGGTCGAAGCCGCTCGCCTTTCGGGCAACTCCGATATGCGCATCCTGGCGTTTCACCTGTTCCCCAATGCGCTGCCGCCAGCCATGGTGCAGGTGAGCCTCAATATGGGCTGGGCGATCCTGAACGCAGCCGGGCTCTCCTTCATAGGCCTGGGTGTGCGGCCACCCCAAGCCGAGTGGGGAATCCTGGTGGCCGAAGGCGCTCAGTTCATCGTCTCGGGCGAGTGGTGGGTCAGTCTATTCCCGGGCGCAGCGCTGATGCTGGCGGTGTTCACCTTCAATCTCTTGGGGGATGCGCTGCGTGATCTGTTTGACCCAAGGAGGCGCACCTGATGACGCAAGCGTCGACCCAGCCTCCACTGCTGGAGGTCAACGGACTCAGCCTCGAATTCCGCACGCGTAGCGGCGTGGTGCATGCGTTGGAAGGTATCAACCTGCGAATTCAGCGCGGGGAAATCGTTGGCCTCGTGGGCGAGAGCGGCTCCGGAAAATCGGTGTTGAGCTATGCGATGCTGGGTATCAGCGATGCCGCTGCGCGCGTCACCTCCGGCAGCGCCGTGTTTGGTGGCTTAGACCTGATCAAGGCCGACGAGCCCACGCTGGCCAATATCCGCGGCCGCGAGATTTCGATGATCTTTCAGAGCCCGCGCACCGCGCTCAATCCGATAAGGCCTGTCGGCCGGCAGATCGAAGATGTGCTGCGGCGGCATGCAGCAGGCGATGTTCACCAGCGAGGCCCCGACCTTGGGCAGAACTTGCGTCAACGCGCGGTACAGGCCCTGCGCGAGGTGGCCATTTCCGATCCCGAGCGCCGTGTGAAAGCCTACCCCTTCGAGATGAGCGGCGGCATGTGCCAGAGAGTCATGATCGCACTGGCTCTTGCCTGCCGACCGGCGCTGCTGATTGCCGATGAGCCCACCACGGGGCTGGACGTGACCACGCAGGCAGCGGTAATGGACTTGATCACCGACCTCGCGCGCCAACGCCAGATGGCTGCTCTGTTCATCACTCACGACTTGGCCCTTGCTGCGGACTACTGTGACCGCTTGGTGGTGATGCACGCAGGTCATGTGGTGGAGTCAGGACCCGCCTCGGAACTGTTCAGCCGTCCACGCCACCCCTACACAGCGCGCTTGTTGAGTTCCACGCCAGGGCCCGGTACAACGCTTGAAGACCTCAAGCCCGTACCTGGCAATTTGCCTGATCTGCGTCGGGCAGAGTTGCCGGCCTGCCGGTTTGCCGAGCGCTGTGAGCAGGCGGATGATCGCTGCCGGCGTGAGGTTGCGCCAGTGGTGGTGCAGGGCACCCACGCAGTGGCCTGCTGGCATCCCCTGCACGCGGCCACGCCCAGCGAGGAGTCTGCAGTATGAGCACAACGGTTTTGGCGAGCCTCAACACAACAACTCCTCTTCTCCAAGTCGAGCGCCTGCATAAGCGCTTCCCGGTGACCGGTCGGCGAGATTCGTTTTTACATGCTGTGGAAGATGTTTCGCTTGAAATTGCTCCGGGAGAGAGCTTAGGCCTCGTGGGTGAAAGCGGGTGCGGTAAGTCCACTCTGGTTCGACTGCTCGCGCGTCTGCATGACGCCAGCGAAGGCCGTATCGTCTTTGGTGGGGAAGATCTTTGCGAAACGCCAGCACTGCGGTTTGCTCGCTCGACAAAACGCCACGCTATACAAATGGTGTTCCAGGATCCTACTGACAGCCTAAACCCCCGCTATACCGCCCGTCAGACCATTGCTGAGCCCCTCGCACTGCTGAGCTCTATGGGCGTCGCAGAGCAACGGGCAAGGGTCCAGGAAGTGGCAGCTCAGGTGGGGTTGCCGTCTGAGCTGCTCGACCGATTTCCACACCAACTCTCGGGCGGTCAGAAGGCACGCGTGGGTATCGCCAGGGCGCTTGCCGTTCAGCCTGAACTTTTGATCCTTGACGAGCCCACAGCAGCATTGGATGTGTCGGTTCAGGCCGTGGTACTGCAGTTGCTGCAGCGCCTTCGCCGGGAACTGGGTCTTTCTTGCCTGTTCGTATCGCACGACCTCAATGTGGTGCGTCTGCTGACCGATCGCGTCGCGGTGATGTACCTGGGCCGCATCGTTGAGGTCGGGCCATCCGACCAAGTATTCCGCCACCCGCAGCACCCCTACACCCGAGCATTGGTCTCGTCCATTCCCGGACAGGGCCCGCGAATCAAGCTGGCAGGCGAGGTCGCCAGCCCTATTGATCCCCCTGCACAGGTATGCCGCTTATACGGCCGGTGCCCAGTTGGACAAGACTTATGCACGCGCCAAACCCCACTGTTGCGAACAGTAGGCAATGATGCTCGCCATAAGGCGGCGTGCCACTTCTTGCAGCCCACATAGGTTGCTCAACTTCACCATCCAATCCTCACCCCCTAGGACCTTTGTGATCACAGAGTCATTGATCATCGCAGCGTGATAACCGAGAAAATATGAATCCCATCACGTTGGAACGTCACAACCTTGCTTCCCAGGTATACGAGCAACTCAGGACTGAACTCGATGAGTTTGTCTGGGTCCCTGGCCAGCGACGCTCAGAGGTCGAGATCGGCGACCGCCTTGGGGTGAGTCGAACCCCGGTACGAGAGGCGCTGTTCCGCCTTCGGGCTGAGTGCCGGATCGATGTAGAGCCCAAAACTGGGTGGTTTGTACTGCCTATTGATTTTGATCGTATCGAGCAGCTGTATGACTTGCGCGTAGTACTCGAGCGTTGGGCGCTGGAGCGGTTGTGCGAGCGCGAGGAGAATCCACCGGAGCTCGCAGAGCTCAAGGCCGTCTGGTTGGTAGCACCCGCTGACCGCCTGACCGATGGTCCTTTGGTAGGCCAATTGGACGAGGCTTTCCACACCCTCCTAATGCAAGCTGCGGGTAATGACGAGATGGCTCGTGTGCACCGAGACGTAACCGAGCGAATACGAGTCGTGCGTCGCTTTGACTTCACGCGTCCCGACCGGATCGAAGCCACTTACAGCGAACATGCCAAGATTCTTCGCGCCGTGATTCAAAGGAGATCACAGCCAGCACTGCTGCTCTTGGCCAGCCATATCGAACACAGCAAGGTTCAAGCCCGAGGAATAACACTACATCAGCTCCAACGGGTAAGGCGCACAGGTGCCTAAAACGTTTCACACCGCCGCTGAGGATCAATCCGTTAACTGTGTACCCTAAGCGCCTCAGGGTCGGGCAACGGCCAGCTAGAACCCATGCTTTTCGAGCCAGACGGTGACTGCGGAGAGGCTGAAGCCGTCGATGTCGGCGCACAAGGCATGGCGCGGCGTGGCCTGCAGCTGGCGCAGCAGCCCACCGTCCACGACTGAACGGATCCTGCTCAAGGCCGATTAGGGCAAGGCCGATGGGCAGCGCGAGGAACGTGCCTTCCCGACGCTAGCGGTGTGGCACACGCTGCTCCAGCCCTTTGTGGATGGCCAGCCCAATGGCAGCACCCACACACTGTGCCACCACGAACCCCCCGGCACTGCCAGGCGCAATGCCAGCAAAGCTGTCGCTGAACAGGCGACCGAAAACCGCCGCAGGGTTGGCAAAGGACGTGGAGGCGGTGAACCAGTAGGCCGCGCCGATGTAGGCTGCCACCATGGGTGCCGCACGCCCGGGCGGCGCGCGCAGGATCACCAGCAGAAGGCCAGCAGTTGCCACCGCCTCAGCCACCCATTGGCCCATGCCATAGCGAACTTTGCTGGAGAACTGCAGCACCTGCAGGTCGAACATCAGGTGTGCCAGCCAGGCGCCGAGCACGGCCCCCAACAGCTGCGCGGCCACATAGGCGATGAACGACGCCCTGGGCAGGTCCCCCCGCCAGGCCATCACGGCACTGACCGCAGGATTGAAGTGCGCACCGCTGATGGGGCCGAACACTTCAATCAGAACGTACAGGCCACCGACCGTTGCCAAGGTGTTGGCCAGCAGCGCCAGGGCCATGTTTCCGCCGGCCAACTGCTCGGCCATGATTCCCGACCCGATCACGATGGCCAGCAGCAGCATGGTCCCGACGGCCTCGCTGGCCAGCTTGCGCAGCAGGTTCATGATCAGCCCGCGGCGATGTCGGCCAGGGCGCGTTGCAGTTCAGCCTGATCCATGCTGTCCAGCGGCAACTGCAGCAACTGCAACATCCGGTAGCCAATGGCCTGACGAGTCAGCTCAAAGGCGCGGCGCCTGGCCTCATCGCCTCCTTCGGCATTGGAAGGGTCAGGGTAGCCCCAGTGCACCTTGGCAGGCGTGCCACCCGTGCTGCCGAAGAATACCGGGCATTGCTCGGCTGCAGCGCTGTCGCATACCGTGATCACAGCGGACAAGGCTGGTGCACCCTCGATGCTGAACTCATCCCAGCTCTTACTGCGGTAGCCATCGGTTTGAATGCCCGCGCGGTGCAGGGCTTCCAGCGCAAAAGGGTTGATGCGGCCGCTGGGGGCGCTGCCCGCACTGTGGGCCTTCACGTCCTTGCCCAGGCGGCGCGCCCAGTGGTTGAGCATGGCTTCCGCAAGCACACTGCGTGCCGAGTTGTGCGTGCACAGCACGAGGATGTGAATCTCCTTCATGAGTCAATCCCGGGTGTCAGCATGCGCAACTGTTATCGGCGCCTGCTGCGCAAACGGCACCGGCGCAGCAGTTTTCGGTCAGGTAGCCCAGCAGCGCGTTCATCTGGTCGTAGGCGGCGCGGTAGATGATGTTTCGGCTTGCGCGCTCTTGGGTGACCAGTCCGGCGTTGGCCAGTTCCTTGAGGTGAAAGGACAGGGTATTGGGTGGTATGCCCAACCCTTCAGCCATGGCGCCAGGGGTGAGTCCCGCTTGGCCGGTTACCACGAGCGCGCGGAACACCCTGAGCCGTACGGGCTGAGCCAGAGCGGTGAGTGAAGCGACCACCATTTTTTCTTCCATGTTTCTATAGTATTGGAAATATAGATAATATGCAAGCCGTGTATTGACCCAGAGATTTCCTGCTCAGGTGTTATTGTCGAAAGGACAGACCTGTGAGCATTCAAATGGAAGACGACATCAGGCGATGGACGGCCAAGCGCATGACGGCCTTGATTTTGAACATCATCCAAGGCCGCTGCACAGCGCCGAGCCGCTGGGCATGAAGGCGCTGGCCGAAAGGGCCCAGCGCCTGGGCCAGCAGCTGGCGCGCGAGGCCGCCTCGCGGATCAGGTCGGCCGAGGGGCCTCGTACAGGCAGTAGGTCTTCTTCTTGTCGGCGCTGAGGAGCTAGAACAGCCAGTTCACGCCCACGTCCGCGTTGATCTGCTTGACCGCCAGCGCGCCCTCGCTGCTGAGGTTGAGCTGCTCGGCGAAATTGCGTTCGATCAGGTTCAGGCCCACAGTGGCTCCCTTGCTTGAGGATTGGGAACGCGCCCGATTGTGCCGGCCTCAGCCCAGAGCGTCGTGGATCTGCTCATGAAACTGCGCCATCGTCATGGCCACGTCGATCTCCCGCGGCAGCGCGTCGCGCGCGGAGAAGACCCCCAGCAGCTTGCCATCCGCATCCACGACCGGCAGGTGCCGAAAGCCCCGCTCCAGCATGATCAGCACCGCCTGCGACACCGTGGTGTCGGGCCGCACGGTGTGCGGGTTGCGGGTCATCACATTGGCCACCGGCGTGGTCTTCGGGTCCAGGGCCTTGGCCAGCACGCGCGTCATGAGGTCGCGCTCGGTAAGGATGCCCAGCATCTCGCCCGCGGCGTCCAGGATGAGCACGCTGCCGCAGTTGGCCTTGGTCATCACGCAGGCCGCCTCCCAGACGCTGGCATGGGGCAGCAGGTTGACGATGTGGCGGGCGGCCATCGACTTGGAGACGATGCGTTCGGTCATGGGTAGTCTCCTGGTGAGGCCGCGGGCAGGCTCAGCGCAGCGAGGCGTTGAGCTTGTCCAGGGCGGCAGCGCCGGGGCACAGCGCCTCGGGGCCGAGAGTGTTCAGGGGCTGGTGGCTGGTGTTCATGGCCGCATGCAAGTCCAGTGCCAGCGGATCCAGGTACAGCAGTCCGGTGATGACCTCGCCGCGCTCGTGGTGCTCGTGCATGTAGCTCAGCGCCTCGTAGCGCTTGGTGATGTCGTAGCCCTCGTCCAGCTTGCGCAGGCGCAGGATGCTGCCGTCGTGCTGCTCCACCTCCACCACCGAGCCGGGCGCGTACTGCGTGGTGATCTCGCTGCGCTCGGGCATGAAGTCGATGCGGCTGACAGCCTCGTTGTGCTGGCGTACGTAGTCGTAGCTCTTGGTCGAGCCGCTGTGGTTGTTGAAGGCCACGCAGGGGCTGATGACGTCGATGAAGGCGGCGCCGCCGTGGCCGATGGCACCCTTGATCAGCGGCACCAACTGTTCCTTGTCGCCCGAGAAGCCGCGCGCCACGTAGGTGGCACCCAGTTGCAGGGCCATGCCCACCAGGTCGATCGGGTTGTCGCTGTTGATCACGCCCTTCTTGCTCTTGGAGCCGCGGTCGGCGGTGGCCGAGAACTGGCCCTTGGTCAGGCCGTAGACGCCGTTGTTCTCGACGATGTAGGCCATGCGCACGCCGCGGCGCATGGCGTTGGCGAACTGCCCCAGGCCGATGGAGGCCGAGTCGCCGTCGCCTGACACGCCCAGGTACAGCAGCTCGCGGTTGGCCAGGTTGGCTCCCGTCAGCACCGAGGGCATGCGCCCGTGCACCGTGTTGAAGCCGTGCGAGGCGCCGAGGAAGTAGTCCGGCGTCTTGGAGCTGCAGCCGATGCCCGAGAGCTTGGCCACGCGGTGCGGCTCGATGTCGAGTTCCCAGCAGGCCTGGATGATGGCCGCGGAGATGGAATCATGCCCGCAGCCGGCGCACAGCGTGGAGATTCGGCCCTCGTAGTCGCGCCGTGTGTAGCCGACCTTGTTCACCCCCAGCGTGGGGTGGTGCATGCGGGGCTTGGTGATCCAGGTCATGCGATGGCTTCCTTGTTCGCGGGGCCTGCTGCCGTTGCAGCCGCCTCGCCCGGCCTTGCCGCCGAGGCGGGCAGCCGGTCGAGGATGGCTGCGCTGATGAAGCGCGCGGTGATGGGCGTGCCGTCGTAGTGCAGCACCTTGACCAGGTGCGCCGGGTCGGTGTCGAAGGCGTCGATCAGCAGCGTGCGCATCTGCGCGTCGCGGTTCTGCTCCACCACGAAGACGCGCTCGTGGGTGTCGATGAATTCGCGCACCGATTCCGGGAAGGGGTAGGCGCGCAGCCGAAGCCCGTCCAGGTGCACACCGTGCGCGGCCAGCTGCTCGAAGGCCTCGTCCATGGCCGGGCTGGTGGAGCCGAAATAGATCACGCCCAGCGTCGTCGGCTGCTCGGCCTGCCGCAGCGCGGGGGCGGGCACCATGTCGGCGGCGGTGCGGAACTTGCGCATCAGCCGCTCCATGTTGTACAGGTAGTCCGGCCCGCGCTCTGAGTAGCGCGCATACGGGTCGCGCGTGGTGCCGCGCGTGAAGTAGGCGCCCTTGGTGGGATGGGTGCCCGGCAGGGTGCGCCAGGGGATGCCGTCGCCGTCCACGTCCTTGTAGCGGCCGAAGTCGCGCCCGGCTTCCAGTTCATCGGCCGTCATCACCTTGCCGCGGTCGTAGGCGCGCTCATCGTCCCAGGCGAAGGGCCGGCACAGGCGCTGGTTCATGCCGATGTCCAGATCGGTCATGACGAAGATGGGCGTCTGCAGGCGGTCGGCCAGGTCCAGCGCCTGGGCGCTGAACTCGAAGCACTCGAGCGGGTCCTCGGGCAGCAGCAGCACGTGGCGCGTGTCGCCGTGCGAGGCCCAGGCGCAGGCCAGCAGGTCCGACTGCTGCGTGCGCGTGGGCATGCCGGTGGATGGGCCGCCGCGCTGCACGTCGATGAGGGTGACCGGGATCTCGGCGAAGTAGGCCAGGCCGATGAACTCGGTCATCAGCGAGATGCCCGGCCCCGAGGTGGCGGTGAAGGCACGCGCCCCGTTCCAGCCCGCGCCCACCACCATGCCGATGGAGGCGAGTTCATCCTCGGCCTGCACGATGGCAAAGCGCTTCTGTCCGGTGGCCGGGTCCACCCGGAACTTGTCGCAGTATTTCTGGAAGGCCTCGGCCACCGAGGACGAGGGCGTGATGGGGTACCAGGCCGCCACCGTGGCGCCGCCGTACACGCAGCCGAGCGCCGCCGCGCTGTTGCCATCGGTGAAGATGCGATCGCCCACGTTGTCGGCGCGCTGGACCTGCAGACCCACCTCCACATCCAGATGGCTGCGCACCCAGTCGCGCCCCATCTGCAGCGCCTTCATGTTGGACTGCAGCAACATCTCCTTGCCGCGGTACTGCTCGGCGAAGAGCTTCTCGAACACGGCCGCGTCCACGCCCAGCAGCACCGACAGCGCGCCCACGTAGATGATGTTCTTGAAGAGCTGCCGCTGGCGCGGATCGCTGTAGCTCGTGTTGCTGATCTCGGTCAGCGGCACGCCGATGGTGTGCACGTCGTCGCGGAACTTCGAGGCCGGCACGGGACGGGTCGAGTCGTAGAACAGGTAGCCGCCAGGCTCGATCTCGGCGATGTCGGCGTCCCAGGTCTGCGGGTTCATCGCCACCATCATGTCGATGCCGCCGCGCCGCCCCAGCCAGCCGCGCTCGCTCACCCGCACCTCGTACCAGGTGGGCAGGCCCTGGATGTTGCTCGGGAAGATGTTGCGCGGGCTCACCGGCACGCCCATGCGCAGGATGGCCTTGGCGAACAGCTCGTTGGCCGAGGCCGAGCCCGAGCCGTTGACGTTGGCGAACTTGATGACGAACTCGTTGACCGACTCTATGCGCTTCATGCGGCCTCCACCGTGGCGCGGTTCATCGTGCCGTCGCGGCTGGCCGGGCCGGCCTTGGCGGTGTCGAGGCGGAACTTCAGCATGTCCCAGGCCCCCGTGGGGCAGCGCTCGGCGCACAGCCCGCAGTGCAGGCACACGTCCTCGTCCTTGACCATGATGCGCCCGCTCTTCAGCGCCGCCGACGCGTACAGCGACTGCTCTGCATTCAGCGCGGGGGCCTTCAGCCGGTGGCGCAGTTCCTGCTCGTCGCCGTCGTGCGTGATGGTCAGGCTGTCCATGGGGCAGATGTCCACGCAGGCGTCGCACTCGATGCAGGTCTCACGCGTGAACACGGTCTGCACGTCGCAGTTCAGGCAACGGTGCGCCTCCTTGAAGGCGGTGGCGGCATCAAAACCCAGTTCCACCTCCACCCGGATGCTGGCCAGCGCCTTCTCGGCCTTGGCCCAGGGCACCTTGAAGCGGGGCAACTCGGACACATCGTTGTGGTAGCTCCACTCGTGGATGCCCATCTTCTGCGACATCAGGTGGGTGTGCGGCGGCGGGCGCACGGCGACGTCCTCGCCGTTGAGGAAGCGGTCGATCGACACCGCGGCCTCATGGCCATGGGCCACGGCGGTGATGATGTTCTTCGGCCCGAAGGCCGCGTCGCCGCCGAAGAACACCTGCCTGAGCGTGGATTGGTGCGTCCTGGCGTTCAGCACCGGCAGGCCCCAACGGTCGAACTCGATGCCGCAGCCCCGCTCGATCCAGGGGAAGGCGTTCTCCTGGCCCACGGCCATCAGCACCGTGTCGCAAGGGAAGAAGGCATCGGGCGCGCCCGTGGGCTTGAGCGTGCGGCGGCCTTTGTCGTCGTAGACCGCCTCCACGATCTCGAACTCCATGCCGACGAGGGTGCTGCCCTCGACCACGAAGCGCCTGGGCACGTGGTAGTTGAGGATGGGGATGCCCTCGTGCGTCGCGTCCTCCTTCTCCCAAGGCGAGGCCTTCATCTCCTCGAAGCCGCTGCGCACGATGACCTTGACGTCCTCGCCGCCCAGGCGCTTGGCCGATCGGCAGCAGTCCATCGCGGTGTTGCCGCCGCCCAGCACGATGACCCGCTTGCCCACGCTGGTGATGTGACCGAAGGACACCGAGGCCAGCCAGTCGATGCCGATGTGGATCTGCGCGCTGCCCTCCTGCCGGCCGGGGATGTCCAGGTCGCGCCCGCGCGGCGCACCGGTGCCCACGAACACGGCGTCGAAGCCCTGGTCCAGCAGCGCCCGCATGGAATCGATGCGCTGCCCGGCGCGGAAGTCCACGCCCAGTCCCAGGATGTAGCCGCACTCCTCGTCGATCACCTCCTCGGGCAGGCGAAAGCGCGGGATCTGGCTGCGGATGAAGCCGCCGGCCTTGGCTTCGCCGTCGAAGACCGTGACCTGGTAGCCCAGCGGCGCTAGGTCGCGCGCCACCGTCAGCGAGGCCGGGCCCGCGCCGATGCAGGCCACGCGCTTGCCATTGGACGGTGCCACCTGCGGCAGGCGGGCGCGGATGTCGTCCTTGTGGTCGGCGGCCACGCGCTTGAGGCGGCAGATGGCCACCGGTTCGGGCTTCTCGCCGTTGTTCTCCTCGACGCGGCCTCGGCGGCAGGCCGGCTCGCAAGGGCGGTCGCAGGTGCGGCCCAGGATGCCGGGAAACACGTTGGACACCCAGTTGACCATGTAGGCGTCGGTGTACCGACCCTGGCCGATCAGCCGGATGTACTCCGGCACGGGGGTGTGGGCCGGGCAGGCCCACTGGCAATCGACCACCTTGTGGAAGTAGTCGGGATTGCCCGTATTCGTCGCCATCAAGAGCGTCACCTCCAGCGACCCTGTGGGGGATCGCCGCAGAGTCTATGCCCCAGGCGCCGCGCTGGGAATGGGGGTCAGCCCTGCCGGGGCCGCCGCCCTCAGATCTCCAGGCTCAGGCCCTCGGTGCATAGGAATTTCAAACGGCCCCTGGAAAGTCCGAGAGAGCTGGAACTCGGAGGGTAACTGGCGACCACAGCGTTGTCTTCTCGTGATTCGGCCGGCCTTTGATGGTTCGCTCGCGGGCTCGTTGGGGCTCGTTGGGGCTCGTTGGGCCTCGACATCAGGGTTCCCCCGGGGTGGGTCGGCATCGAGCCTAAATGTGACGCAGCGCCGCCCCAGCTGCTGCTGGCGGCACAGCCTGGGGCGAGTTGTTTGTGGCGGCCGGCGCGGCTCAGGCAGCGTCAGTGTTGCCCGATCTCGCGCGTCGGCCCTCGGGGAGGTGGCTGCGGGTCCAGACCCAGGTGCGTCAGGATCTTCTCGATCACCGGCCGCTCGAGGATGGCCGCGATGATCTTGAGTTCCCCAGCGCCGCAGTTCGGGCAGTGCTGCATGTCGATGTCGAAAACCCGCTTGAGAAGCCGCGCCCAGCTGATGCGGTTCGGCCGCGCCTGAAGGCTCTCGACCTCGCACTTGACGGCCGCTGCGGCTTCGCTGGCCGCGTCTTGCACCTGCGGCCCCCGCGGCACCACCAGCGGGCGCAGCCTGGCGTTGGGTGCCAGCACGCCGTGGTACCGGATCAGGTGCAACCGCGGCCTCGGC
>Ga0194117_10002101_pt1 | contig 21719 bp, 7 predicted proteins | sample TA2MahsurfametaG_FD_160579 | JGI IMG/M metagenome (GOLD analysis project Ga0194117, IMG submission 160579) | Freshwater microbial communities from Lake Tanganyika, Tanzania - TA2015009 Mahale N1 surface | ecosystem: Environmental > Aquatic > Freshwater > Lake | place: Tanzania: Lake Tanganyika...
TTTAAGTTACCAATTAAATCAAATTATCGAAAAAATGGTCCTTAGTTATAAATTGTTGTATCTTTGAGTTAGCCACAATGAGATAGTTATGATATTTTCTTTTGTTCAATAACTACCCTATAACTTCGCAATAGTAATCAGTTATTTCTACTGGTTCTGGTGCTTTTTGACTTCTAGACTGCTTCTTTGCCTGTAACTCAGTTTAAAGAGGAAAGCGTAGTTTTTTAAGTTCCTAATTTAGTCTATCAATTTATTATTGCTTTATTACTTCAATATGATTTTATACTAGTTGGCACATTTACGTTATATTTTGCTCCACTTTGTCTGTAAATAAAATTAATTGTTTGGGTTTCCACTAAGTATACTCACTCAGATCATGCAGAAGGTGTGAGTTGCAGTATTCTTAGAAATTTCTATTACAACAGATTTATTAAACAATTTTGTTCGGCCTAAATTTAAGTCCTAAAGTCCAAATGTTTTCCTATTTGGTGATAAATAAAGGATCTTTTTTCTTCAATTCAGATTTACTACCACAAACTAAATAAACCAAAGATTACCTCTTGTTATCATTTACTTAATCGTTTTTTGAGTTAAAGTTTTCGAGTCAACAAGCAGCGAATACTAAATATTGCTTTTTATTATCATTTACAAAGACTAAAGGAAAGATTAAATGTGTAAGAGAGGTATAAAGTTATTACCATTACCCCAAATCGTCAACTTTTTATTCGACAAAGCATTCAAAATTTGAGCTTGTATCTCACTATTCTACTTCCCATACAATATTCCACAAGTTAATACTGTTGCTTTGATATTCTATTTTTGGTTCAAACCCAATAATAAATTTTACAGTTAGTAACACTTTGTACTGAAATGACCTGGGATCCGTTTGAGATAGTCACTATCACTATAAATAATTGATTTCCATTTGTTTTAATCTAAAATGTTGGCCATCATTGTCTATTTATCATTTGACTATGGCTACAACTCAAATGCTTTCATTCCTTCCCAAGTCAACACTGATGACAGGCCAACAATTCTAATCTTTTTTGATGAGTTATCAACAGCATGCTACAAAACTAACTCATAAAATTCTTACATCTTAATATGACTTCGGCCTAGTGAGAGTTTGATTTAAGGTCAAGAATGACTATATCTGAATCTAGAACTGTTCGGCATGCTATTTATGGGTATTTATTGAACTGAATAGTTGTATTTATACATCTATCTGTGAAGTTATTCCTGTGATGAGGGTGAGTGATGAGCTGGAGCCCATGATTTGAAGTGAGGGATTGTTGGTGAGATGGTCCTATCGGAAATACTGTGCAATATGATAGCCTAGAGGTGTATCTAAGTTAGAGATATACATTTTTTTCTGCATTTTCCAAATATTTATAAATCGAAACTAAATATAAACACTATTAATTATCTATAGCCTCAAATTTAAAAATTGTTATTCAGTAGTTGGATATAATCATGAAAATGTTTTTGTTTCAATCAGAAGAATATTGATGTTATTAGGCTAGTGTGTTCATAATTTATAATATGTATAGACCGGTTAAATAAGAACTCTCTAGAGACTAACAGGAGGATTTATTAAAGAAACTGTTGTATCAACAAGGTATGTGTCTCCTTATCTATCCCGAAGTTATTCATTCCATATCTAGGGAAGTAACACTACTTTACTGACTGCACTAGCTTAAACCATACATACCACCGATGAGACACTCCATCTAAAACTGTGCGAAAAACTATAGCAAGATTACAAAAACCTTGTACTTCTTTTTTTATGTAGAGTCTTCCTAAAAAATTGAGTTATATCTATGACGATCCCACCATAACTGAAGATTTCAGAAAGTACCCCTAATTGGTAAACTTCACGAAAATCATTCTCGAATTGTTCAGTGCTAGCACCTAAAGAAGAATCAAGGTGTTTAATTTAGCCAAAGGCGGATAATCAATTTTTTACTTACAAAATCGAATTATCAATCCGGGAGGATACAGAGAATCCATAAATAATGGTAAAATACAAAACAAGTACTATAACATCAAAGAAAATGATATACAATCCAATAAAGAACTATCTTTTGAGGATGTTTTCAAAAGTAATACTCAGATTGACTCTGAATAACTCATATAAACGTTCAAACCTGAAGTAAATCAACCACCAATTTAGAGTGTAGTATCTGAGAAAGATTAAAAATTGTAGAAAGTAAGATTTGAAGAGACAAAACCAGGTAAATTGATTGAAGATCTCTAAGCTCCAGATCTTTCTCTCAAAAAAGTTAAGTCATCCATCCCCATTTACAATTAAGATAAACACTTGAACCACGAATACGCGATTTAGTTTGATAAAGGATCAGTTGGTGAAACAAAATCTTTGAGAGAAGATGCACAACTTATCAACTAGTGTGGACCCAGTAGAGAAGATTTCAACAACTATCATGCAAATGTAGGTATGCAAGGAGTGATGAGTCCTTAGCAAATGTATTACCTGTACTACCAGTCGTCTTTCTATACGAACAAATCATAAAACTACATGAGCTATCCTCAAATGTCAATACACTCGATGTCACCTTAGAAATCCCTTTCATCTCAAGCCGAACCTGCGCAAGCTCAAAACTACTATGCTCCAACCACATATAGCTCTAATCCTCAAACAGGAGAGACCAGTTAAAACAAGCGTTACACTGGTCGACTCAAATTTTTTGACTAAGGTAGAAACTATGGTTTTATAATTATGGATGCTGATGAATCAGACATCTTCGTGCATTATGATGACTTGCAAAAAGCAGGAATTTCGAAGTAGATTATCAAAACATTTAAAAATTAAATGTACTTACAAATCCGTTTCAACTTTAAAGTTATGGAGTACTTTGGAAAATATAAAAAATCGAGAAAAGCTGTATAACTTATCATTATGGGAGATACTCTTTCGCTGCTTAGCTCAGGATACCCCCTACCAGAATGATATTACTCACTTCATTTTAACACATTTTAACACATTTTAACATCTAATCTAAATTTATAAACATCAAATATCACCAATTCATCACTGCTTGAGTCAGAGTCTGCTCAATAACTTTGTACTCTGCTGTGAACTTGTTAATGTTCAAAGGAATTTTCCTATCCTGAGGTAGATTCTATCTACTCAGCATTGATACTAATTTATTCATATTTTCGATTACTTCCTTTGGTTTGTTGTTATCAATTTTGGGTTGACCTCCTCCAGAAAAGCATGCTCCCGGACACGCCATCATTTAAACATAAAGGTATTAACATTTATTCTTTTTGATTTGTTGTACAACTCTCTGAATATTACGAAATCCATAACACTTTGCCATTTTAATTATTTTGCCATCAACTTGAGCTTCATACTACACAAAATCTGAGTTTTTGATTTAGGTTCTTTTGATTTCATTTCCACCCAATCTATTCATCAAAAACTAGATGTATCCGTTTGCAGCTTGATCTTGCAAAAAACATAGAGGCATCTACTTAAAAATGAATCTATCTACCATTATGTCTAATGCTTCTTCTTGACTAGGTTAAAAATCACATAGACTTACATTCTGATACAAGTCTAAGAACTCAACTGTTGTTATTGTGATATCTACTTACTTCACATCTTTCTCCACTTAAAATCTGATTGCCTCAAGTTTTTTATCGTAGCATGGCATTATGGTTACTATCAAACTATCGGGAATCTTCTACTTGATCAACCTTGCAAGGACTTGCTGAGGTGATTTCACTTTACTCATTAATTTTACAACTTGATCTGTTAATGTCTTCTCAGCGTAACATACCCATCCCGGACATTATGATCCAATTAGAGTCTTTTCCTTTCGTAAAGACATTTATTAGAAAACTAGCTAATGGGAAAGCTGTATTCCTTACCATAAATCTAATACCATAGTCACTCCCAATTTCCCTTTGAAAAAATTACTTAAAGCCAGATATACTCTTTAAGGAGAGGCTTGAAATTTATGTGCTAAGGCAATGATAACCTGCGGAGCTAGCATTACTATGACTGGTCTCTATTTATTCTGATTTATGAGTGAAAGTAGTTTGGCAACACTCATTTGCTAAATCAACACTGACTATGCGCTGGTGATACAGCCGGAGCATGCAAGGCAGTCGTTGAGACTAACAGTAGCTTTTTCTGGCTGTTTGGCTTGTTTCATAATTTTGGGTTGAATGCAGTCCTGGCCTGGGTTGATGTAGTCATCAACTTGTGCCAACTTTACTATTCCCGTAAACATCTATAATTATAAGTAAAATTCATCAGAAATGTTACTCTATTATTGCAGTTAAAATGAAATTCTTAAATATTGACAGTAAAAGTAGTCATGACTTATTAATCAATTTCTGTGCTACTCTAAATTAATACAATCATAATAACATATATCACTATAAATCATTCATGAATTTGCTGAAATGCCTAATGAAATCCAGTCTGAAGTTAAATTTTGTATGAGTCATGTTCTCAATCACCTTCAAACGACAGTAGGACTGACATCCAGATATCAACTTCATAGAGTGCTAATATGGTACCAATGTATCTTTTGAGCCATGGATAATCAGAAGCGGACATTTTATTTGCTTACAATTTTATTCATTGTCAAAACTCTACTTTATCACACTCGAAGCACAGCTTCCGTAAAGATCTTTCACGATTTCTTTCAGTGAGATAAAGGGACTCAACAAAACGGCACTATGTAGTGAGTATTTTCGAGCTACAGTAAGTGCTACTGCACTACCGATCGATCTTCCAAACAAAATGATCTGGTCATTTGTAAATCTATTGGCTTTGAGGAACTAAATGACTCTAGATGCATCATTTTATATGTTGTGGGGAGTAGTTTAGCCCTAGTAGATACTATAACCTCTATACTCGATTGCTAAGACAGGATACCTTGTTTACAGGCTGATCAATCTTATAAATTCGTAAGCAGAACAGATGTCTTCTCCATTGGCATGAAAAAACACAATGATCTTGGACTTTGTTCCAGTCAAAAACAAACATGGCACGTACTGATCACTACTAACTTTTTCTTGCATATTCAAATTTCCCTATAACATGCCCGAATTCTCATTCTAGGCAACAGTCTGCGTATCTGATTTTTTTCTTGCCTTATCCTTCTTTGGTGTTTACTAAATCGAAGCGATATAATCTGCAAAGTCATCTTGCTTGTTAAAAGTACTCTACGAACACTGAGGATTGTATAAACTATGCAGATTTTTCTGAGCCGATCTCGGAATGAGGATAATTTTGTTCTACTTTACGCTAATGATACCTGGATAGGTGTGATGTCGTATGTTTTGGGAGATGGAAAAACGAAACAGTTGGCCTACATAACTAACTATATTATATTTCTATGCCAAGATTAACAAATAAAACTGAACTCAATCATAGCAAGGTGGTTGTTGTTGAAATATTTGTAAAAATAAGAGAACTAATTATCAAGCTTCACCTTCACCCTTTCCTCTCTCCTCGCGGATTATCTCAACTATCTATACTATCAGCTGTTAGAACTCTTCTCTCGTGATCTTACCATCTCCATTAACATCCAAAGCCTGCACAACGTTGTCGATTTCAGCGAAGGAAGGTTCCTCAACATAAAAAGCACTGGCGATGCGTTTAAGTAGATGTCCAAACTAACTTTTTTCTAGAACTCCCGATTTATCAACATCAAAATTTTTAAAAGCTGCATTGAGTTCCTTCTTAGCAAGGGTTATCATGAGTTCAATATCCATGTTTAGATATTTCAAATTTAATAAATTATAATACATAACTGTATTTTAAGGCAGGGAACGCTCTAATTTAAATATTGTTGTTCACTTGTCATTTATATTTTGAAGAGCAATTCCTTTATATTATATTCAGTTATCTTCTATAAAAACAGGTTTGATAGTTCTATGGCTCAGAAAAAAATAAATGGTTATCTCATCTTTCTGAAACAATCTTTAGGCAGAGGTTCATACGGCTGTGTATGGTTGCTTATAAATAGGTTTTTCTTGGCGAACAAGATGGCACAAAAAAGGAATGCGCTGTTAAAGTATTGTAAAAAAAATTGAGTAATTCACTTCTAACCCAGTTGATCACGACTAATACCTTAAAGCAGCGCTACTATCATAAATACAGATATTACAGTAACTCAAGTCTTAGAATATCGTCAAAGTTTATGATGTCATGGAAAGCAGCAACAACTACTACATTATCCAAGAACTCTGTGACTCCGATCTATAAAAATATTTGAAGACCAAACATATACTGGAGGAAAAGCAGGCTATCACTTTTCTGACTTAAATTTGTAATGGATTCATCTCATTAGCTAGAGAGGGTATAGTACATAGGTAAGATCTATCTAAAGTAGGGACATGAAACCTGCTAATCTTTTGATGAGCAAGGGCTCTATCAAGATCGGAGACTTTGGTTTTGCTAAAAAAAATATATCAAAAAGAATGAAAAACGCCACTTCTGTTGGGACTCCACTTTACATGCCTTTACAAATTTTAAAATGTGAACCTTACACATCGAAATGTGATATTTGGGCAGTTGGATTTATTTTCTATGAGATGCTTCATGGAAGAACTCCTTGGACAGCCAATACAGAGTATGAACTTGTCAAAAATATTGAAAATAAGCCTATACAGATCAATCCCGGATTGTCACCAAATACTAAAGATTTCCTGAATAAAACATTAAAAATAGATTAAGGGTCAAGATTGTCCTGGGATGAAGTCTTTATACATCCAATTTTTGAAGGGTACTTCTATAAATACGTTGAATAGAACAAACAATTCGAAAACAAACTAAAAAGAGTGATGAGGGATCTGCGATTTGAAATCGACTCAAAAAATATAGATCTAAATCGTTTACTTGATGGACTTGGATTTAAAAACCATTCATAGCTGAACTATTAAGAATTCACTAAATTCATTAAGCATATTCATCCCAAAATATTGAAAGAAGAGATCAGATTTTTCTTTTAAAAAATGGACTCAAATGTAGATGGCAACATTTCTATGAAAGAGCTGACAGCTGAGATGGAGAAGCATAAAATAACTTTCAACAAACAAGAAGAAGATAATAATAAAGGAGGTTTGGGAAAATAAAGTGGTTAGATTACGATTTCTGCAGATCTGGAACAAAAAGTCAAGAAATGCTTCCTCAAATTACACAAAATTTTGACTACTAAACATCTCACTCTCTATCAGACCTTCTATACCTATGATACCGATAAAAACGGGCAACTAACTATAGTGTAATTCGAAAATATAATGAAAAGACTCGACAATTCTTTCACAGATGATCAAATCAGAGCAATTTTTTAGATTATTGACTCAGATCACTCCAAAACTATAGAATTTGATGAACTGAATTGTTACTATTGTAAAGTTAACGGACTTGCTTAAGGACTCACAGTTCCTCCATAGTATTTTGCTAAGAAGAATAGCAAAAATGGTTGGTAATGATAGATTACATAATCTTAATCTTATAAATGTAGTATGAATTCATTTAATCAAACATCGTCATCATAGTCTATCCATTCGTCCTATTCATCACCATTTTCTTCCTACTTCTACTACTTTTTCTATTATTTAGCCATCTCAGAGACTTATCTACTCTCTTGAATTTTCTTTTTCTTCTCAGCTCTCTGCTGTTTGCGTTTTTGATCCTTCTTCGCTTTTTTCTTTGCTAACTACTCTTCACTTTTTACTTTTTTCACTAAGAGATAGTTAGGCATATTTTTGATATAAGCGAAGTCTTCCAAGTTATAACCAACTAACTCTTGACCAACTTATAGATTTAAATGTGATCTTACAAACTATTCTTTAAATTATTCAGTTTTTGTAACAACAATGCCCCATGTTGCTACAGTATTATGACTCTACTCATTTCTAACGCCCTAATTATCAAGCACCATAAAAGAAACTCCCTTATGTTGGAAAGTAAAGATATCTGAGTAAGGTTCCAAAGAGAAAAACTGTGCAGGTGTAATGACCAATCTTCGATTGCAAGTAGGATCCAAAAAATAAAGTTGAGAAGTCACCTTTAGGCAAAGTAGTAAAGGTGAACAGTTGCCAAGCATCTTACAAAAACGAGGGTGCATCAATAAGAGATCGTCTTTACAAATTTTGGGAATAACCAAAGCATGCGTAATTTTTACATTACTTGTGTTATCTCTCTAATTATGTGAGATCAGTTGATTGCTGCATTTATATGAAACTGGTAGATGCGACCTGATGTAGGATAAACATGCACCTGCATCATGTTCGTTCTTGAACTGTAAATCTAGACCTCCTTAAACAGTTTATACTTTCAATGTTTTATCGATCCATTTTTGCCTCATTAAATTTTGCTAAAGAGCCAGCAACGTGCGTTTATTTTAGGAATGCTGTCTTATTTGTATTAGCGAATTCCATTCATGAGGAGTGAAATGTTTCTTGCAATCGTGACATTGGGTATACTTTTCGACAAATTCGACTACCTAAGTTTGCTGGATTTTAGTCGACTAATTGATGACTCTAATGAACTCTATTTTTATGCGCATCCTTTTGCTATGTGGCTCCGTCCACACAAATTTTGCATCCTTGAGCTACAATTTACCTAAACCTTTGATCTTCTTCAATAAAATTGCCAATAGTTAGGCACTTTCTCTTTCACAATTGACCCATGGTGGCCTTTCATATCTTCTACAATAGGTACAAAAGTTAAGCTCTTCACCTGCAGATAGAAGGTTCTCAGTATCTAAGGATGATAAAGTACAAGCTGGACAAATGTTAGATGCCTCTGGTACAAATTTGAGTCCGCAAAGAGGGCAAAGTATGGTAGCTTTCTGCTAAACCTTTAATCTATTCTCAACAAACATGAAGAAAAGAATTATATTATACTATAAACACCTAAGATATATGACTTTAAACAATCAATAATAGATCCTAGAGTAAGTGTTTGTTTTCCTGCCAGGTGACACGTAATTAGCTGTGCGTCTCTCCCTCATTTCGCGAATCAATATCTAGTCTCTCTATTTTTCCTCCCGCAGTCTGACTATTTAGGTTTCTAGTTTTTAAACCATTTCTACTAAATCTACTTCTTTATAATCTTTCAAATCCTCTATTTCTCGCTTCATGGCTTCATAAACTATATTGTATTTCTAAATCTATGCTGCAAATTCTTCGTTCATTCTTTCAATCTCCTCATTTTTAAATGCCAGTTGTTCCCTTAATTCCAACATACGGAGTGAGGAGTCGACATTTGATTCCAAACCATCTTGCTATTGAAGTAACTTTGTCAGTTTGAGTTCAAGGTCAAGTACTTGTTTGTCGTTTTGTTACAACTTGCTTTTTAAATCTTAATTTTATTCATAAAGACGAGTATAGATTGTCTAAGAAGGATCTAAACCTGCCTATTCAATAAAACTGCGATGCACTGATACCATCGGACTTCTGGGAAACAATTTATGTGTTATTTAAGCGAATCTACTTAAATTGACCCAACATTCGTCCAACATATCTGAAAGCTCGGATGCTCCAGTCTGTAAAGCCCATGATCTTGCTTGCGATAAATTTGAAAAAATAAGTGCTGTCACCTCAAGCAAGGGCTCACATCCAGAAAGCAGCTGTATGACATATTGACTGTAGGTTTAAATGGCGAGTGCTCCTGCAAGTTGTCGATATTTGACTTAGTTACTATCAAGTTAGATTAGTAACTGATTTTACCTGGCGTTAAGATCTCTGGTTTCGGAGATAAGTGTAAAGTTCGTGGAGAGGAGTTGATGTGTGCGGGTGATTACAGTTTCGATCAGTCCCTCTACTTCGTTTTAGATACTCATTCAATTATGTTTATAGTCGCAATAAACGTACTAAAGAACTATAAATGTCTTTATTGACTGTCTAGTAAATTCAGCTAAATGTTATCATTTTTTAGACAAAAGAAATTCTATAACTATTTTGTAAAAAAGTCAATCCTTAGACATAGAAACATAGGAGTCAATTTATGCTTTATATAATAATAACTCAAATGAATCGAAACGAATAAATTACAGCGATGAATTTAAGATTTATTCAGAGAGATCCTGCACTCAAAAAAACATAAAAAATCATCAAAACTGTGCGATATGTAGTACTAGCCCGCTATGATGAAGATTGCAAACATTGGAACTATCTCAAAATCAAAGGCCCACTCTTCCTTATCATCGACACTTTTGGAGCACACCGTCTAGTCATTCTCAATCACTGCTCGACTGAGAATCAGATCATCCCAATCAATCGAGAAAGCGAGATGAAATTTTAATCCATAAGGTTGGATTATGGATAGGGCTTTATGCTCAACTACATGCGAAATGACTCAATAGCCAAAAGATCGATCTTTGGGATCTGGTCTGCAGACTAAGCATTACTTGATGTTTAGAAGTAGATCAATCAAATCATCAAAAATTGATTAGTTAAATACTTTATTGTATCACTCATCCAAAATATTTTGAATAGCACCCAGTGCTCCGAGAAAACCTTCCAACTCCTTTAGGCATATGATACTTATCTCGATTTCTCTCAACCCGATTGTTTATTTAAGGGCCTAGATAAAAAAATCGGAGTAGTTGTGCTCAAAAGATAAAAGTTTACCACTGAATAGCAAATTGTAGCGCTAGTGTAGTAGGACCATGTTGATAGCCATTAGAAACAAGTTCACAAAGAAGCCTTCATAGAGCTATTTGAGCTAACCTTACTATTTTATTTTGGCCAAAATTTACTTATATTCAGTTTATCCCGTGCATAGTTTGCCTACTCCCATCAAAAATCCAGCTCCCAATGAAGTTCCCTCCAAAAAATATCCATCACCTGATTTGGTCAGTTAGGGATCTTTTGTTTGCTGTCTTTCAAATCCTCTTTCCCCTTCTCCATAGAGTTGAAAATTCACTCCTGAACCCAAACTCATGAACAATATCTATTTATATTATTTTAATGAAGACTATTTCTTAGTCAATAATATCTCAGTTTATGATATTTTAGAGTACAGTTGTTCTTGCACAGGCAAATTTGCGTTCTTGTAGAATTAAAGTCCTCTGGCATGTGCTTAAAATTCACTTAATGGCACCACTTTTACTCCCAATAATTATTTTATAGACTCAGAGTACAACATGTTCCCTCCACCTGTACCACAAACTTTTATATTTGTCCCGAGTTCTCCTTTGAGCTGAGATAATATTTTATAAAGCTATTCGATACTATTGACTGTATCATTATAAAGGTAAAACTTCTCTTTCCTTTGATGCAGAGTAACTAACTTTTAAAATAAAAACTTTAGAGTTGGTTTTTTATCAATTGGAGAGGTGTAGTTGCCAAGATAGCTATTTTCGAGCTTGTCCCACCTATATCTATGCCTACGAATGCGATATTTGAGTCAACTTTTTGAGAACTCAAAGATGATGTCATCTGTTTATTTTATAATTGTTCTGATATGAATTTTCATAGTATAATCATACATGAAGAGCTTTGCTTTAACATTACAAAGATATTTATTTCGCTGTATTTCTTTATTTTAAAGATTATTGACAAGTCCATTTTTAATATGGAGTATCATCAGAACCATTATTCCGAACTATTTTGGATTTGCAATGCATGATTTTAGAGCTATAAAAATTGAATTAGTGCTTTTTAAATTTTGATATAGAAAAGTTAAGAATTTTAAACAATTTAAGACCAAGAATGCCCCTAGGAGATGATTGAGGTGCATTTAATCAAGGCCTCTATAAATTAACGTTTAAGTTAGCACTTTTCTTCAATCTAAAATTTAAAAATCTAATATCCTTTCCAAACATAAATCAACTTTATAGATTTATCTCTCTCCATTTTTTATTCTTCTATTTCATTTCTTAAATTAAAATGTGTGATGTTTTAAGTGGATCTCTGATATCTTAACAGTCATTTTATAAAGAGAAATGGCAGATAGAAGACTCTGGACTTTAGAAGTATCCATCAAAATATTCAGGAAGATTCGCTCATACTCTCACTCATTGCCAAACATGGTGTCAATCAATGGACCATCATCGCTGCATAAATGCGAACACTCTGCAACACTCCACGATCATCGAAACAAATCCGATAAAGGTATTTTTTAGCAAACAAAGGTGGTTTAATCATCTATCTCCAAACATCACAAAATCACCCTGGCAGCCAAAAGACTAGGCTATATTGTTTGAAGCACACTCAAGGCTAGGAAACAAATGGAAATAGATAGCAAAATTGTTCCCCGGACGTACAGATAACGCAATCAAAAATCATTTCTACTCAACAGTTAGAAGAGCCCTCCGTCGTTTGAACAAAAATTTCGGGTTCAAGGATAGTACTCGGAAGATGCGAATACTCAAACCTTCAAGCTTAACTTATCTTTTAGAAACTACCCATCATCTACCATTTTATGCAGGTAATTGCTCATTAACTCAGACATGATGGAGTTGATTTTGTAGTTTGCACAATGGAAACCCAGTAAACGCAATATCCAACCTTTCAATTAAAAATCACAGAAACTTTATGAACAAATTCTACAACTGATCAATAACTATAAGTAAAAAATCCACTTATTTAGTCCCGAAGTTAAAACGAGCAAAAAATAGCAAACAAAAAGTATAATTGACAAATAGTGCTCCCAATCTGAAAGCATAGGAGAGTCGATGGGCATGCCTTCAACTGAATCAAACGATGAAAATTAGCCCTACTAAACATAAAATTCCAATTATTTTGGATGCAGTGCTCCTTACTAATGTTGGTTCAACATGAACGACAAGTAGTAGGATCTGAATGGAATAAGAGACATCTAACTTTTACATGAAGTTTAACAATTTTAATGATTTCTTGATATTTTGAGTTTAAGAAATATTCAGACATCGCTCACACTTATGCATTTATAATATAGTCGTTACAATGAAGGCGTTTGATATTGGATAACTTAAAAAAACTGCACGAGTTAAAGAACTAGAAGTCAATCGCAGCTACTCAGAAATTCATAAGTCACCACTCAGATCTAGCACTCAAGAAACAATCTCCATCCCTTAAAGTTGCTATTTAACGAGATGGGGAAAAGGATTATAAACTAGAGAGGAAGCTGGCTTTGTCAACGTTGGGCAAGGAATCGTTTCAGTCGCAGTCGGTGAATAACATGCTCTTATCCTTAATAATAAAAACTAATGTTACGGCTATGGTAACAATATTTATGGGCAACTCGCTCAAGAAGGAGAAAATATTCATAAACCCAGTCCAATTCAGGCATTTAAATAAATGAAAATAGTAGCTATCTATGCAGGTTCTTACCATTCGTTCGTACAAAATGCAAAAGGTGAAATGTATGCATTCGGCTTTAATCTCAAAGGTCAGCTCGGTCTAGGCTCATGTTAAGATAAAAAAAAACCAGTTTTGGTTCACACTCTACTTCCTGGAGGAACAAAAAATCCAAAAGCAAGCTTTTTCGCCGATACACTTGAATCAAAGAGAAAACAGCAAAGAAAATCAAAAGATGAATTACCCGAACTAACAAACATAACCAACTTACCTGGTTTTTCACCTATTGCAAGTCAAGTTTAAGAAGATGAAAAGCCTATCTTTCTATTAGGATCTGATGAAGTTGTGGTAAAAGTATCATGTGGACCTCTCCACACAGTTGTTCTTACTAATAGAGGAAGACTTTTTGCTTGTGGTTATGGCTAGAAATATGCTTTAGGTACTGGAAAAAACAAAAGTTTAAATGACTTTACTGAATTGAAAGTAAAAAATGCAGGTAAAATTGACAAGGTCTAAACTGGTTGTTGTTCAACAGGTTATATCAGCCAAGGCAGAGCATACATTACTGGCACAGTTGGGGACAAAGTTTTCTAAAATTTTGTCGCAATAAATTCTGGAAATGAATAAATATCTGACATGAAAATAACATAAAGAAGTATTCTACTTCTAACTAGAAAAGGTTAATTGTTTCAGGTTGGATAGTATTTCAAATAAAACGACAAATGCTTTTCTTAGAATCCCAAAAGAGTTTAAAAGTTACAGTCTGTTCGTCAAATCTTTGCAGGACCTTGTTCATTTTTCGCACTGGCTTAGAATAAAAGTTTATTTGGATGGGGAGATAATGTCAATGGCCAGATTTCTGTGATTGCGACTAGAGGTAACATAACTTCACCTCAATCTCTACGTTTGAGTCTTGGAAACGCTGATAACATTCAGATTGTTTCAGGTAGTAATACCACATTTTTACTGAGTGGTCAGAAAATTGAAAGTCCTGAAGGTTAGGAATAAAATAAAGGAAAGGGCTCTGTGAGAGTTGGAGCGATCTGTGGTCCTGAATAGAGTAATTTTGCAATTATTAAGAACAATTATTGAATTAATTAGGAGTTCAGCCTCGAGCTTTCAATTGCAATCTTGAAATCGACTTCTAGGAACTAGTTTTCGAAAGTCAAATATCTTAAGGTGGCTACGGAATTATCTATAAAGGATTATGGAGATAAACTATTGTTGCAATCAAGATGTTTAAAATAGAATCCTAAAGCGCAGTCAGAGATTTTTTTAGTGAATGTGCTGCAATGGAAGCTTTGAGACATCCAAATATAGTTATGTTCTTAGGTGCTTGCACTAAAGCTCCCAACTTTGCTATTGTTTTGTAATATTGCTCAAGAGGTTCCTTATGGTCTAATATTCAGAATCTCTAACTCCCTCTAAGTTGGTAATAAAGAAAAAGAATGGCCTTGTAAACTGCTAGGGGAGTTCACTATCTCCATTCATGCAAACCTCCTGTTCTTCATAGAGATCTGAAGAGTTTGAATATGTTGTTAGATGAAAGCGGTAGGGTAAAACTTGCCGATTTTGGATGGACAAAAGGACTTGACAATTATATGACCGGAAAGATTGGTACTTATCAATGGATGGCTCCAGAAGTGATTGCAAGCCAAAAATACAGCTAAAAAGCAGATGTATTCAGCTATGGTATCATTCTTTGGGAGATAGCATCTAGGTAACCACCTTTCAAGCGTATTTTTTAATTAATTTAGATCTCTCTGGCCTTCAAGTAAGTATTGAAGTTCTGAACAACGATTTGCGCCCACCAATCCCGAAAAAAACACCATAATGCTATGTAAAACTGATGAAAAAATGTTGGGATAGAGATCCTCTCAAGCGCCCAAGTTTCAAGGACATCATTCGGGAGTTGAATGCAATGAAATTTTGATAAATTTATACCTCTACATCTAAATAAAATCATAATCAAAACCTCTTTTATCTAAGAGCCTGATCTCGCCAAGACTAACTAAACTATTCGATTTTGGAATAAAATTATTAGTGATACCCCAAATGCCCTGATTTATGCACGTTTTCTAGATCCAACTTGAAGCCCTTGCCAATACCTTCTATTTTAACTTAAGGAGCAGCATGAATTTAAATAGGATTTTCTCTGAGTTGCTATTTCTATCTGGAGTGAGCCTGCTGTTTTTAGCTTCTTTTCTTTTATATGAGCACCCTATTCTCTTCAATTTTTTCTTTCAGTTTAAATATTTCAATATCAATAGGCTCAAGTTTCGAAAAGAGTTCTTCGTTTTGAACTATTTGTTTATCTATTTCTTTTGCGATTTAATCTTTACGACAAATTGCTTCCTACATCGGCGCGACCAAATCTAAAAATTTTTGCATCGGGTTCAAGTAAAAAAAATGCATTTAAGTACATAATCTTTGGAAAGGTTTATCCAATCCCGAATAGAACCTCTAAAGGTCACTAAAATACTGTCCTAGTAGTCTAGCATTCATACACGGAGGTTGTGGAATCCTCCTAATACCCAGCAGCAGCTGGTCGATAGCAATTTATATATCATCTTGATCAAAATTGGCTTATGTACGATTGATTTTAATGAAAGAGTGGCGTCGATCAGCTGAAACAGAGTGACTTGTGGGATCCTAAATAGATGGAGAGATACTTTTGGTTCCTTATTGTTTGATTTACTTGATAGTGAAGATTGTACGTGTGCTTCTTTTGCTGTTTCGTTGAATTTTTACGGCTGGGTTTTGATTTGTTCAGGCTGGAGCTGTTCTCAGTTTTAATTTTATGTGATTATGTAGGTTGTGTGGGTATCTTGCCTCTAAGGTCGACCGAATACTCATTTCCTTTGTATTTTTTTGACTTCTGAGTGTAAAGTAGAGTACAGATCTCGAGCCGGAGTGCGTCCGCTTTTGTTTTTAAAGTTGCGGCAGCATTATTAACAGTTTATTTTGATTTATAAAATGATTTAATTTAAGACGATAAACTATAGCCAGTCCACGGGTTGGAATATAAATTGGATAATAGAAAATATAATGGAGCCAAAACTTGATGCTTATTTATTGTTGTTTAAAATAATATCAGTAAATAAATGAGTTTTATAAAATATTATAACATCTAATAAATTACGAGATAATTTTAAGAGGTAAAATTTTAATAAATACTTGCTTTTTATTGTTTGAAGTATTCTGTCGGTAGTTTTTAGCAGTGTATATTCTAATTCAAATTAGTAGACAATCCATTATAAATATTCTTGTAGGCAATCCCTTTTCAAAGATTTGATTTATTAAAACCTAACTCAAAATTCTTAAAACTACTAATACTACAAATATCATAATAAATCTATGAATATCATAATAAATCTATGAATATCATAGCTCATTGACCACCTTCTTCGATGCTTATCGAAACTAAGTTCTAAATTGCCTAACAAAAAACAAACAAAATATAAACTCTATTTAACTCGCAAATATTAGAATTTAAGAATACCTTTTCTGACTGAAAAACAACGTATACATCTCGTAAAATTAAGTTTGATTTCAAATTTGATGTAATTATTGACTCTTTCAATAGTCCCATACCTATCTAATTAATGTTATCTCAAATCGAATCGCATCGCTTTGTAAATTAAAAGCTGAACAGCCAAACCTATAAGAACTACAAATCAACGAATAGACTACTTGGCTACCAAGTCTATACATTAAATACTTAACTGAATTAATGTTTGTTATATTTTATATTATTAGATGGTTTCACATTCCTCCTATACTCTACAGAAGAAAAGGTACACCCAAATATCTATAAAAGTAAATGATTTTGAAATTAGAAACGCAAACTCTTAGTTCAACTCGTTATTTAGTAAGGAAAGACAATCTCTGAGGCAGGCAGGAAATTGCATATAAATCCCTCCACTGTTCGTCTCATTATCAAAAAATACAAGGAAACTGGCACTTTTTTCATGAAAAAACTGAGGAACACCCCAAAAAAACTCAAACAGAGGGAAAATTATTAATAATGGGATGAGCAGGAAGTAAAACTCGAAGAACAAGCCTCCTAAGTCAACTTAAAAGTGGAATAAGTGGAAAAATATGAGCATAAGGGAGAATAGAATGTTAAGATCTAGTATAAATTGCCCTTTAAAGCGTAAGACTACTAAGACTACTATCCTTTCTTTCAATACGGCCTTCCGTTCTGATGGTTTGAGATTTATCCTTATTGAGATTAAAACTTTAAGTAATTAATAGACCAACATTTTGAAAGATTCGAAAAATCCAACAAAATAAAGGAATTTATTTAATTGTGACACATACTCTACCTCTTCTAAAGGGCATTTGACTTCATATCGGTTTTTTAAAGCAAATAATATTATTGATTCTACATGTAAGATGCTACATTAAGTAGCTTATAATCAAAGACGATGGATGAGAAGGGCCGAAAGCAGAACGAAAAGCTTCTAAAAATTATGGGTAGGTAGGACAGCATTGTGGATTTATGTTTATTGCGAGTTAGAGCAAATTAAATGATGTTTTGTTCGTCAAGAATTTTAATTTTGTAAGCAAACCAGAGATCAAGCTTTAAAGATGCAAAAAAATATATACTGAAAATTGTTTTAGATGTAATTGAGTAGTTTTGATCATTTAGTTATTCTTATTTTTGATTGATGCAGGAAAATGTCGGCAGAGCCTACTTTTGAGTTATAAATTATTATGATTTTAAACTACCTTTATTTAACTGACTAAACTACCGCACTCTTGCTTTTTTAACTCACTTTACTACCCTTAACTAGTTTGGATATTGTAATGTAAAATAATTTATTGGGTTTTCTTTTCTTATTTCTCTCTTTCGAATGCTGTAATCTTTTCGATGCATCTTATATTCAGCTGTTTCAGTTCTATTTGACTGTAGAAATTGTATTAATATAATCTACATATGTTCCGATGATATTATGATAGGATAGTGCCATGGATCACGTTTAATTTCAGCTCTTATTTTTTGCGAGTGGTGGTAAAAAATGAAATCAAGGAGAATAATTGATCAAATCATAATTTTTTGTGAATCATCATGATTTCAAAAAATAAACTACAAATTACATTATTTCGATAATCTATGCTCTTGTAGTAGACAAAATAAAATACAAGATTATTAACTGAACATCAAGTCTCTATTCATTACTTTTTAGCCTTATTCTCCCCGAAAAATATCTCCATTGCATACTTTACACCCGATATTATCCAAAAAACATGCATTACTACCAAGACTGAACACAAAAACCACAGAATTCCGTATTAAAGTCTAATTCCTGACCAAATCTTTGAAGGATCAAAAGATGTACTGTAGGATTGGGAAATCAAACACGTAGGGAAGACGTAGACTCGAAGATAAATCCAACTTCCAAGCCAGGCGATCAAAAATACTATAGTTGTCGGCTTATTATCATATTTTGTGTCTATGAAGCCCCTTAGAAAAGCACTAGGTAAGTCACAAACGTCATGGATAATCAGTATAACTGTACCCACAGCTATAACGTTTGTAAGCATCGAGTAAAGAATAAGAGCAGTAGCCACAAAATGATGAAGTAAATATTCATAGAATTTACGTTCGGAACGTCTATAGAGTATGCTCTAGGCAAGATTGTACAAAAATTTACCAAGCTGTACCATATAGAACCATTCTAAGTTCGAGATTGATTATTTTGAAGGCCAGTTAGGGTATTATCTAAAGATATCTTAACATTAGCCAACTCCTCCTGCCAACTTAGGAAACCAATATTGATCTCTAAACAAGTAGTAACCAGTAAAGGAAACGCTGAAATAGAAAACAGTATCAAAACTTTGTTTTGCAATCGATTTTAATCTGTACATTTTTGCCTAGCCTTCAAATTTAGGTTTCACAACAAAACCCATGTGAGTAGTAAAGAGATGATAACAGAGTTGTTTGAGAGCCTAGATAAGTTTAAATTTACTCCGTAGACAGCAAAACCGATAAAACACCAGTACCAGGCATGATCACTGACAAAATGTATGTGATTTTGGCGTGCATAATTTTTGAAAGCAAAAAAGGCAGGGGCGCAGTAAATAGTGATGGCAAGTAGTACTAGGCAAGTATACTTAAAAATTTGTTCTGATAATGACCTCTTGATCTATTTCATTTAGCCCCTATCTTTATCGTACTGCAACATTGACTTTAATATATCAAACAAAAATTCAAAATTTGGTAACACAATACATTTGTTAATTCATAAATAATTTACTGAACAATATACATATTTTCAACCTCTCCTTCCCAATGAATTAATTGAGCTAACTATTTGTTAGGTTAAAATAGATTAGGTTAAAATAGAAAACGTTACAATTTTTTTAACCAAAAAGTTTAATATCAAACTCAATATTTCGCTAATCCAGTATTTTTGAGGAATAGTCCTTTCTTTCAAGTCGGCAAACTCAGCAGAGGCGAAGTCGGCATGGTTATTAAATTTACATATATAAACGTTATCAAAATTGATCATCACTGCGCAGGACAACACCAATCCCCTGTTATTTCTTCTAATTACCAATTTTTACTCATCTTAGACGTGTTCGGTGAATACTCGCCGTTCTCACTGTCTTACAGATCAAACTATTTGTTTTAAATCAGATTTAACTTATATAGTTTTTTTGGAGGCTCAAATTACTCACCATCTCCATCTTATTTGGATTTGGCATTCTTTAGATTCAACCACTATTATTCTCTGTAACCTTTGAAAACTTTTAAATTGAAGGAGTCTCTTCGAGTCAATCTGTTTAGCTCATAGGGCAAGGAGTTTTTTCTTAATTTTGTTGGACTATTTTGAGTTATCCATAAGTGTCTTAGAGCCTACTTTGCTGACAGTCTCTACTATCTTGGTTTTAATAGTCTCATAGTGAAATCCTTTACAAAAAATCTCAATCCATCCCACTATTTACCAAAAACGACATTTCCCTTTTGAATAGACGCTATCGTATCTGCAACATAAAGGCTTTAAAAAGGAGTTTTACCTGTAAGCAACCTATACAAACTAATTCCTAGAGACCAAAGATCTATCTTCTCATCGTAACCTCCACCATTCAGTGTTTCAGGGGCCAAATAGAGCGAAGTTCCTATAATGGTATACATATCTCTCCTCTATCCTCTGAGAAAAGTTCTCTTGCTGATACCAAAATCAATAAGTTAAACTTTTTTTGTAAATGGATCGTATAAAATATTTTCAGGTTTGATATCCCTATGGCAGATATTTCTTTAGTGTATGTAAGTAATAGCTCCAAGCAACTCTTCAAAAATGGTTCTGAGTTCGGCTTCATCTTTAATAGCAAGATCATTTAAATTTTCGAAAGGGAAATATTCCATTATAAGATAAGCTAGATGTTTGTTTAGGTCAAAATAAATTATAATTATAATTATGTAGCCAGACATCGACTACGAAGTCGTACAAAACGAGTCAGGAATGACGATCCATTCCTACGATCTAGGTAATTTTGGAATAATATAGGAGAGAGATGTAAGAATGGAGAGAGTCTGCTCAGAACTATCGAGCAGATCGAAAAGAAGGAGGAAAAGAGTAGCATACCCATCAAAGTGCTTCTAGGTAAATTAATAGATATTTAGGTTGGAACAATATCGGAGCTGAAGGATGCAGGCATCTCTCGAAGGCTCAGTGGAACAACCTCCACAAACTCTCCCTATGTATCAGTTGTGCTATTTAGATTAAAACAATATCGGAGATGAAGGATGCAGCCATCTCTCGAAGGCTCAGTGGAACAACCTCCACACACTCTACCTACGTATCAGTTGTGCTATTTAGAAGACAACAATATCGGAGCTGAAGGATGCAGCCATCTCTCGAAGGCTCAGTGGAACAACCTCCACACACTCGACCTATGTATCAGTTGTGCTATTTAGAAGACAACAATATCGGAGCTGAAGGATGCAGCCATCTCTCGAAGGCTCAGTGGAACAACCTCCACACACTCTACCTATGTATCAGTTGTGCTATTTAGATAACAACAATATCGGAGCTGAAGGATGCAGCCATCTCTCGAAGGCTCAGTGGAACAACCTCCACACACTCTCCCTATGTATCAGTTGTGCTATTTAGATTAAAACAATATCGGAGCTGAAGGATGCAGGCATCTCTCGAAGGCTCAGTGGAACAACCTCCACTAACTCAACCTAGGTATCAGTTGTACTATTTAGGGGTCAATGACATTGGCAATAATGGCTTCGCTTTTGTCAAACACTTGTGCTAAATAATCTACTGTTAGTAGTAGTTCAAAAAGTGATTCGTATATTTCAATCCTTAAAAATTGATTTGCAATCTATCAAATGATAAATATGAGAGTGTTTTGCGGGAACAGTGTGTTTTCTCTCCAATAGTTTGCGTAGAGATGAATTGGTTATCCGACTTTATGATTACTGC
>Ga0194117_10002102_pt1 | contig 21711 bp, 10 predicted proteins | sample TA2MahsurfametaG_FD_160579 | JGI IMG/M metagenome (GOLD analysis project Ga0194117, IMG submission 160579) | Freshwater microbial communities from Lake Tanganyika, Tanzania - TA2015009 Mahale N1 surface | ecosystem: Environmental > Aquatic > Freshwater > Lake | place: Tanzania: Lake Tanganyika...
GTTTGTTTTTAATTACGACTATGAAAATCTTCTCAAAGGGATGCTAGAGGGAAGTAACTTCTCTTTAGGTGGTGAGTTAGGCATTTAATCTTCTTACATAATCAACTCTCTTTTATAGATTGGCTTCGGAATATTTCCTACAAAGATAATATTTTCTTTTAACCTATTGATTGCATTGAATGTATGTTCTGGCATTTTTTTCAAAGTTTCCTTTGCAAAGATTTAGTAATTCAGGTTATTCATGAGGTATGTAACTGTGTGACCAACCACTTGGTCAGTTTCTGTGGCACTTCCTTCCATCGAGATTACAATTAATTATATTAAACCTAAAAGATTAAAAATATGAACAATCAACATAAGATAATTAACTATATTTTTTATTGTTCATAACTCTAGATAAGGTTATTTATTAATTTACTATTTTATAATATTTCAGAAATGTCAGAAAATAAAGTGACATCTAAAAATGATGAAGCAGATAATAAGTTCAAAATACAACTAAGGGTGGTAAAAAAAATCATCAAGAACATTTTAATTATCTCTAAGCATAGGTTCCCTGAGATTCTAATCTATTAAATCACGAAATTTGTATTCAAAAATCCACTTAGGTTCAGTAAAACCCTCTACTGCCGCAATAATTTAAATGAGTTGAAAGTAAATAATCAATATCTGTTTCAGAGGACAAAGAAAATCACATAGAATCAATATACGAGCTAAATATAAAACGCCGAGGTTCTCTCTTTAGGAGGATCTGCAAAGAAAGACGAAAGGTAGAAGGAAAAAGATAAAGTATGGGTGAATAAAGATAAAAATACGAATGAGAATACAGCTTACATCACAATAGTCAAAAATTGGAAAGCAACAATAGTCAACTAAAACGATTATAATTAAGTACTACAAAAAGCAAGACTTTTCTTCGTATTCTTATCGAATGTTAAACTATTTACAGGGAAATAGATCGAAAAAGATAACGGGTCTAATCCTTTAACAGACTTTCAAAACTACTAAAATAAACAAAAAGAGTTTAGCAAGTATCATCATCTCATATGCGATAATTTCCAGCTGTACTACAGTTATTTTTAGGAAATTTTCAACTACTAAAAAAATAAAAAAATAAATGCAGTAGTTATCAAAGCCTTCATAAATTTGATGAGTAAAAATATGGCTTTAGTAAAAATATAACAAAACTACAATACAGAGCCTTTATAGTGTTAGAGTAAATATTTATACATTGAAAGCAAACATGAAGTCGCTATTAAATGCAAAAGAGCAGCTCAGTAAGAACAGTTTCCTTCGCTTAGAATTTAAAGAGGACAATGGATAATGGTGCAGAAGCGAGAAAACTACGTTTTTGAGGTATTCTAAGAAGTCACTTATCCTTTGCCATGGGGTAGAAATAGTTATCTAACAAGATATATGACAGTCACAACAAGTATAGATGTTTGGATCTAAGAAGGATAGTGAGTAATAACAAAGTACTGTGTTTATTTTTTTCTATTTTGCACAAATCTTAATTCTAAATTGACTTATATTTTTATAAAACTGATAAAATTAAAATCAATTTTCAAGTTTAAATTAATAAAACTAATGAATAGTCAGCCGATTTTTGCAGAAGAATTGTTCAACAATCTGCTCTACTAGAAATTGTTTGGAAACATAAGACAACCCAAGTAATACGTCTAATTCTAGGCAATTATTTAAAAAAATGAAGAATATACAATCAACATCCACTGGTCTTCTCTAAGTCCAAATTTTCTAATCCTTTTCAGAGTGATTGCTTTCGTTATTCTTACATACAGATTTTCGATAGAGTAGTATACCTCATTCTTTCTCATTCTAGTGTATCTAACTTAAATAGGTTTCAATCTGACTTGGATTTATTTTACTTTAGTCTGCTTTGATTTTGTCCTAACAAAAATTATGAAATCATCAATCTGTCCAAGGTAATCTATATGATATGAAGATTAGGTTCATGGATAAATCTAATTTATGAAATTGCTATTTGCTACTAATTTCCAATTACAATTGTTTATTGGTCTATTCTGTTTGATTTTGACAAATAACACACAAGTATTTTAAATTTAAAATAGCTGCTTAAATCATCAAGGATTTAGGGATACATGGTTTTCCCTGTCTTTGCCTCACTATTGACCTCATTTTTAATATTTATGTCTTTCCTTTGAAGCATCTGGTACCAGTAATAGTTTTTGGATTTGTTTATATACTGATAAACATGGTTACATATTGTCTAAAAAAGGCTATAGTTTAGCTATTACTCCAGTTTATGATCCAATAGACTGGGTAACCTTTATGAGCTATATGTGGATTTTCGCTTGCCTAATAATTGTCCTAATAATTCATAGAGGATCTCATTACATTTGGTCAAAATACAAGAAATAAAAAATCGAGGCCTTAAAAATCAATTCTAACTAAGTATTAGCGTATTTATTTTCGTTAACTAGAAACTAATCGTGATATCACTCTTAGGCTTATTATGTTTCTATATGTACTGTTATATGATAAATGATATAGTATTAATTTACTCAATCATCCTGTTCCCAATTCAATACTTCCCCACCCTCATCATTCTACTGCATATTTTAGATCCTCCTGTACTCTGGAATTACAAATCTATCCCAATCATTCCAATCAGGATTCTAAACCTTCAAATTTCTGTCTTCATAAGCATCCCTCTGCTAAAAACTTATAAGTTTGTTCAAATCTGTTAGCATGTTGATGAAAATACTGCTCTCATGCTTCCTTTTCAGAAAATTGTCAACTGTAAACTGTATGTTGTGATCTGGCTTGAAGATATCCACCATCTGGCATACTATGTTCTAGAAATTAAAATCTAGATTGCTTTACATGTAGGCCAAACGCTGGCTTTGTTACTAATAAAAGTATTCCAATTCATAACCTGTTATTATACCATTGCCGTCTAAATCCATAATTTTGAACCAGTATTCGATACTTTGAACAGTTGTTTTATCCTACACAGTCAGAATAAACCAAACGAAGTCTCCGAAACCCATTTTTTCCTCATATTCAAATTTTTTAACACTTTGGGAAAATATTCTCTAAAGAGTCTTCCTTGAAAGAGTATAGCCTGAGTATTTGGATAACTCTTCTCTGCTCAATTGGAAGTCGTGATCGTTATCTAGCTACCAAAATTTGATGTAGATAACATAGAAGTCCTCGTAACTGAAAAAATCTCTGTTTTTATTGATCTAGGGCTCATTTTAAATGTCGAACAAACTTTTAAGGATGTTTGATTTCTTGAATTATCTAAGTTTATGAATAACTACCTAAAGGTCATTTTGTAGTCGTATTTTCGGTTAGCGATGTAGTACATTCTATTAATCACACAGAGAGAATACCATTCCTGGAACTAAGGAGTCTCCTTTAAAAATTAAAGACCGGGGTGGACTTACAAAATCTCCTTAAATAACAGCTTGAAATCCTCGATAGTTATATATTTCTTCTTAGGATCGCTACTTAATAACCAAAATGCCCTCCAGTGGGGTGTTTCATTCTACATTTCTCTCCAGGTTTTCCAATTTTTCAAAAACTCAGCCTTGGTTATTTTTTCAGCTTTGCTATTACCCGAGCAACGGATTAAGAGCAATTTGGAGAAGTAGTTGGGTAGGCCTAGTATATTTTGCAATACTTTTTTCGCTAGATCATTTGTTAAATCTACTGTTTTCTCCCCAATGACCGAATTCAAAGTATTGATAAGTGTTTTTTCAGTCGAGATATCAATCGATTTCCCCTTGGGAAAGTAAAATTGTGGGATTTAGCTGGACAACATAGAGGATTAAGTTTGTATTGGTTTTGACAGAATGGTAGATTTTATGAGAGATCCTGCGTTATATGTTTAATTGAGCTGCCTGCGTTGATTATTATCTTTATCCCATTTTAAATACCTTTGTCATCAATCGGTCCTCGAGGAGGAGATATTGTGTTACTTAATATCGCAGATGAATTTAGATGAGAAGCGTTTAGAGGTACTCTGTGATGCGAAAACAAAGGATTAGGTTATCTTTTTAATATAAATTTTACTAAGTGCCTCTTAATTTTCCAGTTTGTGCTTTTTTCAATAGTTACTAAACTAGCTATGAGTTCGAACTGAGCCATTTTACAAAAAGTGTCTTGATTACAGTTGATTTACATCTAACTTTTTTTTTGCAACATAGTATCTTAGTGAACTGACGTAACCCTGCCCGTTTCTAAGCTCTTTGTAATTTTTTAGCAAATCAATCATAAGTTTATATTAATTGCATAAATTGAAAACATAAAAACATTCCAGTATCTACTTCTTTTCATCTATTTTTACAAAAAACTCAGTTTAAGTATAAATATTGCATGATTCTCAAACTTCTTCGATCAACATTTATTAATTCTTCACACAATCATAAAAATAATAATCAGTAGAAACATCGAATAAGCCCTCTAAAAATAAGATAGCTATATAAATTGAGATAATTCATAGAGGTTTTATCATCAGTCCTATCTAAATTTAACAAGTAGTTCAATAAAATAAAGTAATATAGAGTTGGAGATTCAGACATTGTAAAAATCTAAATATAATTAAATCACAATTATTTATAGAGGAGATAGTTCTTTATTTTCTTAAGGATTTGTCTGGAATTCTCACCCTCTATCTTAATATTCTCAATATCATTTTGATACTCTCTAATTTTGCCAACTAAAGCTTCCTTCTGATTTTGCAATTTCGTATTCTCTTTCAGTAATTACTCATTCATTTAATCTAATTTCTTTATTTTTTATGTAAAACCTTCACTAGTTGCCTTTAGCTGAGCCTTATAGTCAATACTTGTTTGCTAAAGGTGGTTCTTTTGTTATTAAACATAGCATCTGTAAAGTTATAGTTTTTTTACATGTGTTTTTTAAGATTTCAATTGTCTCATTAGCTAGGTATGCTCCTCCTCTTTAAATTTGAACTTCTCATATACTTGCATTAAACTTTTCTTGCATTAAGTTCTTGCCTTTTTAAGCATTTTCTCATCCTCGATCATATGTACTGGGAAATTATCGATTTAGTGTGTTATAAATGATTTCGGCTAATAACTTTAATTTGAAGCTATTTCTTTGATGATTATTGGATATGGAATAAAAAGGCGACTAAGCAATTTCCATCCAATAGGTCCGTATATCACCTTACGCATTCCTACGCAAGTTGATGACAAAGAAATTATGTCTTCAATTGCAAGATAGGGTGCTATTTTGATGAGGAGTATGATTTTTGGCAGTTTTATGAGAAAAGAATGTGTATTACTCTTTTTTGCTTCGATAGGGTTGATTATTTTATTATGTATTTCTGATAGTTCTTGAATGAGAGACTGTAAATTGACATGCAGTTCCTCAAGATTGCAAAGCATCGTAATGTTATATTACTATAATAATGATATGTTTTATGAAATAATTAATTTAATATGCGTGTGTATAATTGAAACCATTCAAAAGTGGTGGTCTTTTATCATTCCATCTTTATTGATGATACTTTTAACTAAACATCTCTTATACTGGTCAAGCTATGGTAGCTAAATAATTTAACTGACCCCATATTCTTCAGATTAATCTAGATTAATAGATACATTCAATGGTTTTTTTTATGTGTTGTAAGTGAATTTATGAATCTTATTGGTGATTTCACCCTACTAAAAACAAAAAGAAATATCTAAATCTTAGGGTAACTTTATACTGTTCTAACTGCACTTTCTTTTATTATCACAACTTTCAGTCAATTTCTTACTTTCACCGTAATTTTTAAAGAATAAGTCTTCATTCGATTTATTTTCATTAAAGTCAAGATAAGACATGCATATTTGTTTGCTTGACCTATCTTGAGCTACATTCTTCTTTTTTTTACGTGATATTTTACTAAAATTTAAGATACCATCTTGACTGCTAGTGCTAAAATTAATTACTTTTCTCAATATTTACGTTTTTTTTCTTTCTTTGTATTCAAAGAAATGATCTGATAAAGCCTCCAAACTCTTTTTTTAACCTCTTACTTTGCAGCAATGTTCTGCGAATCCTTAAACTCCAAACTGACTGTCCCATTTTAAGAGAATAAGAAGTATATTTTGTCCAAATTCTTATTATGAAACGTAATCTCTATTGTACTCATTTTTGATATTTTGACTATTCATCCAAACGAAAGGTTAGTAAAAAGAATCAAAAGCAACCATTTCTGGTGAAACTTCAAAACGTCCAAATCTGTCATAAAGAAGTTTAAACGAGCTAAAAACTTTTGATATTTTTTTTGCAAATTGATTCGTTTTAATCTTCGCAGTATTCGACAAAGTTGTTAGTTTCTGCATAGATTTGAGAATAATTGTAACTTCCTTCTCATTAAAAGGCTTGATTAGTATCCACTCAAAACAAATAAAGTAGTTTTTTCTTTACTTTCTCCATTGATACATTTCCAATTCTTCCTGTAGTCGAAGCAAGGGAGTGCGAGCATAATGGTATGGTAAACTTTTTTACAGTTTTTGTTGAAAATGGAAGGTACTTTCGGTCATGGAAGTATAGACTTTCTTCTTACTAGCAGCGTCCTGCATTAACTATTAAATTATATTCTGTTGCTAAATTATAAAAAATTATGAATTTAGCTCATAAATCATATCTTCTAATACCTTCTTATATTTAAAATCTGAACATTTTTAGGAAGGTTTTTAGATAGACAAACTTTTTATTGATTTAAAGAGAAGTAAAATTATATAAAAAATATACTTATCATAACCTTTTTTGAAATATCGTTTTTTAGTATTAATAACACATTCCGCGAATCTAGTTGTAAGACATTTGATCGTGCCGTATGAACTTAAAGTTTATTCCTGTTAAGATCTAAGCTTAACAATTGGCCACCTCTTATATTTTCACTCCACTTTGACTCCATGAGAGTGTCTCCGATATGCGCGGGCTCGACATTGAGGCATACTTGGAAACTATATGATAAATACTGATGGCTACTTTGCAGACTGTATGGCAATCTGCGCTGAAGCATATTTTGAGGAGAATTTAAAGCATCATCGAGTAACTGTAGATGCTTTAATTGTAGTGGCGTGCGATATTTTGGAGAACGACTAAGCACAAAAAACGTGCATAATCGTCACTTTTCTATTGAATTGTCCTCCTTTCCTCAAAATTTTTTTTAGATTGCCTTTTGCTTTTAGATTTCGATTTCCCATTTTCCTTCCCAAATGGGCGGTGGATCTTTTTCCTTTTCTAAATGGAATTCTTTCCTTTAGGATGATAGTCAGGACCATCGAGATTTCGTTGATTTGAAATTTCGGAGATGGTATTTCTGGTTGGTGGGGCCATTGGTCTTTTTTTTCTTTTTTTAGATTAAATGTAAGTTATTCACTAATACTAGTCTGTTTTGGCACCAAAAAAATGTATCCATATATAAATACAGAAAAGGGTTGCAATCCTCGCGCAAACTTTAATTCTTCATTTTTTAACCCTAAAACACTCAAAATAGATTGAATTTATAAATTCCAAAAAAGTCTCTTTGATTTAAAATTTAAATCTTATTATATGCTTGTGGCTAGATTATTTTCGATACCAGGAGATAGCTATCCAAAATAAAAATTTTGGCTGTAATTTATTTTTATTTATTTATCTTATCTATGTATATATATTTTTCAGTCACTTTCTCTGTCTGTTTTTTGATACTCATTTATTATACTCGTTTACTTTTGGATCAACCTGGTGTACAGACACACACTTTTTAAGATTGATGATTTTAAGTTTAGATAATTCGAAGTATAGCCTGTATTATACTTTGAACGCAAGATTTCTTTTCTTTTGAGGATTGATATAAATTATGCCTAAAAAATTCTTACAAAATTAGTTTTACATAAATATAATAAGTAGCTTATTTTTGGTAAATTTGAACAGGCTAAGTTTGAAAAACTATTAAAAATGAGCTTCTGAAGAAATAACATAGCTAATGGTTTGATAATGTTTAGAAATGAATAAAATTAAAGCCAAAGTAAATGCTTTATAGTAATTTTCACCTTGGGAAGACTCCTTTCGAGATCTCTACAAAACCCTCTAAATGTCCAAACGCATGCAGGCTTAATACAAGCTCTCTACAATTTCACCGAAACCGTCTTCACTTTAAACCTCACAGAAACATCCTTCGAAACAACTGTTAAATCGGACTATATTAAACATGAGTAAGATAAATCTGCATGCTGGCCAGTAATCGCCTCTTCATGTCGCTCTTAACTAATCAAGAAGATATCTAGGGCCAAGGGTTACGTTTTACGCCAAAATGAACCCTCGAAGTAATCGATCTAAATCTGTTTTGTAAATTGACTAGTAACTGTTTAAACAAACACATCTGCTTACCAAATAGTTTACAGGACGTATATTGAGAGATTAATCTATCAAATTTTTAGATGTAATTGAAGAAGATATCCCGAAGTTATTGAAATCAAATAAGTCACGCTATATGCTTCCGAAAAGCTACAATATTGATAAAATTTAGAGAGTTAAGTCTAAGAAAAAAGAAGAACAGCATTCATACCTACGGAGGTTGAAAAACATTTATAATAGTCGCAAACATTGATATTCTTATATTATTAATTGCTCACTAAACTAAATCATCTAATTTTAGTATTAAATTGTTTAAAAATCATCCAATTTGTACTCCTTCTCCTTTAAAGTAGTCTCCTCTTCGCTGGCTAAAAACTACTTCGTTTACTGATGCAGGTTGGATTACTTATCCCATATTCGGTGTTGGAAATGCAGACTTTATGAAATTAGGGATTGGAAAAAAATTGCCATTTTTCTACACAAAAGTAGGATTATTTGTTATTCCCAAAAGCATTCCAATCAAAAATCCTGCTAAATAGTTTTTGAATGAACTTCCCAGTAAAATAATAAGACCCGAATACAAAAGAGGAAAGTAAATGCTATTTAAATGAATACCAAGAATAGAGTAAAAGTCATGAGGAAACTGGACTGCCCACATCATCAAAAGGATCATAATGAATGAATTTCCATAAAAGTAAAGTCCTGCAAATGTTGAAAAAATCGCTAAAAATATGGCAGAGAGTAGAAACAACCAAATTATGGCAGCTTGTTATTATTTTCGTGCTAGCTTTTGCTTCCATTTACTCAAAGAGAGATAAGCAAAAGCCAGATGAATGGGTAATAGTATACTCAATCTTGATAGGTACAGAATCGCTGTAAATGGTCTCCAGAGTTAAAACTATAAAAAGGTTTGCGTGAAAGAGTAACTAATAGAGTAAGGATTTATAGACTTTGCAAATACTAAAAGTGAGAGTATTATACTGGTTAGTATGTATAACTTACCAAAAGCAGGTATAGTTTATCTCTGATACATCAATTATAATAAAATCTTTAAATGTTATTTTATCAAAAGTGAATCAACATCTCAACCCTCAATCATTTGATCTAACAGTTCCAATACATGTAATACTTCATCTCGAGCATGCTTGAAACGATCGAAACTTAGTTAAGAAAGTGCGTTTTCAAGGCTTCTGTTTGCTTCAATCTGCATCTGAATTTTATCAAAAGAAATAAGTTTAGAAGGCTTTGGTAAAGGTTTGAAATTAGATTTTTTAATTTCTTCTTATATTTTTTCAATCTTCTTCTCTTATTTGGATGGTGGAGGTGGAGGAAGCAACTATTGAGGTTGTGGTGGCGACTTTATCGACTCTTTGAGTTAGTTAGGTTTCTGATTTTCAATAGCTGGATTCTTTTTGATCTCCTTCATGATGTCGATAAATTTTTTCTTAGAGTAGATCCTACGTTTATTCTGCCCCTAATCAAGTCTTCCAAAACGATTGACAACTTCATAAAGTCTAAAAATAGTGAGATAGTCCTATTTACAAACAATTATACTTCTGCAATCTGTTTAGTAAATATTCCTTGTTGATGGAAATGATCATTTTTTGCAAACATCAGTTACGTATATTCCAAAATAGTTCTAGTGTTTACTTCATCTGAAGGGTCAAGTTTGCACTGTGTGCTCAACGCAGTCATCTTCTTGAAAGTTTCTTTGATTTAAGCATCAAGCTCAGCCTTTTCAGATGGTTATTTTGTTTATTCGTAGATAGGTTTGATCACACTGATGTAATATTTGTAAAAGTAGTAGGCAAACATGGGGTTCGAATTTGCGAAGTCATCACCTGTATTTTTAAAGGGTTTATGCTTGCTAATAATTTCCATTTTAGTCAGATATTATAATCAAAACTTGTTTGAATATTAATATCATAGCTTAATATGTTCGGTTTGATCACTTAACTCTTCAATAGATACTTCGGCACTCCCACCTACAACATACTCTTACTAGGAATATAACAGACAGGTAAAACAGTAACAATTATACAAAAAAGACTTTCTTCAACGCCATTAAAAATATTAATGAGGAGATACCTTCAAGCAATACGAACAAAATTTATCAACCCACAGTTGGCATGAATTGTAAATTATTATATAGATAGTCACTAGATATTTGAATGCCAATGATAAGTTCATAGTTTGGGATTTAGGAGGAAAAAGCCAAATCCGTAAGATATGGGAGAGTTACTACTCCTAATGCCACGGCATTATTTACATAATCAATAATAAAACAGACGAAAGTCTGAGTGCACTCAGTAAAAATACATTAATCTAGAAAATGTGCTGACACATCAATAGATGGCTAGAATACCCTTAATTCTTTTAGTCACTTAAAATGGCTCCAAATAACTAGTTTAAAATTAGGTAAGGTAAGCCAACTGGATAGGAGATAGAAAATATGTCATCCATTCGATTAATATCGACAATGTCGCAAGGTTAAAGTAAGTCTCTATGAATTCAGGGCGCAGATAAAGGATCTGTTACACTGGCTATACTTCAACATAAGATAATTACATTTAACTCTACGTTAGTGATAATACATTTTTATAAAGAGAATTACTCTTTTACACTCATACATATCAAAGATTCTTTTCTTTTTATAGACTTTCTTTGAATTTTTCTTCAATTTTTTTGATTAAACTGTACCTTAAATTCAGATCAATAGCTTCTTTCCTGCTCTTTAAAACATTCTGATTCACTTCTGCAGACAACCTAGTCATTGTTTCCACACTTACCAAATATCTATGCTATTCTTTTATTTTTTTGCTGAAACTTTTTTGGGTTCTATCAGTTCTCGGGTATTTGATGAACTTTATTGGAGAGATGAATTTGATTTCCTACTTTATTAACAGTTTACTTATATTTTAGAAAATTCAAGACCGCTCTGTGACTACGTCTAAACTCTACTTTCTACAAAAGAATTCTTCACTTTGACATCTGCAAATGAACATTTAGTCTAAATGAGAGTAGAATTGTTTTTATTACGTATTTATTCCGTCTTCTAGCCTAATACCTGAGTTAAAAATGAATAACCTTGTTTTCATTACAGGTTTGACCCTCCTCGAAATCACTACAAACTTTTGGAAAACTTTCATCTATAAAGGTCTACTAAATGATATTTTTATCATTGTAGGATGTGTTGGTTACTATTTCAGTTTGTATTTCTTGATCTTGGAGCTTGGATTGGTTTTTCTTCTTGATGGGAGTATTTGAGTCTGGCATATTGTTGATAAACATGTTGATTTTGAGTATCTTCCTATCTATTTCTGCTTTAAGCAGATTGAGATTGATCCTTTTGCCGTCTGTATATTGAATACCCTATTATGAGGGCTAATTGTGTATCATATCAGTTAATTATAATAGTAAAGCTATTAAATTTTGGTTTATATCACTTACTAAAACCATAATATAGGGTTTCTCTTTAAATTCAATTAATTTTTATGAATGTTATCCATGTAAGTGCAAAACTTCGAGAACTAAACTTTATTATAAAATTATTTAGCTTTTTAAGTCAATCGACACACTATTCCCATGACATCAAAATACAATCTTTAATGGAAGAGAATAAAATTATTTACTCAAATTATTGTGGGTGATTGTTTCTACTTTGCTTGAGACAATTTAAATCAAGATAATCATAAAATTATAACTTACCATGGACTAAGGCGACGTATTCCTTCTTCTAACTAGAAATAATTCATCTCCGAATAAGTGCTTAAAATCATGGACGACTCAGTCAACAACCTCTTCGGTATTAGAGAAGAACATGCCGATAAAGACCACAAAGCCATCTATAACAAATAAAAAGCAAATGCTAACATCAACAATCTCATCGATTTTGTGATCAGAGGCCTTTGCAAACTCAACAAACCCTTCAAGTATTCTGTCTCAGGTGTCATCATGCAAAACAACGGCGCAGCTCTCAACACATGCTGTATTATGAATTTGACATAGGTATGGCGTACAATGATCCCAATAATGATGGAGTGGTATCACTTCAACGAGAAGTCGGGCAGAATATAATAGTGGTGACTGTGTTCGCGATGCAGATTTGATCTTTGAATTTAAGTGATATATTCTGTAAAAATATCAAGCAGTAATAAAACTTGCAGACCCTGGCTACAAACTGTCCACCTTTATCGCTACCTTTCGATTTTACATGGATCTCTTCAACTGCTAAAGCAATTATTGCTTTATCTAACGATTTTTGCGCATGTCGATTGTTATCTACTCTGTTTTTTGGCAGCATTATCTTACAGCCTTTACTATGTTTGACATCGTTTATGAAGTTAAATCGCAACTTTCAAGGTTTAAGTCAACAGATGAAAGGCTTCTCAACTTAAGGAGACATCCTGCTAAGTAGTTTGCTGCGTAGTCTCCGATTTAGGTGCCCTAAAGATTGAGTTTTAATTTTTTTACTTTTTTTACTTGAATAAGCCCTGCACAGATATATTGAACACCTTAAAACTTGACATCGTTATATCTGATGCTAAGATCTAATTCTTAGAGTTTTGGTTACTGAGAAAGAAGCCTTCCAAGATAATGACACCCTTTTTAAGTGAGACTGCAAGTATCCAAAACAAGTCTCAGTTTTGAAATAGATTTGATGACAAGTATAGAATTACACATGTATTTGAAGGCAAAATCTGAAAGTTTGTTGTTTGAAAAATTAAGATCAAAACATTCAACTTTTGATAAATTCTAGAGGTAAGGCGAAGCAGCTTTTATAGATTTCTCAGTTATCTAATTGTTCATGAGGTTGATCTTAAACTCTCTAAGATTTTAGCATTTTGAAATTGTTCTGAAAAACTAAGTAAGACCCTTGTCATTGATTTAAGCACTAAATAAAAAATTATTTACTTTCTCAAATACAGTTTCAATATTTTTAGTTATTTCAGAAAAACACAAAGATCTCCTATAGCGTAGATCCCCTCTTATCTAATTGGGTTGCAAGATACATTCAAGACTAATTCGCGTATTTTTTTTAGATTATACAACTACCTTGCTGCTCTTCCCAAGTGCACGGGGTTGATATGTGTACTTTCTAAGTTGATGGATAGACTAGTAATGTTCTATGCAGAAGCCATTTGTTTGAACATTACCACCAAGAATTAAGGGTTGATGTCATTGAAACTAAGATTGAGATCCAAATTTTGGAGACATTTTAATGAGGAGAAATCAAAGATATCTTCGAAAGAATGGTCTATTCTAATCTAATTACTGGAAATATTAAGTTCTAGAAGTTATAACGATGTCAGATTTGTCCGAATAGTTTTTAAAAGCGTTTTGAATCCAGAAGAAGTGAATTGGTTACTAAGTTATCTATACATTACTTCCAAAGATTTAAAGAAAGAGTCTTCATCTGCTTATTTTTTTACAAAGCCTAGCAGATCAATAGTAAGTGTTTATCATTGACTCTTCCCATTTCTATAGTCAACTTCAGTTCCTGTAATTTCATGTACTTAATATTGATTAAATCTTCTAGAATATCTCTTTATCCTTGCTTCGCTGGTCCCATTTGAGTATTAATTGAAATATTAAGCTTTTAAACTTTGTTTTAAGTGCTTACTAAAGTTTGGATTTGGCTTAGATTTTATAGTTTGTCAATCATGATTTAGTTTGTTGACTCCATTTTTTGCCAAAAAGACTACATCGAAAGTGTTTTATCGATTTTCTAACTTACTTGAGATTTACATTGCGGAGAAGGTTATTATCAGAGATAAATTTTTATAACTCAATGAAATCCATTCTGGTTGAAACTTACTGATCCAACATTTTCCTAAAAACTTTTCCCAAACCAATTATATTTGGATAAATACTCTTGATTTCTGCAATTGTTTGTTATATCCTTTCTTTCTCCTTGTTCATACGATCATCAAATCTCTTAAGAGTGCAAAACTACAAAAACAACAATCCTAATGAATATGTGTCACTTTTGTATGCTTTGTAGTTAACTAAATGCAGTTTTTAGCGGTAAGCTCTGAATAGTTCAGGCGATAAGTAATATGGAGTCCCAATTACAGTCATTTCTTTTGTGTGATCACAAAAGCCTACAGCAGTTCCAGCACCTATATCACAAACTTTAAAATAAAGAGGATCTTAAGAGAAAAGCAGAATGTTCGAAGGCTTAATATCTCTGTGTGCAACTTCTGATTTCTGAAGATGTGCAAATACTTCTATCATAGAAGAGATAAACATAAGTACGTCTTCTTCATCAAAATATTGTTTTCTTGATGAGAGGTAAGTTTTGAGATTGGCAATCCCTTTTTACATCTGGATGTAGCCTCTCCTGATGGTATTTAAATGTCCCTTTTGCTCCTGCAAGATGTAGCTGCCTTTGTACTAAACAATGGTTGGATGCGGGTTGGACTTGATTTTAGAGAGTAGTTCAATTTCCTTTCGAAAGATAAACTCTGACTGTTTGTCATCAAGACGTATCTCTTTTACACATTCAATGTTGTTTTCCTAATCGGTAACTTCGTAAACCACGCTATTGCCTGTGCCTATAACCTGCTTCATTTTAAACTTTTCGTATAGTTATTTGTCTCCACTGACGAACTTAACTATTTTATTGCTCATTATATTAGAAATTCAATATCATCTTGAAACAATATTATTTTCTGCATAATAATAGAGCATCTCATAAATCCAATCTATAAATCAGCCTATGTATCGAAAAAGAGAATTATTAAAAAATATCATCCACTTTTCACTGTCTTTAGTAAAATCTCAAACCATACGTTGCACTCATTTTTTATTTTATTATCTTTTGCTCTTAAGCTTAGCTAAGAAATCTGAGGTTGTTTATCTTACATATTTACTTGATTTTGGCATTGTTATATGGTTTAACTTACATTTTTTATAGAGTTTCGTTATTCCGTTTGATGTAATCTTCTGTAGGGTCTTTTTATTTTTAATTAGGACCTTATTGTCTTGATATTTTTCCTAAATAATCATTGACTCTCCAATAATTTTTTCTCTTTCTATCAAACATACTAAGGTTACAAAATTTAAAGTCTTTGGCTGAGTCACTTATTTCTTTGAGTACTTCTTTTTCATAACATTTCTGTGCGAAAGCAAACTCCATTAAACTTTCTCGCTTTTGTTCTACCTGCTTTTCATCTTTAAACTCTCGAGTTCTACTAAAGATCTCACCTTGTGATGCTTTTCTGTTGGCACTCGAATAGACCTTTCTCCTGTTGCACTGCCCTGTCATAGTACATCTGATCCTCATTCCATCTGCAGTGGCTGGGTAAACTGTATGACGAGGGATGATCTTATTTTTATTTCTACTGTAAAGCTGTCTCCAATCAGTTAAGGATCTCTTAGCTTTATTCTGAGAATTAGCCCTTAATCCAAAAAATTCGCTTTACTGTAAAGGAGTGTGTACAAGAGCAGATTTTTATTGGACAAAGCCTTTAATTCTGAGAGAAATATCGTCGAGATTATTGACTCTTGCTTCGATTAGTCCCTATTTCATGTTAGCGAACCTTTGTCTATAAAATTAATAAAAATTATTACTTGTCGACTACGATATAGCAAAATATAGAAAAATGATTGACTATTGAGTTTGATTTTTTATTAATAATCCTTATGGAGGATTGCAGACTATTATTTTTGAATTTTTTGGAAATATTGAAAAGGTCTTCTATTTTCGCTGAGTGAATCTTTCTTATGCTAGATATTCGAAAAGTATGAATAAATTTTAAAAGGATTACTTAAATTCATAATAAAGTTTTCTTTTGGCTTTTTTGTGACTATTCTAAGTTGATTCCAATTATAATAAAAATGGTAAAAGGAATCTCAAAGAAAAAAGACGAAGATGCCCACCGTTTAACAGTAAAAGGACAACCAAAAACTCATTACAAAGAAAAAGTCATCGTTAATTTCGCTCCCATATCATAAGTCAAAGGCTTCATTCATCCCCAAATGAGAGGAATGGTTGAAGTGAAATCAATCATTCCAACCTTCAATACTGACAAACTGTATTATACTCCTACCTTTATTAATCCTTCATAGGCAAAAGATAACGAAGCTCATCTAAATAAACATAATGTAAAAATCTAGCAATACGCTTAAATCGATGGATAGTAAATAGTATTTAATTTTTTATTCTTAGCTTGTACCCAAACCCAAAGATAGAAATTACTGCAACATCTGTTAGTTAAAGTTTGAGGACTACTTTTAAGTAAAATTTTGATAATATAGCATGTGCACTAAAAGACTCATCATCACATACTGAAAAAAAATAAATATCACAGAAAAATTATAAGACTTTGTTCTCGATTCCAGAGAAAGAACGGGATTAAGATAAATAAATAAAAATAGATGGATTAATTTGAAAGTTAATAAAGCGCCTCTCATCAAAGTTTCAAATAAAATATGTGCATCATCAATGGGAGTTTGCGCATTTAAGTTTGATCCATTGAACTTTATTTTTGCTCACTTTCATCATCACACATTAAAAATAAGCAAATATCCTTGAAAGCTTATGCTTACTAAAAGTTATCGAGAAATAAACTCTTTACGATTTTTGAAGATTATATAAGATTACGTATTGAATAATCAAGCATATTTCAATCATTTGTCCATAAGAGAACTCAACTCTTATAGATCTCCAGATGCGTGAAAGGCTTTACTATTACCTTGCTCATCAATCAAGAAACATACAAGCAAAGTATCAACTGCCATATCGAAAACTGACATAAAGATATAGGCGATGGCGAAAGAACCAATTGCGACTAAAATTAACATGTAAATGGGCTCTTGGATAGTTGCTTTTACACTTGTTACGAAAGTGATGAAAAGATAGAACAAAAAGGTTGTCAAAGCTGAAATAGTTAATTTTCCAATAATTGCCATAATGTATCCAACTGCTCCAACTATACTATATCTATCAGGGTTGGAAGCAATTAAAGCTAATGCATCTGAAGAAGCAGAACAGAAGTTTTTGCCCGTTACTGCAATAATTATGTAAGCATTTTTGTTTAGGAACTCTACTATTTTTTGAAGACAGTTCAGGAAACAGCGTATGATGCATGTAATATAATCAAAGCAAGCGTTTTCTCCACCAGCTTGAGCTTTTAGCTGTTTGACCAGAATTTAGAAAATAAATTGCACAAATTGAATAATAGCCATTATAAGTGAACCAAAAGATAGACTACCGAAGTGGTGTCTGAAGGTCATATAGAAACCTGAGCAAACTGGAGAATCAAGTTGGTCTCTACCACTTTTATGGAAATACCAGACTGCACAGGTTGCAGCGATTACGAAAACTGTGATTGCCAACAAGAGAGCATTTAACCAGAGAGTACCAAACACAGTATAGTAGAAATATCCCAAACTACTACTAGTGTAACTTTGTATACTAGTAAAAACATCATTTCCATTAACGACAAAAGTAGTAGTTCCGATCAAACAGACCATAGAAATGATTGCAGCAACCCAAAGTGCAAGCACGAAGAAGCCCATAATGATTGGGACAAAAATAATTTGACAAGTTTGAGCAATGAACTTTCCTGCGATTCCGCACAAAGCTACAGCTAACCTGATGCGGCCACAGCAACAAAGTACTAGTAGTAATATGAATGCTGCAAATCCAAACGTTATATATCCGAAAATGTTATAGTATTTTGAAGTCGGAAGTTTAGGAATGCTAATACCCATATTACCGATAAAACTATCTCGACTGATTCTGATTGCTCCTCCATTGAAAAGAAACACGATAGCAAGGCCCAGCAGAGTTCCAATAATCAAGATAAATGATACCCAAACAAAACATCCTGCAAAGCATCTAAGGAAAAACATAAAAATGATGGATAGTACAACTGAAAGAACTAAGGCTAGGATAAGCCATCTCCAGTTCTGAATAATTATAGATTTACATTTTGAATGTCCGTTATGAAATTTGCAACTCCTGCCTGTCTCACTGCACTAGAAAAAGTTGATGTATAATTTACAAATGCATTCAAGAAAACTGTAGAAGTAGGAATACATACTCTGTCAATTATACTTGTAGATTAATATCCAATTATTTGATTAGTGTTGCTTATTGATTTATTTGCAGTTCCATTTTTGTTAATTACCACATCAAAACTACATTTGCCCTGCTTGTTGCCAGATGTAAAACAGTCGATAGCAGTCAAAGAACCATTCACATAACTAGGGCAAATCTTCACACATGTTCTTCGGGAGAGACTCAAAGTAGATGGATTATAAAAATATGAGAAAGGGTAATCTGCAGTTGCACTGTTTGCAGATCCACAGACGAAGCCATTTTAGTCTGTGGCTCTATAGACGTTTCTAGTGTTTCCTTGAGTGTATCCATAGAGGGCAAAGGCTATCAAAACTCCAATGTTGATCATCATGAGGATGCAGCAAAATACATCGGTACAGTTTCTTTCATGTGGATGTTTGGGTCCATCTTTGACATCCTAAAATCTATTAGGAGCTGGTTGTTGTGCACTGTCTTGGTTCATTTAAATTTAATATTTATAGATCAAACATTAATTATTAAGATACTTATAATAAGCAAAACCGATCAGTTACGAAACATTATAAGCGTTTTTTTGAACATAAGGTTATTATAATTCATTCACATCTTCAAAAATAGATTTTATATCATTTTTCCTTTGAAAGGAAAATTATTTTTCTGTTATTTTTACCCCTGCGCTATTAACTTTCCTTCAGTTGCGACAAAAATTGGGCAGCCTAAACTTGCTTATCATCCAATTATAAACACTTCTATAAAGATTAAACACTCTATTACTTGCGTCCAAGTTGAAGTAGACACTTAGCTTTGCTCAGATAAAATTGTGGGCATCTAGGACTAAAATTGATAGCCTATTAGAACTCTTTCAAAGCAAGCTCGTAGTTCTTAGAGTTGAACAAAGCCACGCCCCTTAAACTATAAATAGAAGAAATCCGAAAATTAAGTTCCTAATTCTTTTTTTCTATCTCAAACGCTTTAGTATAATCTTCAAGAGCTTTTACGAAATCATTGAGAGATCTGTAACAATCACCTCTATTCGTGATAATCCCCCAATCTTTTGAGTTAAAGGTCAATCCCTATGTGAACAAAGTGATTGCTTCATTGAATTTGTTCTGTTTGTATAAATATATCCCCATTTCATTATATGTTAAAGATATTTGATTCCTTAACTCTCCTTACAACGACTGGTCTTCGAGATGTTTGTTTGCGAGTTAAAGATCTGATAATGCTTTTTCGTATTCTTCTTTATTTCTATGCAGATAAGCACTCAGAATTAACAGCTGTGTATGATAAGGATGAATCTATAGCGCTTTTTTAACTTTCAACCTGCATTTTTATACTTTACGATCAATTAAATCGTACTTTGCCTATTTGTAAAGTGTCTAGATTTCAGGCTATATCATTTGTAAAAATAAAACAACTTAAGAGTTGGTTTTATCCAAACTGTAAGCATTCCAAAATTATTTATAGCCTTTTTAATTTTACAAAATACTCCAATAAATCATCGCCCTAAAAATAAGTAAATCCACATCTTTCTCTTCAATAATAATGCAATTATCAATCTCATTGAGGGCGAGTTGTCTGTGATTTACCTCTAAATAAGCCAAAGCACTATGCAAATACTACTTAAATAAAGCCTTTTCTGCAACTTTCTTGAATAATTTTTTGTGGAATGTAGGATACCTCTTTTTGAATAGCTAAAACTAGGTATCTTAAAGAATATTTTTAACAGATCCGATTTCTAAAAGTTGTAGACCTTTGACCTTTGCAAAATACTTGACCTTTTAGAATGCAAGAGATGAGTTGTTGAGCTGATGTACTCTGCGATAGAAGAGACTTGCACTTGAAAAGTCTAATATTTTTTCGTATATTTCTGCTAATTCATACATGTATTGCGGGTCTTCCTTCAGAAAAAGCACCTTATGATATGCTTATATTGCTTAAAAGTGCTTATCTTGCTGTTAAAGTTTACGTGCTTTGTCAATTTTTTCAGAAATACTCTCGTTTATTATCTTGTCCTTTGAAGTTAGTTTCATTATATAATAGAATACAAGTTTACACTCTGTAACAATTTAAAAAGTCGATAATTATAAATCATTATTTCTTTGTATCACACTCATAAGTTTTGAATACTTTGTCCCAAATATTTGTCGTTACTCCGAAATTTTTAGACTGGTTACGGTAGTGATGCTTCAGGTGGTTGATTCTAAGCTTTTTAAGCCATTGTATCTATAGTTCGGGTCCAAAATGGCAATAATAATGGATACAATCGTAAGCTATCATGGCTGTTAAAAATCCCACAAAGAAAATTGCTGCAACTAATTTTGTAAAAACAAAGCTTATGACTATGAATACTACAAAAAATTTGACAGTATTTTGGACAATGCTCAGAGCTACTTTTTTGTTGAGATTAGGAAACGCATGATGAAGGAGATGATTCTGTTAACCAAACTTAACTTTTAATTTCTATTTAGATGGGTGGAGTAGGAATCTATGAAAGTAATATTCTATAGCAGTCCAACTGATAAATCCTAAAAGAGAGAACAATGAGTACTGAACAATATTCTCGAACTCATGTTCTTTGAAAATCCAAACTAATAAAGATAGCAGGTAAAACAGAAATAGAGAAGTGGAAACCCAAAAACGTTCTTCAAAAAGAAAGTTTTAAAAATTGTCTGATTTAAATCTGATATCTTCAGGTTTACTAAATACTTTCGGAACTTATGTAAGAACTATAAACTAGTCAAGGCTTAATTTTTTTATAGTTTAAAGAAGAGGTCGGTTGGGCTGAAACTTTTTCATGATTTAGTTGTGCTTATGCACTGTTTAGTTCTTGAGAGTCGAAACGTAAAACTGCTTGGTTTGCTGTTCAAAGACATCATTTTTCAATCTGGCTATAGTTCTCTGGCAAATAATCAGATCAGCATTTATGGAATGGTTGTTATTAGTATAGGGAGTCGAGATATTTTGATTTATAAAGCTGTGGAGTATATTATTGTATCCAGGATGTCTAAATCCAGTGATGTCGACCACCAAGTTTCCCATAAGTACTATTTGTTTCTACTTTAGGAGAGTTTGCAGTTCTTCAGCGGAGACAACTGATATTTATTCGTATGATCGGAATGTGAAAGTGAAGGGATCAAGCATATTATTAAAAAATTATATAAATTCCAGTCTGTAGTTACTATGTCAAATACAAAGGAAATGACTGATAATTTTGAAAAAAAAGAATAGAGGGTAAAACAAATTAAATCATATATTTTTCTTGCTTATTAGTTTCTTCATTATAGTCAACTTCCGCTCATTATTTGCAATCA
>Ga0194117_10002107_pt1 | contig 21679 bp, 12 predicted proteins | sample TA2MahsurfametaG_FD_160579 | JGI IMG/M metagenome (GOLD analysis project Ga0194117, IMG submission 160579) | Freshwater microbial communities from Lake Tanganyika, Tanzania - TA2015009 Mahale N1 surface | ecosystem: Environmental > Aquatic > Freshwater > Lake | place: Tanzania: Lake Tanganyika...
ATGCGATATATTTTGTTAATAATAAGTATCAATAAATGTCGTAAAGAAAAGATATAAATTGGACAACACACTATACCTTTACTAGTTTCCCAAACAAAATCTACTTTATTAAAAAGAGTGATCTAGCTACTGTAAAATGAGTGTTATTTAGTGGTAAGATCTCATCTACGCTTTAGGTGAGGAAATTCGACTGTAGTATGAGCTTATATAAATCACGATCAATCAAAAAAAAGTAGATTATGAGAGAAATACATATTTAGCGGATATAAATATCACCTAAGATGATTTATGTATCGTACTCAAACGAAAAAAATTCGAAAACAAAGAAGAAAGGAAATAATACTAAAAAAATAGAGAATAATTGAGGATAAAATGTATTAAAGAGCTCACGAGAGAGGAAGAGTATCCTGAAATAAAATAAATGATTAAGTTTGTATAGACTAAATATGAAAGTGCTTTTCAAAGATTAGGAAAGAAGTATGGTAGAGTGATCTCAGCAGTTGCATTGTACAATCGCGAGTATGAGAAAGAATAAGGCCCTATAAAAGCATACATTTAAAGCGGAGATGCTGCCAGTTTTGCCGAAACTATTATTAAAGATAATGAAAAGAAATAGTTATAAAATTTTCTTAGGACGAGAGAAATCACAGAGTTAAAAGATAAAATATTCAAAAAGTTCAAATAATTCGATTAGTTTGCTTACAGAGGGATCATGCAAGAACTATATAATGTATACCCTGATTTCAAAAGAGTACTTAGTCTTATATTTAGCTAGAATTCAGGAATCGTAAACTAATAAAGAAATACTTCTTTGAAGACAAGTATTTAGAAGAAAAGGATTCTGAACAATAATAAAAAAATAAATAAAAAGAGTACAGATTTACAGAAAAGAAGAGAGCAAAGAAATAATTTAAATAGAACATGAGAACCAAATATTTTGATGATAAAGATATAGACGAAGCCCTGTTCCAGGCAGGTAATAATTATAAAAAAGCTGAATAGTTGCTTAACAATGGCCTTGTTTATGGTGTATAAAAAAAAGCTTTTCTTATCAAATAGGCAGGAAAAATAAACTATCTGCTCCAGTTCTTAGCCAATCCTAAATTTGAAAAAATCAGATAGAAACTTGCAAAAGACAAGAAAAAAGCTCGTAGTTTTTTGTAATGGATTTGTGATCAAAACAAAGATAAGGATGCGTTGTGCAACTTGATAGAGAAATACAAGGATTAAGCTGTTTCTTTTCTGACTGGTGAAAAACTAGAAAGAAATAGACAATGATGAGATGATTTCAAGTAAAGTTCATTTATTTTGGAATTTGAATTTTTTTTTGTTATAGTTTTTGTAAATTTATTTTTTCCCCAAACAATTTAAAAGCCAAGATTTCAACTGATTACACTTAAATACAAAAAGAATGATTGGTTTACTTTATTTGGAGATATCGTAGTCGATGCTGAAATAGATATAATTATTGTTGTTTGAATAAACGAATTGTAAATACTCTCGAAAAATATAGTTTGATAAGCCGTATTAATGAAGGAGTATCTTTAATTGAAGTCTAAATATGAACAGCAGAAATAAACTGTCAGTTTTTATTTAAATTCTAAATTTTTTTTAAAGATTAATAAATTAATTTAAAAAAATGAACGACTTCATTCATTAGCCCGTTTCCAATAAAAACTACTGTTCTCAAATCCAAAACACCTCAAACTACATAACAAACCCAAATGACCTCAAATTAAAAGCAAAATAATAAAAATTTGCTAAAATACAAAAACAGGATAGATTCTTTTTGGAATAAGGAATGGAGCATAAAACAGCTCTAAATAGCTTTTTTATCGGTGCCCACACAGATATCAGTTCTCCATCGGAACTAAATTACCTTCATTCTCTGATTCCCAATGTTTAAGACATCAAAAAAACGAGAAGAATTACTTTGATCATAAGTAAGTTATTCGATAAATCAATAAAATTAACCCCTCACTAAAACGCAATAAATGCTCATCTTTTCAAGCCCTTGTACAATCTGAAAGATGATCACATGTGCTGTTATGTGAGCTCAGAAGATATGTTGAAACACGCACTGAATGCAATTTTCCTTACTTCAAATTATTATAATCATAAAATAGAAGATTTCAAGATCATTTAAAAACATGATAAGATCACCAATTTAATAAGTAGTTGGAATATAACTAACAGGATATTGATTTGTCGTGTTTAGAGTCTAATTACTTTCCTTTTGATTGAGTGGCTCCATCTCAACAAAGTTAAAATTTAGACTATAAAAACTATCATAATTGCACTCTAAAGGTCAAAGAGAAAGTAAATTTCGATATGAGAATCGAAAACCTCTTAAATTTGCATTAAATAAGTAAAAAAGACTTTTTTGAGTATTATTAAATCCAAAGGCAGGCGAGTTAGAGTGTTTACTTCTACAGTTGCAACTTCATTTACCATAAAGTAGCAATGACTGCTGTAATGCTACCTTGGGGAGTTAAAACTGCCTAATAACTCACTGAGGCTCTCTACATCAAAAACCCAAATATTGAAAAAATATGTCTTGTTGGGGAGTAGGGTATGTTGGAAATGAATAGGCTAAAGTTGATGATATTTTCATACCTGACTCTACCATTTTTGAAAATTCAGAAAGAAATACACACCCTAAAATGTACGTAACTACATTGATGACTCAAAGAATACTCGATTCTTTAAAAAAATGAACGTCGTAAAAGGATGTTTAAAAAGCGTAATTCCTGAGATAGGTTTAAATACTAAACAAAAGTACAGTAAAATATTTGATAAAATTGATGCTTTAGATATGGAGTATGAGGGTGTAGTGAAAGTAATGAAAAATTATTAAAATAGTTTGTTTGGTTCTATTTTCTATATTATGGATTTGCCAAAGAAGAACTTAACTTTAGGGGATACCTACTACCGCAAAGATTTCTTAGAGATGCTTTTCGGAACATACAAACGAGGCAAACATTACTGTTTCGAAAAAAGTTTGCTGTTTTTAGTCAAAAATTAATGATTTCTACAGTTGTCATATAGTCTTCATATGTCTATACATACTTTGAAGTATCTGTGTTGCAAAATATTAAAACCTTCCGATTTGTTTTTATTATTAATTAGCTGTTAAAATAACTCAAACATGTCATAGGGCTTAAATCAAAATAACTAGACAATAAAAAACAATAGAACACTCGAAATAGTTACAGATAGCACATAGCCTCCGATCTCTGCACTTGCTTCAATAAACTTAACTACCGAAACATGCCATAGCAGTCGTAATAAAATTATGATGAGGACATCAAATAAAAGTTTGTTTAAAAAGAAAACTGAAGCTGAACTCATTAAAGAAAATATTTTGAAATGTAGGTATAATCGTAGGGTAGGCCAATTGAAAGAGTTAACTCAAAATAATGTCCAGATGTTTTTGAGAATTAAAGCTCAAGATAGCCATTACAAATACAAAACCATACAACAATAGCGGTCTTATAAAATATTGCCAGGTAGGACTAGTCGTGCTCAATCACAAAGTCACACATCGACACATACGAATTCTCATAGTGAATTACCCAAAGATAATCTCAAGATTCGCTGTTTGTCTCTTAAAAGAGGTTTAGCTAAAGAATTTAAGTCTGTAACATAATCAGTTAATGGCAATATTGAGCGAGACAATGTGTGCAAGAGTACTGACCTTGGTGTTACAAGAAACTTTCGGATTTAAAGAAAAGTATAAAGAGTCAGTAACAAGGAAAACGAAGGATACAATTATGGAGTCAATCATGAAAGTGAAAAATATTTGAATAAACAACAATTAATGGATGTATAAAACAAAATAGTCACTAAAAAGCTTGGGCTTTTGATTCCTAGTAAAGATATTGCGATGTTAAAAGCGAACAACATTTTTCGAAGAAAATAGTAAAAAGAACCAAAAACCTTCAATATTTCAACCTAGTTCTTTAGGCAAAGAGAGTAAAACTTTGACAGATAAAAGAGGAGATAAGCATTGGCTGACAAGATAATTGATTACAATCATGTTTAATGATGATAGTCTTATTCTCCATTTTTTCGATCTTCCTTTATAATTCGTCTACTTTCCAACTGAAACAGGTATTATTTATTGGTATTGTGTAACAAATGTAATTTATCAACTTTATTTATTTCCCGAATATCATAATTTTATTCAATAAATGTCATACCAACAAGTCAGACCCACTGGAACAGTCCACAGACTCAACGAATACATTCCCACTTACCAACCTCATTCAGATTATCTCCCTACCAACAGAGTTCTTGATGCTAATCAACCTGAAGCTCAAAAATGGGTAAGAAGTGATTTATACAGTTGGCTGATTACTAACAACAGAAAAGAGGAGGAAAGGTCTATGCTCAACGCCCAGTTGAATTCAATCCCGCTCGTTATGTGTCTGTACGTACTTACGAAAACGTCATCGTCAATGCACCCATTTCTGAGATTGAGTTCAACAGCAGAATCAAAAAAGTTTGATCATATCGGCAATATTATTCTAATTAGTTCTTCAGCATTTGAATTTCCTTTTATCTTTTATCTTTTTTAATGTGTATTTTTCTAGAAAAGTATATATAGATTAAAGACTAAGATTTAAAAATAAAATTACAGAAAGACAAACGTTAAGTTTGTTTTTGATTCGATTTTACGAAAGGTTAACCTTCTTTATGAGTTATCTAGAGATATAATAAATAGCATTTATGGATAAATATTACGAAAATGACAAGAAAAAAGCTATGTTGTAAGCTTTTAAAATGTCCTTTACTAACAAATCCAAACAGCAAAATAGTACTGAAAAGAAATCCTAAGAAATCATCTCTCCGAAAAAATTTAGAAACTCTCAAAATTACTAACCATACTAACACCTTAGAAATCGGCAAGTAGAAGTCAATTTGCCCTAACAAGTAGGTTTGATGATCTAAAATACAACTTTACTTCTCTAAAATATGGCCAAATTAATCGCATTAAATCAGCAAGAGCTTTAAATGTGAACAGTCAAGTGATTTTTATACTTCATATTCATACTTTTACCAAAGGATGATAAATAATCGAATCTAGGATTATTGAAGAGTTTAAGTGTATGTTTGATAGTATTAGCTAGTAAAAGATTAATAATAATTTCTTTTATAAATGTTGATTAGACGTCTGCTTTATAATTATTTGAGCATGAAGAAATAGATTCATCATATCAAACTCACCCCCAACTAAACTTTACTCTTCAATACTCTTCTTTAGTATAAGCGAGAGTTGGGATTGAAAACTTGCATGAGAGTAGCAGGAGGATGGGTCAGAGATAAAGTAATTGTTAGCTGATGTAGATTATGGGCAAAGAATCTCACGATATCGATATTACTCTCGATGATATGAAAGGAGAATAATTTGTAGTATTGCTTAAAAAACACGCTGAATCCAAAAATGAAAAGATTTCTAGTTTCGGAGTGACAAAATTCAATCCTGATCTAAGCAAGCATCTTGAAACTGCAACTGCCAAGATTTATGGCTAAAATATCGATTTCGTCAATCTACGTTCATAGAGTTATAACTAAAATTCAAGAATACCCCAAATTGTAAATTTTGAGTTATTTAGGAAATGGGAACTCCTCTTACCGATGCAAAACGTAGAGATTTTACTATAAATTCGCTCTTTTTCAATCTAGATACTCAGTAAATTGAAGATTGGACTGATAAGGGAATTTCTGATATTCATGAAAAAATAATTAGGACGCCACTTGCTCCTTTGTAAACTTTCAAAGACGATCCTTTGCGTGTATTGAGATGCTTCCGTTTTAAAGCTAGATTCAATTTTACTATTTAGTAGACTATCTACAGTTCTTTGCTTGACCATAATGTCCATGAAGCTTTGAAAACTAAAGTCTCAAAATAAAGAATCGGAATTGAACTTGCAGGGATGTTAAAAGCAGCTTTTCCTTTGACTGCTTTATAAGAAGTACTTAAGTACAAGTTTTGGAATACCATTTTTGAAATTCCTCATAACTCTGATTTGAAGTAATCTGCATATATAGAGTCTATTCCTGAACTTGGTTTTAACTTAGCTTCTTATGGATTAAAATCAATTGAGACTTTTGGTTTAAAAACATAGAAAAAGCTGTTAATTTCAACATAAATTCAAGACAAAAGACAAAGATATTCTGAAGATGAAATGAGATTTCTAATTCTATTGACTCTCATAACACTTCCTTATCAAGGTTACAACGCACCTTAAGGTAAGAAATTTATGCCTTTGACTTAACACATTGCAAGAAACGAACTTAAATATTCAGCCAAGCAAGCCAAATTTATACAGAAAACAGGTTAACTTGCTTTATAGTTGGAAAAAATATTGGCCAAAGGTAAAAATACTTCTTTGAAAATTCGTATTGTTCGTTGGTTGAGACAGGCAGAATAGAAATGGTAGATTGCTATTCATTGTCTTAATACTTGGAGAGAGGTCAAGGGAAAAATAGATTAACTGTAAATGGAACCGATTGTACTTAGGGATTGGATTTGTGAACAAAATCTAGAAGATGCTTATTTGGTAGAGGCATATATAGATGGTACTTTTTTGACAAAAAGAGGAAAAAAAGGTCCAATTATAAAGACTATTTTAGACAACTGTGTTCTGTGGCGTATTCTAAATCCTAAAGCAGATAAATAGTAATTTCTGGAGTTATTTTAAAAAAATGGAGGCTTTTTCTAAAACTAGCATAGTTATGCTTGATTATTTATGTTAATAGTGTAAGATTATATTTTGTCAAAATTATGTTAAGAAGATTGTTAGCAAGATGTAGATTCAGTAGCAGAAAGGATTTATAACAGAAATTTGAGCTCAAGAAAGATCCTTACAATGCCTTGCATTATACTTTATCAGAACCCATTGATTCAAAATAATTTGAAAGCTACATGACTAGCATTTTGTCATAAAATAAAAATGGAGTCACTTCTTCAATTTGGGTTCATCTCAACACTAAAAATTTACATCATATAAGTTCTCTAGTGAATGTCTCTGGTTTTAAAATTCATAATGGTAAAGATAATGAGGTATCCCTTTATAGATGGATGCGTGAGAATAAAAAAGATTTGGTACCTGCTTATTCAATGTTTGTGATAAGCTGTGGAGGTATCGTCATTCATAATAACAAAATACTTCTTGTTTGCGAAAAATCAGTACATACTCACTAAATTAGGGACAATTAAAAGGGAGATATGGATTGCCAGGAGGTAGAGCCGATTTAGGAGAATGTATTAGAACTTGTTCAGAAAGAGAAGTATGGTAAGAAGTGGGGCTTAAAGTCAAATTTAACAAAGTTCTATGGTTTAGATAGTTATCAAGCTATGTGTATGGTTCATTTGATACATACTTCGCTTGTATCATGGATATAGAAGAAAGTGAGATTGCCAATTTGAAACTATGTTAGGACTAAGTTGCTCTTGTTGAATGGATACATCTTTCATAATTAGGTTCTTTTATGGCCAATAGAAGTACAGGAACTCAATTGAAACTGGCCAATTACATCCAAAAACTGTATAACTAAGGCTATGACTTTAAAAGTCCTTCAAACTACCGTTGGGAACACTATGTGTCAAACATTGACAATAAGTAAAGATTTTTTGGAGAACATATGCTGGCTCATTGATAGTTTGTTTTATAGTGATAAACTAAAAAGTTTTAAGTATAAATGTTCGATCATTATTTGACATCTTTATAATCTGAAAATGATTTTTTGAGAGGGCTACTATTCGGTTCTTGTTTGGTTCCTTCTGTTTTAATTTAAGATTTTTATAGTTACTATGCTTGCCTTTATTTCTCCTTTATTTTTTTAATCAATCCTTATTAAAAATTTAAGTTGCTCATATTTTTGCCTAAAGAGTAGGCTGTTTAAACTTTTTAAACCTAATCTTATTTGATCGATTTTTAACTGTGTTGCAAGGGAAGTGAAAAAAAATTGGCTCTATCTTTTTTCGAAATTACTTGAGCTGCAACCTTTTGATCGATCATTTTTCTCCAGTATTTCTATTCTGCTTATCTATAGCTTTGGCATTCGCAATATACTCCTTCAGAACCTTTTATATGACACAGACAAAAATATTCAAAATGGAGAGTGATAGAAAAATATTTTTATTCACCCGATTTTTTACTTGATATTTCAGTCCCTTTAAAAACCACTTTAATGGCATCTTTTTTCAATGATTGTATTGATAATTAAGTATCAGGATCTAAGAAGTATGTATTATAGTTGATTCTTGCGATTTGTTTGCTAGTTGACCAACTTTCCTCAAAAATTTGAATGAAAAGATCCCCAATTAAGGGAGATCCTGTTATATCCTGATGGAAAGTAAAACTAAATTTTTAAACAAGAGTTTGATTGGTCCTAACTTGCTTAACTGAAATAAAATGTTTTTAATGAAGGCCAGCCGCACTTACATTACATAGTCGGAAAGCGATAAGTCTTTCTGGAATTTTATTTCTTAAAAGGATTTCTTGAACAAAATTGAGATACCTAGTTTGACAAGGTTGATCAACACCGTAAGTTTAGGAACTAAAACGCCTGCTATTATAGAAAGTCAGTGCTTCTTGTGCATTTTTGTATATTCCTAAATACAGCAAGATAGAGATAATGGCAGTTCCAGTTCTCCCTTTGCCGTGATTACAATGAACTGCAATTACACCTTATGGACTGCCTTTTTATTGGAAGGATTACTTTTAAAGTATTGAAAAGCTCGGTAAGCAATTTCAAAGAGTGTAGTGATGGGAGGAGCTTGATGATCTGGCCACTAATACTCAAGGACTTGATTGTTAAATTTTGTATAATCATAAGGTCTAGAGCTGACATTAATAATGAGATAGTTATTTTTATGGTATTATTCAAGATAGTTGGCAACATCTGTTATTGAATTTCTGTATGCTTTTTACAAAAAGTTGGAAGCTGGATATGCCATTGCGATGACTCTGTCTGTTATGTAGGTGAGATCCAACTATTGTCCATTGTAAGGAGTCTTTTTCTTTGGGCCTGCCACGATGTTCCTGATCAGTGATTTCATAAATTGATTATAAATTTTGATTCTACATCTAGAACTAAGTAAGGAGTAATTTATATATTCGAAACATTCCTTGTCAAACAGAATTCAATTTTTATAAAGGTGTGTAAGCATTTAGATAATAATAAAGATTCTGAAGATCAACAGTTGTAGTATTCTTTATCCTTCTTCGGAGCTATGCGGTTTTGAGCCTTTGCCATTTCATGATTCGCAGAGTCGAAAAGAACTCCTTTATTGGGAACCTTTGGCTGTTTTTTTTTCTCGATTTACTGAACAAGTTTTAGCTGTTTTAAAAGTTCTTAATCTTAAGGGATTTATGGTTCATTTTGTTTTTCCATTTTTTTTTAAATTATAGAAATACTATTTAGATTAATCATTTGTATTGCTTAAATCTTAGGCTAAACTACAGTTTTTTGTTCATATTGCTTAAATACACAGGAAACATCAAAACTTAAAGTTTGAGTCGATTTTTTTAATGGATTAGAACACATGATTTTTTAATCAGATTTTATAACTGCAAACATCAAAGCTGAAAATGCTCATTTAAATCATAAGTGTCATTATTATTTTGTTAAAGTAAGCAAATAGAAATAAATCAACGAATATTGTGCTCTTATATTGTCCTTTCTTATTGCTAATGAGTCAGTGTTCGAAGTCTGAAGCTAGGCATCTTCTTATTTTTGGCGATTATACGCTCAACGAGCTTACCTTTTGAAATGGAACTATTGTCTAGAAACATTTTTGTTGGGCGAGTCATTCTGAGGGTGTTGATAATATTTGGCAATCTGTCGACAGACAAATGACTTTCTTCTCTTTCATTTTCATAACTATGTTAGAAACTGCTTTTAATTTTGGATCTGTCGATAAATCTCATATCTTTGAGATTAGCAGTCCATTTGTCGATTTTTTCGAAGAAATCAATCATTTACCATTTTTCGACTTTTCCTTTGTTGAACATTAAAAACTTCTCAAAGTTTGAGTTCTCTTTTACCTGTTTATTCCTATTCTATGTTTTTTTGTTGGCTAAAAAACAAGCGAGTGTATCTTTGAGGATATTTTTTTCGAACTCTTTTTTTAGCAGCTCTTTATTTTAAGGGTTATGTTCATCGCGATTGCTGTGAATCAAAAAACTAGATTTGCTCTAATAAGTGCTAATGATGTTGTACAAACTCTAATTTTCTCTCATCAATCTTTCATTCTGTCTGCGAAGTTCTATCATTTTGTCAATTAAATCTGACACATACTTTTGTGAAGATGGTCTTGCATGAAGTTATTCTGTCACTTTTGATTTTAGTATGTCGTTCTCATCGGAAAGATCTTTGATTAAAATTTAGTATTTTCGATGTATTTTGGCTTAGTTGTATTTTTTGCATCTATTGATGTGGCCTTAAAATTAAGAAAGAAGCGTTTTCGTACTTTAATACAGATTTGTGATGTTTTCGGGTGGCGGCTTGCGAAAACGGGTATTTGATTTCTATTTTTCGACCAGACATTAGATCACTTCGTCGAGATGCGGTTTTAAGTGAAGTTAAGTCATCAAATAAAATTATATTCAGAAGTTCAAAAATTACATTAACAAATTAAATAGTTGTAATATAGTAATATTGATGATAAGTTTATATTGGTAAGCTTAATTAAATGCATACAAATTCATCTCATTTTGGCTTTGTCAAGATAATTATATTTTTTACGGGGGCATCTATCCGGCAGCTTAGATCTGCTTGTATAGCTGAAGAGTTGTCTCTTGAGATCTGCTTACTGAATGGCTATCAAACCGAAAATGGACTTGTCGTGCTGATTGAAGGTTATGTTAGCATCGTTTTTGTTTTATTTGTGCATCGTCTCTTATTCTTAGACTGGTCTCTCTATGATTGGAGAGAATCCTTTCTAAGTTTTATTCTACTCCTGTCTTTTTCTTTGTTTACGCTCGTTAATGGATTTTTAATCTTCATAGCAAACCAAATCAAACTCATCCAACTCTTCATCTTACTCAATCTTTATAATGGACCCGTTTTAAATTGGAGGGAGCTCGAAAGGAGTAATAACTTTTGAAATTCTGTATTTCTAAACTTTGCTTCTTTAACTTTCCTCATGCCCTTAATCATCACTTAAAATTATAGGTTCATTCAAATTGTCAATCTAAGGGTAGATATTGTTATGGTGTGAAATACTCTCCTTGTTGACTTCAAGATTCTTGATTTACTCAAGTTAATCATTCAAAGTTTCCACTTCAAAGTCGGTGATAGTCATTGACTTGTGATGTTGTGTATCATTTTTGAGTCCTTTGGGTGAGCGGGTGTGATTCGTTTTATCTGATTTTTTGTAATCTTGGTCTGAAGGATACAGATCGCTGAATATTTGATTGATATTATGAATGATGATGGTTTTGAGTACGCCTACTTCTTCTCTTATTTTCTACAATTTGTGTATTTCTGATTGCTATTGCCCCTTATTTTGAGTTGCGGCTGTTTGTTTGTGCTCTATAAGCTAGCTAAGGTTCATTTAAATATGTCGAATCAACCCTGTAAGTGTGTAATTTTTATCAAATGGGCTTAGATTGGATTGAGTCGGAGTGGAGTTGAGTGCCTCTACTTTTTGGAACTGTAATGTTTCGAGATGAGTATTTACTTGCATATATTATTTCTTAACTAACGACTATTAAAGTTAATTGCTTATAATTTATGTTAAGTAGAATTTAAAGTATTTAAATCATCTCATTAGAAATAACTTTCGTTCTTTTTTATGTAGTCTTCGAGCTACTTTTATTTTGTGTTTTAGTCTGTAAGAGGTGGAGCGATGTTGTCAGTTTCGTTGACAATCTTGAATTTGGAAAGAGTTGAGTAAGGTAGAGGGTGGTAGGCCACTATCTTGAGAAAATCTAAATCTGCTGCTAAAAAGTTAAGGCTGACTTGAATCTACTTGCTTTGCGCATCAAGACCTGGCGTTTTACTCTAACGATAGACGATGTCAAACAGTTTTTGTTCATACTTTTGCCAGAACTATTGTGACTTGAAGATCTTATGACACATAATGGGATCTAAAAGTATTAAAGGCACTGATTTCTTACTTGTTTTTTTGTGTGAGTTTGATAGTGACTCAGGCTGAATCTCTCCATTTTCTAAAGAAATGTTAGTTTAGCTACCCGCATTTTTCGGTCTTTAGACAACAGTCCAAACATTTTTAGCAAAATAAACTACTTCTTTGAGTACTCTAAAATCATAATTGAGCATAGCTTAGTCAAGAATCCTGTAAAGTTGTGGCACAAGTTCATGATACTTGATACTGGAGATGACTTGTTCTGTATTTTTCTTGATCTCCATTATCTTTTTATGTGAGTTGGGAATATCAATTTTTTCTTTATCATTGATATTTGCTATATAGTTGTTAATGGATATTTTGGCCAAGTTAAAAATGTTTTAGTTGCTTTCAAGTGTGTTATTGGATATCTTATCTTGAATGATGAGTCTATCATTCATTTTTTCTAAACTTTTCATATAACGTGGGATGTTGTACTCAATATTTTTGATGCAACTAATTTCGAAGATCATGTATTTGTTTATTGCATCTCTAAGATTTATCTTACGTTTTGTTTCGATGTCAGATAACTTTTCGCAGATTGAGGTGTAATTTAGTAAGTACTCTTCCACAGTACTATTGTAACTGTTGATAGTATCAATCAGAATAGTTTATCTCTAATTAAAATATTTTTGCACACGTTCCTTCTCCTCTATTTCTGCACGGGTGTCAGCATGTGTAAATCTCTTGAGTGTTTCATATGCTCTTCTATAGTTATTTTAGCTTAGGTGAAGATTTCTCAACTTCTTTTGCATCTAAATAACATACAAGGTACGTTAGCTCTCACCTATTTGACTACTTTTTGGCGGCTTCTTAGTTAATTTTGTTATTTCAAATCGATTGAATCTTGTTCTATGAATGGGATCATATCGTCTTTGATGCTCTTAGCTAGCTCCATGGATTGCTATGATTTGGCTGAGATAGCTCTCTAAAATATTATGAAGACCTCTTTGAGCGGATCTTTTCCAATCATGAGTTTACTGATGTTGTTCGCAAATTTATCAAGACTGCGGCTGTAAAAGATCTAAGCATCACATATTTCTTTGAGTATTCTTAGAAATTCTTCGATGGTTGAGTTTTTTTCTGTCATGTGACGGAGTAGTTGATCGAATTTGATCTAGATGTCCGGATTGAATTACTATCTTTGCATCTTATATATTACGATACTTTAATTTCATACTACATTGCACCAATTGTGAGATTATAGTGAGTTTGAAGATAATCCATCAATTTTTATTTTTAGTATTTTTAAAGAAATTTCAACCAGAATAAATCCCTGAATGAATGTAAGAAAAAGATATAACCTTCTTCCCAATATTTTTTTAATTGTGAGATAGTAGTCTCTAAGGAATAAATTTTATCCGTAAAATATTTATGTTTATCACTCTTAAAATAAACAATAATAATTTTTCTTAATAAAACAAATGGCCTCGATTATCAGACAACTAGATGCTAGTAGGAGACTCGAAGAAGAACTTGCTGTGTAAAAACATCGCCAGGAATTAGAAAGACAGAAAATTGATCGTGAACTTGAAGGACTCAGGAGAAGTAGAAAAGATTACATCGATAATCAAATACAATCAACTCAAAAAGACTATGAAGTTAGATTAAGACATAATCCAGACATTGCTTAGGAGCACTTCTAAAGACAAAAAAGAGCTGAAAAGGAAAAAGCAAAGGTGGCTCAAGAAGATTTTTAAAGACAAAGACAACGTCTTAACGAAGAAAGAAACAATCATGATGCTCTTGATAAAGAATATAGAGCTTTAGACAAGTCACTTTTAGACTTACAGGCAAGAAGTAAATTTGCAAATGAGCAAGAAGAGAGAAGATTGAAGGAGTTATAAAGTAGAAGAAAACTGGTGACAAAGTTGTTAGATGAATCCAAGAAGAGAGAGTTATAGCACTTTGATAAAGCCAAAGCTTTGGGTTTAAAATGATAGGGTCTCTTCATTTTCGTTAACTGTTCTTATTCTGATAAGCTTAATCGCTAAACTATTTAAATAATCAATTCGACAGTAATAATGAAAAATCAAAGTGGCTACGATCATCTTGCTAAATTGTTGATAATCGGAGATAGTGGAGTGGGTAAGACAAACATTTTACTTCGTTTTTGTTAGAACAACTTCATGAGTTCCCATCTGACAACCATAGGTAAGAATCGTTTCATAAAGGAATCGATTTTAAAATAAAAACTATATAAATCGATGGCAAAAAAATCAGATTGCAGATCTGGGATACTGCTGGCCAGTAGCGATTCAAAACTATCACACAAACCTACTATAAGGGAGCTATGGGAATCATTATGGTCTACGCTGTCAATGATCGAACTTCATTTAATGCTATGGAAAATTGGCTTAAACAGATAAAAACTCATGCAGCAGAGAATGTAATAAAGATATTGGTGGCAAATAAGATTGATTGTGAGGAGAGGAAGGTGAGTGTAGATGAAGGCAAGAAATTAGCAACGTAATTCGGGATAGATTACTTTGAAGTAAGTGCTAAGTAGAACTTAAACATTGGATAGATGTTTTACAAAGTTGGCAAATAGATAAAGGATAAAATTTTGACTGGTGAGCTCAGTAATTTCGTAAACAACAGAAATATAACTAAGAACAGACTTGAGAACGCGAAGTAGTAGAAAAAAAGTAGTTGCTGTTGAGTGCGTAGTATTTGTTTGTAAAATATTTAATAATTATGCGGAAAGTAATTATCTTAGTTGACAATTTGACATACACAATCACTTTTTTTTTATCATAACCATTTCAGCAAAAGATCTAAGACAAATTGATGCTTAAATTTAATGAAGTAGTTGACTTGGAGTATTTTTCTAAAAATAAGATATTTTATTAGGAATAGTCTAGTAATTATCCAGGTTGCATCTTTGATGTTCTTCTTATGAGAGGAAGATCTAAATTTTCAGTAATAATGCTCCTTTTTTATTTTTTAAAATAAGGTTTGATTGTTTTGCAGAATAGTTGTAGGTTATATTATTTATCTTTGTTTAGAAATAGAAAAAATTAAATTAAAAAAAATTGAAGTAAACATCATTAATGAAAAATCATTAAAAACTTCAAAAGTAAACGAAGTTCCATGTGTTTTGATAGTAATTTTGCCAACTTGGACAAACGTAAAAATGATCTTGAAGATTCTGGCTGCCATAGAAAACAGTTACTTGGAGTGGGGAACTTTGAACAATCTGTTCTTGTTAGGTTTGATAACTACATGTTATAGAATTTACTTTTGATTTTAAGGTGGAGAGGAGGTCACAGTAACATGATCCGAAATGACAGTTTCTTGATTGAGTTCTCTTTTTGGCTGGAAAAAGGTACCTGTTTCTTTGTATCTTTTGATGATCAGCTTAGCAGTGGAGATTTTGATTTGTAAGCTTCGGGCAGCTTTAGCTATTGTTTGTTTTTGAACAGTCACCAACTAGGCTAATTCTTTTCTTTTCTAAGCTCACTCAATCTTTACCTCTATGCTTATTTTGTTGTAAGTAAGTGGTTTTTAAGTAATTATTATACCTTTTTTTAAATTAGAATTTAAGCCAGACTATATTAAAGTAAAAAATATAAGGTTCGAAGTTTGGCTTTTTTAGAGAATTTACTTTCAAGCATTAGGAATCTGTGTAGAGATAAGAGTTATAACGATTATTGTTTTAAAAAACTGATATTTTGTTTATTTTTCAGCAAAGTAAAAGTGACTTTGATTTATGCTTTTGTAAAGAAATTTATTGTATAAGTGTATTTTTGGGACTATAGTAGCTAAAATTGGCTAAGTTGAAATTTTGTTTTAAAATAAAGATTTTATTCTGATTGAAGATTGTTCTAACAACAGAAAAAGTTAAAATAAAAATTATTTTTTCCTTTTCGTTTTTAGATTTTAATATCAAATACATCTAAAATCCTAAATTAAGTGTAAACAGTTCATAGTGGTTGATAATTTCACATGGTGTTTTCTTATAATATATTAAAATATTTTGAAAGGGACTCTCCTCAAAATAAAAATTAACATTCTTATCCAAAGAGCAAATATTTGCAAAGAAAGATAATAGAAGAGAAATTAAGTATTGTTTTTAAAATTCGTTATGATTTTTGTGCGAAAAAAAAGGCATGTTAACATTTACTTTTTCTGATATAAAAATCTTAATTCTGTGAAATAAAAACTTATTTATCCAGAAATGTTGATTTAATTTATTGATTTATTTAATAAGATATATAAAAATCTATGCAGTTTGATGATTTTCTACAAAAAAGTATGACTAAAAATAAGGATTATCATTAATTGGGTCGTTACTCAGATATGGGAGCACTATTAATTAATCATAAATATATTATTTTACAATAATCACTCCAATAAAATATTTCTTTAAATGTTTATTATATAGCTTTTTGCTCAGGCTTTTAATTTACTTATAATCAATTCAATTTTGATTACTTTGATATCAAATTACAATATCATCCAGATCTTCACCTCTTCCCGGCATCATGTTAAGGCCCTGCCCAAAAATTTAAGTCTGCTAAAGCCTCATACGACCTGGGTTGTTCGATTTCTTCATATTTTGAGGATTCAAAGTATCTTTTATCTCCATTATTTCTTATCTTCTCTCATTGAAGTATAAGAATGGGTTTGAAGTACTTCTTTTGAGCTTTGGCTTCCATTACTCTTATTCACCCTCTTCTTTGTTTTTCATTCTCTCAAGATTCTGTATTTTCTTGTTTTTGGCAAGGTCTTTAGCTAACAGTTCGAGATGTATTTTATATTATTCTGGAGATTAATAAATCTCGAAGTTTTGGTTTTGCTTTCGTTGAGTTTCAATAATGGGTTTCGCTCTTTGCATGTCAATAATGTTGTTGTCATATTTGATAATCGTAGTTGACATGTCATTAATAGTTTAGTCAAGTTATATAAATTTGAGATGCTTTTCTTTGCTTTATTTGACCTTTCTTGTGTACTTATTTAATTTTTCAGCAAGTTGTTTGTAACTTTAAGTCAAAATGCCATTTCTAGCTTAAAACTCATCACAAATTTTTTACAACGCTCTGCGTCTATCGATTTCTTCCCTTAGATCAATAATGTTTCTAGTGAGCTCTCTTCGTGTGTACTAAAGTTCAATCTAAAGTCTTTCTATTTTTTCTTTATCACTCAAATGGTTTCTTTTGACAAGTTCTTCTTTGATCTTGGCGTTTCCGTTAGCAATAGATCCTCTAATTTTGAGTAAATCTAGATGAGGTACATTGTAAGTATTTTGTCTACGGGTTGTTTGATCGCCGAAATAAGTTGATAACTCAGGAGCTATCAACTAAAGATCTTCTTCACCTTAGCTATCTGACTATTCACCTGTAAGTATCCTTTTTTGGGTTTCTATAAAGTACATCATAAGTCTTTTGAGTGACTTGTCAAGTATTTCTCCTAAATTTTTGTTGGGCATTGCCAATTTGGCCTGCAATGTTACAACTTTATGTCTCAAAATCTAAGTGAAATATGTTTTACTCCGTTTATTTTAAGAAGGTTGTCTTCATTTTCCTTGCCTCTTTTAATCTATGTTTTAAGCAAATGAATTTCATTTTTCATTTCTTACTCTTTTTCTTTGAACTGAATTGATTGATCTGTAGGATTAAACACTTCCTTGGTTCTTTAAACAAATCCTGTGAGAGAATCATACGTTTTTTCATTTTTTTACAAAACAACCAGTTTCTTCTCGAGATCTTTGATGATTTGTAGAAGAGACTAGGTCCTATCTTTATGTAGTGCCTCTAAAGCTTTGAGTTCTGTGCTGGCTTATTGATTAAGTTGTTACAGTACAAGTTTCTATATTGATGCAAGTGTACCTCTGAGATGACTTCTTCGATTTTGGCTTATAAACTTTCTATTTTTTTCTGATAATTGTCGACAGCTAATCGATAGTTGGCGATGACCTCAATGTACTTGTTGGTATTATTTTTAGAGAGTACATCGATTTAAATTTTATTCATTTTGACAAATTCTTTGAGATCACTGATTTCATCTTTGAGTTGTCTGTTTTAGGCGAGTAGATATTCCACAATGTTTTTTTTTTACTTGCCGTTGTCGTTCTACATTTTGATATCAATTTAAATTCAATATGCTACACTAAATCTAATTGCCAAATTATCCACCTCAATCACTCACTCATTGAAAGACTGCTAATAATACAGAGTGATGGGATTGGGAACAGAGTTTTCTACGAATAATGAGTATGATTTGAGTAAACTACAATAATATTATTAATCCGATCAACTATTATGAAACAGAGTGGACTCTGTATTGGACTCATACTGCTGATTGTGCTTGCCAAGGCTGAAAATATCGGCTTCGATTACAAAAAGCATGGTGATGATTGGAGTTAAAATGAAGATTAGGATTGGTAACAATGTAGTTCTGGTAAAATTCAAGTTATATTTAGAAATGCAACAGTCTCCCATCCAATTGAACTATACTGCCACTAAAGCAAATAGTAGCTATCTCTTCACTAAATTTTCAAATATGCCAGGCAAAATATCATGGTTTAACACTACTGTTTATATAAAAGCTACCTCATTTTTCGGACAGCTCTACTCTAAAGCTGTCAATGATTAAATGTTCGCTCTGAATGCCACCGAAATCAGAATACGTTGTCATTCTTAACACATGATAGAGGATAAATACTATGATTTGTAGTTGCAAGTAAAAATGGTGGGATTTAGGTCTTCTTTGTTTCAATGTATCCCTCATCCAAAAATACCAAAGTAGGACTAAGTCTATTCTTCCAAAAAGGATAAACTGCAGATAACTTGCTTTAGACAATCAAGAACAGCTACACCGAACCTGGAGACACGACAAGTATCAAATTAGATCTGTCACCATTGTTGAACAATCTCAATGAATACAATTTTTGGTCCTATCAAGGGTCAACTACGATTCCTCCTTGTAATGCTGGCAAATTATACTGGATAATAACTGATAAAGTTAACAGTATGAGTCAGGAACAATACGATTTTTTCCATTCGATGTTCTATACAGAGTAGATGGATGGCAACTGGCGAAATATACAACCTGTGGGTACTAACCCAGTGAGTTTTTATCAAGTGTGAGGGAGTTCTCAGATGATATAGATATCATGATTTGAAAAACTTTTAAAATAATTATATCAAAACAAGCATACATGCTCGCAGATTTGAAGGTTTTGGAGGATAAACTCTATACTCCCGATGCACTTGCTACCTTTTTGAGCGTAAAACCATTCTCAGTTAGAAATATAAAGTCATTGAAGTCATCAAGCAACTCAACAAGTCCACCAAGAAAGAAACTAGGGATCGTGTGCGTTACTTCTTCTCGAAATTAGCACAAAGTCCCAGCTACAAATAATTCTTCATGTCTTGTTTGTCTGAAGATAAAGGTATTTGTTATGATATGAAGAGCAGAAGAGTGAGTTTATAAAGTATGTATCATCGGAGCACAGCGAATAATTTTTCGCAATGCTCCAGAACAAGCCTGATGACGTATTGCACGTTATTGAACATAATCAGCAAATGATTCCTGTCCTAACTAGACTAATAGGCTATCAATATGGCATCAAATTGATCAAACTATTCAAGAAACTATATTAAGAAAAGGCAGATAAATTTTAATGTCTCTTCAATCCTGCAATTCGAGCTGGATTGGCTGAAGGTCTTGGATTTGTTTAAGGAGAAAACTAGCTACAAGAAGTAGATACTGAAGCACAAATGAGATACTTGGAGATTGTAGTACACATAGCCATTCTGGGTGGCAAATGCTATGATTTTGTTGCTGATTTGCTCAACCGCGCTTTAGCATTGTACAATACTGAAGATATCCTTCTGAAGATGGCGATGGTGCAAGTAATTTCAGTGCTTGGAGAGTCGCCTCAAACAAGTAAATTACTGCGTGAGCACAAAATCTGGAAATTGGTCTAAAAAGACGCATGTGTATGTTATATGTTAGTTAGGATCCCGATCAATAATTTTACGTGAAAAAATTCCTATTGATTCTGTTGGTAGACATGAATCACAGCGGCAACTACCAGATGAGTCCGAAAGTGATCAAGCACATCCATTAGTTTTTATTAATAAATCTGAAGGAAAAGGCAGAGTATTTGTAGGCAGCAGTGGATATTATCTCACATCTGTTCCAGTCATCAGAAGTAACTTGAAAATTTATTTAGGGTTCAAAGATCGTTGTACAAAACATAGATGTTTTCAGTGCTTACTTAGCATTGAGCAGAGCGACATTCGATAGCATAAAGAAACCTTACTATGAATCACTAGCTAACTTGACTTTTACTGGTGCTGAGAGTAGCAAACAAGCGAAAGAGCATGCAAAGTATAAAATGTGTATCAACATCCTTAATTGTATTGGCAAGCCAAATCTTATTTCATAGCTTAACCATAACATGCATGCAAACAACTACTTAACATACGGTCTTGAGTAATTTTGTAAATGGTTTGCTAAATTGCTGCTCCTTCCTTTTGAAGAAACTGAAATCATTTTGATAGAAATATTCCAAAATATACTCAATTATTACTAAGTTGCACAAACTCTGCTACAAATCCAAGATGTTTCTAAGTATCTGCTCAAAACAGTCATTCCGAATGATACTAACAAAACACTAAGGGCATCAAAGGCAAGACTCATCTCTACCATCATCCACAAAGGAAGTACTGATTGGTAGGGGCAAGAGTTGTCTTAATATAGTCGCAATCTGCAGAAACTCATGTAAGGCCAAAAGACAGAAAGCGTGTATGCTCTTGGAGTAGAGTGATAGCTATGTATTATTTAATCGAACCTTAACATAAAAATTTATAATAGAGATGTGAGTTATATGTTATAATTTGATCGTTGGTCGTTACATAAACCACAGCGAACGATGTTTAAATACTTCATTGAGTCAATTGAGAGCGAAAATTAGCAGATGGAGGTCAACAATCATCGAAGTGAGACCATGCTTTTAGCTAGTAGTCGATCACATTCCAATCATCAGCAATACTATTAACACTCTCATATGTTGAGGGAGGATTACTAAGGACTGTTTTATCGCAAACTTAATGCCATCATTCAGTTGTAGTCATTGCAACAAGTTTTGGAACAAAATGAGGGTATTTTAGGGCAACTATATTCAAACTGTTTGACACAAATCATCGCGAAGAGAGACATAAAATCATTGGAGAACAGTCAGTTCAAGAAGGAAAACGAATGTGGAGTGGTTATGATGGCAAAGGAGATGGTATTACTACACAATAAAGTGCGAAGACAGTGGAATCTTCTGCGCAAAAAGGCTGAACTCGAACACTAGGTGGCGAAAATGACAATAGATAAGAGAAGTTTGGTTGAGTAAATTAAGATCTTTGGTAATAAGTTGAATTAGGTACTACTGGAGAATTTTAATTAACATAGTTGCAGTGAGGTAGAAAGGCTATTATTGGATCATGCGAGGAAGTACAACTTGAGTAAAGTGATAAGTAATTTCATGGATGAGTTGAAATCCACGATAATTGGTAGTTTAATCAACTAGATGATAGG